>Ga0209628_10000977_pt1 | contig 18020 bp, 14 predicted proteins | sample TergutCu122P4_FD_187285 | JGI IMG/M metagenome (GOLD analysis project Ga0209628, IMG submission 187285) | Cubitermes ugandensis P4 segment gut microbial communities from Kakamega Forest, Kenya - Cu122 P4 (SPAdes) (version 2) | ecosystem: Host-associated > Arthropoda: Insects > Digestive system...
GCCTGCTCATGCTGCTGACCGACAGCCCCAGCATCCGCGATGTGATTTTGTTTCCGGCGCTGCGGCGGGAGGGGTGACACTACCTTTCACGCGAGTTGCTTGATAACCTGGCCGCAAAACCTCCGCCCGCTCACCGCTTGGCCGTGCGGGCAATGGCCTGGTTGATTTCGGCGATGGAGCGTTCGATGGCGTCTTCGTCGAATTCGTCGCTCGGCAAATTGTCGGACTCCGGCTGGATGGAGGATGCGAATACGTTATCGGCCATTGCATGCGTTTCGGTAAACCTGCTGGTCGGGTCTGGTCCGGGCACGGTTTCATCCGGGTTTTTCCAATCCAGCGCGAGCACGGTCACGTTGTCGGATGATGGGCCGGCGTGGTCCAGCGCCATGGCGACCAGTTCGGGCGCGGCGTCTTCGACCGGCGCGTCCGAGAGCACGCGCACGATGTCATCGTCGCTGACGCTGTCCCACAGGCCGTCGGAGCACAGCAGTATTTTGTCGCCGGGCGTTAGCGGCAGAGGCCCCGCCGTGTCGAACATCGGCCGTACCGTGGAGCCTAGGCAGGTGAACAGCACGTTGCGGTTGGCCGAGTTCGGGATCGTCAGGCCGATGCTGTGCTGCGCTTCGAGGTAGGAGTGGTCGCGCGTGCGTACCAGCAGATGGCCGTCGCGTATCACGTACAGACGCGAATCGCCGCAATGCACCCAGTACAGGCGTTCAGCCTGGATCAAGCCCGCCACCACGGTGGTGCGGGGCGTTTCCAGCATGCCGCGTTTGTTGGCATAGCGGATGATCTGATGGTGCGCGGTCATGACGGCGCTGGCAAGAAACGCCGCCGGATCGGGTACCTTGGGCCGGGCCTCGCGCTGGAACAGGGCCGAGAAGGTTTGCAGCGCGGTTTGCGCCGCCACTTCGCCCTGGGGGTGTCCGCCCATGCCGTCGGCCAGTATCAACAGGCCGGCCTCCCGCGTGTAGCAGTAACCCATGCGGTCTTCGTTTTTTTCGCGGCCGCCTTGGCGGCTCAACTGGAATACCGAGAACTTCATTTTTGGGCGGTTTTTTTCCTGGATTCGGAGAACTTGTCCAATTGCAGCCGCATCCGTTCGGTGATGTTGGGCTGCGTGTATTGGCGCTGGTCTCCGCGGCTCAACTCTTTTTGCAGCGCAAAGACCGACTGCGGGCGCGACAGCGGATCGAGCGCCATGCACCATTGCACGGTTTCGATCAGGTTGTCCGAGTAGATGCCGCGCATGCGCGTCAGCGCCAGCGGCAGGCGGTCTTTTTCTTGCCGCTGCGGCGCGTCGTCGGGCGGGTAGCCGTGCATGCACGAATACATGCACGCGCCGATGGCGTAGATGTCGGTCCACGGCCCCATGCCGGAATCGCGCCGGTACATCTCCGGCGCGGCAAAGCCGGGCGTGTACATCGGGCGCACGAAATTGGTGCCTTTGTTGATGACCTCACGCGCCGCGCCGAAGTCGATCAGCACCGCCCGGTCATCGTTGGTGATAAAGATGTTGGCCGGTTTGATATCCAGGTGCAGCATTTTGTTTTGATGCACGATGCGCAGGCCGCGCAGCACTTCGTCGAACAGACTCAAGATAGTCGATTCGCGGAATACTTTTTCCTTTTTCAGCCCGCGCGCGGTGACGATGAACTCCTGCAGCGCATCGCCTTCCAGGTAATCCATCACCATGTAAACTGTATCGTTCTGGCGCAAAAAGTTGAGCACACCCACCACCGAGGGGTGCGAAATTTGTGCCAGCGCCCGGCCTTCCTCGAAAAAGCTCTTGAGGCCCAGGCGATACAGTGCCACTTTTTCCGGCGCCACGTGGGGCGTGAGTTTGCCGGGCGCGCGCGTGGTCAGGGAGGCCGGCAGGTATTCCTTGATGGCCACTTGCTGGCCGTTCGCATCCACCGCCTGGTAGACCACGCCAAAGCCGCCCGAGGCAATTTTGCGCAACACCCGGTAGCCGCCGATTTCGGTATCCGGCGGCAGAGGTGAAGGCTTGGGCTTGGCGGTGGTCGCGGTCGGCATAAACTGCGCGGTATTACTCTTGAAAATATCCGAAAGGTCGATATGGCAGTCTACAGTATGACCGGCTATGCCAGCGGGCAAACCCTGGCGGCTGAAACAGCGGAAAACCCGGTTGCGGGGCAGCAAGAGCAGTCCGCCGGGACAGTGCAGGACACTTGGCGGCTGGGCCTTGAGTTGCGCGCCGTCAACGGCCGCTTTCTCGACCTGGCGCTGCGCCTGCCCGACGAACTGCGGGCGCAGGAACCCCTGTTGCGCGAATTGCTCACGCGGCGTTTGAAGCGCGGCAAAGTCGAATTGCGCGCCACCTTTGACGCCGGCGATGCCGCCCGCATCGCCATCCCCGCGCCGGCTGTGTTGCAGCGTTTGGTGGGCGCGCAAGACCAAATCCGTGCCTGGCTGCCGCAGGCGGCGCCGTTGTCCACCGGCGAGGTGCTGCGGCTGGCCGGCGGCGAACAGGCCGCACCGCCGGCGGCGCTGGCGCGCATCGAGGCCGCGCTGTTGCCGTTGGCCGGGCGCGTGACGGATGATTTTTTGGCGGCACGGGCGCGGGAAGGCGCGCGGTTGGCCGAACTGCTGCGTGAACGCATCGCCGGGTTGCGCCAACTGGCCGCGCAGGCTCAGCCGCTGATACCCCAGGCGGTTGCCGCGCAACAGGAAAAATTCCTCGCCCGCTGGCGCGACGCGCTGGATACCGCCCAAGGCGAAAGCGGCACGGCCGCCGTCGCCCCGCAAGCCGCCCAGGAGCGCGCACTGGCCGAGGCCGCCGCCTATGCGATGCGCATCGACGTAGCCGAGGAGCTGGGCCGCTTGGTTGCGCACCTGGACGAAATCGAAGCCCTCTTGCAGCGCGGCGGCGAATTGGGCAAGCGCCTGGATTTTCTGATCCAGGAATTGCACCGCGAAGCCAACACCCTGGGCAGCAAATCCGCCGCCATCGACCTGACACGCATCTCGGTGGACATGAAAGTGCTGATCGAACAAATGCGCGAGCAGGTGCAAAATTTGGAGTGAGGTTTCAGGGCGGCATATTTTTTACGCCGGATACGGTGCTGCGCGACATCACGCGGTGCTGGCGGGTGCGTAGCATACTCACCCAAGAGGTACACATGATCGAAGCCACGAACGTCAACATCCATGCGGCTTTCGTGAGGATAACAAGCAGTCAACTGCCGTTTCTGGGATGAAACTAAAAAATTTTATCAATTAAATCAAATTGTTATAACGCTGCGATCAAGCTATTGTTATGCCAGGGTGAGGGTCTATACAGCGGGGCGAGGGAGCAGGGCCGGCCTGTTTTATGCGTCGCGGGTGGCGCGCCAGCGCTATGAACAACTGGGTTGAACGTCCGTAAAGCGGGCAAATGGCCGAGGGGGTTATATTGCTTGATTCCGGCTCGTCCGGGCTAGGCCTATTTGCCGCCTGTTCAACCAACCCTCCATGACTTCGCGCCCGCACAACGAGTTCGATACCCTGCGCATCTGCGCCGCGACGGCGGTCATCTTCTCGCATCACTTCGCGCTTACGAGCACGCCCGCGCCGGCCTGGCTGAACTTCGGCATGGTGGGCGGCGTTGCCGTGATGACTTTCTTCGTGATCAGCGGTTATCTGGTGATGCAGAGCTGGCTGCGCGAGCCGCGGGCCGGTAAATTTCTCTGGAAGCGCTGGCTGCGGATCTGGCCGGGCATGCTGGTGGCGGTGCTCAGCAATATCTTCGTGTTCGGTCTGCTGTTCACCACGCTGCCAGCCGCCGAGTTCCTGCTGCACCCGCAGACTCTCGATTACGGTCGCAACCTGCTGCTGTACCAAGAGTTCGTCGTCTTGCCTGGGGTGTTTCAGGGCAATCCCTATCCGCAGGTCATGAACGGGCCGCTGTGGACCATTCCAATGGAAAGCCTGTGCTACGTTGTTCTGGCCGCTGCCGGGGTGCTGGGCTGCCTGCGCTCGCGCTGGCTGGCCAGCGCCGTCTGCCTGGCGTACCTGGCCTTCTTTCTGACACGGCGCAACGCCGACCTGACGGGCCAGATGCAACACTGGTATGAGTACTCGGCCTATTTCGCGCACGGCGCGCTGATTGCCGTGCATCGTTCCAGATTCCACGCCCACGCGCGCCTATACCTGTTGGCCCTGCTGGCCGTGGCGGCCGTACTGTTCTTCGGGCTGGGGCTGCAACACACGGCCGGCTTGCTGGTGCTGCCGCCGCTGATCATCTACCTGGGCTCGTGCCGCATACCCGCCCTAGCGCCCTTGCACCGTTGGGGCGACCCGTCCTACGGCATCTATCTGTCTGGTTTTCCGATGGCCCAGATCGTTCGGGCGACTTGGCCCGGACTGCCCTTCGCGGCCAGCTTGTTGCTGGCCGTTATCCTGGCTTTCGCGGCAGGCTATGCGTCCTGGCACGTGGTCGAGTCGCGCGCCCTGCGGCTGAAGAACTGGACACCGAGGCAAATTTTTGCTGGGAATGCCAAACAGTCGAATCAATGAATTGGATGTTAGGTAATCAATTTTTCCCAAACCGCTGTTCGACGTAATTTTCAACAATCGCCTGAAACTCCTCGGCGATGAGCTGGCCGCGCAGCGTCATGGCTTTCTGGCCGTCGATGAAGACCGGCGCGGCGGGCTGCTCGCCGGCGCCCGGCAGGCTGATGCCGATGTCGGCGTGGCGGCTTTCGCCGGGGCCGTTGACGATGCAGCCCATGACCGCGACCTTGAGCCGCTCCACGCCCGGGTATTGGGTGCGCCACACGCTCATGCGCGCGCGCAGATGAGCGTCAATGCGCTGCGCCAGTTCTTGAAACGTGGTGCTGGTGGTGCGCCCGCAGCCGGGGCAGGCGGTAACGCTGGGCGCGAACGCGCGCAAGTCCAGCGCTTGCAAAATTTCCAGCGCCACCGCCACTTCTTGCGTGCGCGCTTGGCCCGGCTGGGGCGTGAGGCTGACGCGGATGGTGTCGCCGATGCCTTCTTGCAGCAAGATCGCCAGCGCGCTGCTCGACGCCACCATGCCCTTGACGCCCATGCCGGCTTCGGTCAGGCCCAGGTGCAGCGGGTAGTCGCAGCGGCGGGCCAGTTCGCGGTAGACCGCGATCAAATCCTGCACGCCGCTGGTTTTGCAGGAGAGGATGATCTGCTCGGGCGCCATGCCCAGCTGCACGGCTTGCTCGGCCGATCCGATGGCCGAGGCGATCAGTGCCTCGATCATGACTTGGCGCACGTCCCAGGGCTGGGCGCGGCGGCTGTTTTCGTCCATCAGCCGCGCCAGCAGTTCCTGATCCAGACTGCCCCAGTTGACGCCGATGCGCACCGGCTTGTCCCAGCGCAAGGCTGCTTCAATCATTTGCGCGAACTGCCGGTCTTTTTTGTCGCCCTGGCCGACGTTGCCGGGGTTGATGCGGTATTTGGACAGCGCCCGCGCGCAATCTGGAACTTCGGTCAGCAGCCGGTGGCCGTTGTAGTGAAAGTCGCCGATCAGCGGTACGTTGATGCCGATGCGGTCAAGCTGCTCGCGGATCGCGGGCACGGCGGCTGCCGCTTCGGGGGTGTTGACGGTGATGCGCACCAACTCGCTGCCGGCTTGCGCCAGTTCTTTTACCTGCGTGGCGGTGGCCGCTATGTCCGCCGTGTCGGTGTTGGTCATCGACTGCACGCGCACCGGCGCGGCGCCGCCGAGGGTGACAATCTGCCCGCCCCAGGCTACGCGCGCTTGGCGCGTGCGGCGCGGCACCGGTTGCGCCAACACCGGTGGAGTCACGCCGAGCCGGTCCTGGGCGGCCGCGGGGCTGCTCATGGCGTACCGACCGGGTTGACCTCAAAGCGCGCCACCGTGCTGTCGCGCTTGCTCTTGCCCAGATCAAGCGGCTGGCCACGCACCGCGACCGTCACCGCGGTTCGATCGCCGACGGTCACCGACAGGGGCAACTCGCCCCCTACGCTCAAGGTGTCGCCGCCGGTCAGGATGCGGTTGAGAATCGACTTGCCGCTGCCGTCATGTATCCCCAGCCAGACCCGGCCCGTGGCGTTGAACGTGACAACATCCTGTTCCACGATGCTGCCGTGCTGCCCGGACGCCACAACCTCAGGGACGGCTGCCGCCGAGGCGGATTGCGCGGCGGCAACGGCGGCCGGCAAGGCTTGCGGGCCAAGCGCGGGGGATGGTTGAGCCTCCGGATCAGATGCCGCGCCGGGGGCCGTGCCGGCAGGAGCCAAGGCTTGTGCTCCGGAACCATCCAGGATATGCGTGGGCATCAGCCATACCGCCAGCGCACCGATCAACAGTATGGCCACCACCGCCAGCAGCCAGCCCGGTATGCCGGCGCCTGGACGCGATGCCGCCAAACCATCGCTGCCGGTATGAAAGGTCAACGGCTTGAACGGTTCGCGCGAGTTGCGGGACTCCACCGACATACCCGGCACGGCTTGCGGCATGAGCGCCAGCACCGGCGCCGAATCAACCGCGAAGTAGCGGCAAATCGCGCTGGCCAGGCCGCGCGCGAAAGTCAGACCGGGCAAATCACTCAGCCGCCCTTCTTCCAGCGCCTGGATTTTCGACGGCCCGACTTTCAGCGCGCTGGCCAGCAGCATCTGATCGACCCCGGCGGTCTGGCGCAACTGCCGCAGCATCGCACCAGCCTGAAGGGCCGACCATCCGGCCGCGTGCTCGGTTCGCGGCAACGCCGCGCCGCCCGGCGGATCGGGTTGCGTATCAGCCGCAAACGCGGGGCCGCCGCGCTCGCTTTCACTCATCGAACGCTCCTTTCTGGTAAAGCGCGGCTTCGTGCGAGTCGCCAAAACGCCGCAGCAATTGACCGCCCAGCTGCCGCGCCACGGCGCGGTTGTCCTGTGCCCGTTCGATCTTTAGGCCCAGCCACAGGGTTTGGGCATTGGCCTGCTCGCTGTCGTTCAGGCGCCGGAGATAAGCCCGCGCATCGTCGTACTGGCGGGCCTTGAACAGCAGCAGCGCCAGGTTGTAAGCCGTGACGGGATTGCTCGCGTCCAGTTCGTAGGAACGCTTGAGGGCGGCGACGGCCTGCCCCGTATTGCCCGCGCGGGCTTGGCAGATGCCTTGTGTCATCAGCGTTTTGGCGCGATCGGTGTAGCCGGGCACGGCCAGTGCCTGGGTAAAGCTCTGGTTGGCCGGCCCATACTGGTTTTTTTGGCATTGCAGCCAGCCCAGGTTATGCAGCGTGCTGCCGTCGCGCGGGTTGAGCGCGATGGCGCGCTGGAAATGCCGCTCGGCCCAATCCGGCTGCTCCAGCGCTTGATAGATCAGCCCGGCCAGGTTGTAAGCGTCGGAAAAGCTCGGATCGGTTTGCATGACGCGCTTGATTTCATCGAGCGCGACGTTGTTCTTGCCGTCCTGAAAATAACTGGCCGCCAGTTGCAGCCGCACGCGCGCACGCTTGCGCGCGGGCGTGTCGTCCTGAGCCGTCGGCAGCTCATTGGCGCCGGTCAGTGATGCCGTGCCGCCCGCACAACCGGTCAGCATCAAGGGCGGCATGCCGCACGCCAGCAGCAGCGCCGCGAGCAACCCCGCCCAGCGCCAGGTGCGTGAACCATCGGCGCGCAGACCATAAGCCGCCGTCATGAGATCGCCCTTTCCGAAACGATAGCCACATGCCGCCGGCGTGCCATGCGTTCGCGCACCCGGGTGCGGTCGCGTACATCACCGGCCAATTGTCCGCAGGCGGCGTCGATGTCGTCGCCACGGGTCTTGCGCACGGTGGTGACGATACCGGCATCGCTCAGGATGGCGGCGAACGCCCGCACGCGCTCCGGCGCGGCGCGCACCAGGCCCGATGCCGCAAACGGGTTGAACCCGATCAGGTTGAACTTGGCGCGCAGGCCGTCGGCGCGATACGCCCGCATCAGCCGCACCAGCGCCAGTGCCTGCTCCGGCGCGTCGTTGACGCCGCCCAGCAGGCAGTATTCAAAGGTAATGAAGTCGCGCGGCGCGGTATCCAGGTAGCGCGCGCAGGCGGCCAGCAGTTCGGCCAACGGGTATTTGCGGTTGATCGGCACGAGCTGGTCGCGCAGCGCGTCATCGGGCGCGTGCAGCGACACCGCCAGCGCCACCGGACAGTCGCGCGCCAGGCGATCCATCATCGGCACCACGCCGGAAGTGGAAACCGTCAGCCGCCGGCGCGACAGGCCGTAGCCGTGGTCGTCGAGCATCGCGCGCAGCGCGGGCAACAGCGCGCCGTAGTTGTGCAGCGGCTCGCCCATGCCCATCATGACCACGTTGGAAATCACGCGCTCTTGCGAGTTCATTTGGCGGCGCAGGGTGTGCTCGGCAAACCAAAGCTGCGCCAGGATTTCGCCGGTGGTAAGGTTGCGCGCGAAGCCCTGATGCCCGGTCGCGCAGAACCGGCAGCCGACCGCGCAACCGGCTTGCGAGGAAACGCACAGCGTGCCGCGATCGAGCGCCGGCGCCCCGGCGTCGTCAACCTCCCCATATTCGGGGATGAAAACCGACTCGACCGCGTTGCCCCCGCCCACGTCGAACAGCCATTTGATGGTGCCGTCGCGCGATGCGTGCTGTTTCACGGCAGGCAGTGCGCGCACCTCGGCGCTCCCGCGCAGCTTGCCTTGCAGCGATTTGGCCAGATCGCTCATCTGCTCAAAATCGTCCGCGCCGCGCTGGTGGATCCAGCGGAACAGTTGCGTGGCGCGAAAGGATTTTTCGCCCAGCCGCTCGCACCAGGCGGCCAGAGCCTCCCGGTCGAAATCAAGCAGGTTGACCAATCCAGCACTCATAAGCTGCTGGCGCGGATCAGCGGGAATGAATCGCCAGGCCGGGGAAAAAGAACGCCACTTCCACCGCGGCGGTTTCCGGCGCGTCCGAGCCGTGCACGGCGTTGGCGTCGATCGAATCGGCGAAATCGGCGCGGATGGTGCCCGGCGCGGCTTTCTTGGGGTCGGTCGCGCCCATCAGATCGCGGTTCTTGGCGATGGCGCCATCGCCTTCGAGCGCCTGCACCATGACCGGGCCGGACACCATGAAGTCCACCAAGTCCTTGAAGAAAGGCCGCTCTTTGTGTACGGCGTAGAACTGCTCGGCTTCACGGCGCGAGAGATGGATCATTTTGGCCGCCACGATTTTCAGACCAGCCGCCTCGAAGCGGCTGTAAATCTGGCCGATCACGTTCTTGGCGACGGCATCGGGCTTGACAATGGAAAGGGTACGTTCGATAGCCATGGTGGAGCTTCTTGGAATTGAAGAGTTAAAAAATGCAGCGGTGCCGCGGGTTGAGAAACTTTCGCCGTGCAATCACCGCCGGCTCGGCAGGAAGCCGGTGGCTTGGAGGGTTAGAGGCCAAACACCGGATTCCTGCTGAAACCGCGGCAATACACTCAGCAGATGCCTGTTTGTAATAATTATTTACAAACGGGCCGAGCATTGAACCTAGAAACGGTAATTGGACGCGTGCATAACACACCCACCCAAGAGGCGAACGCGATCGAAGTCACAAACGTCAATATTCATGCGGCTTTCGTGAAGATAACAAGCGGTCAACTGCCGTTTCTAGGTTGAAATTGTAGTCGTTTCTTTTGGCATGGCATGTTCCGAATACAGCTCCACGTTGCCGGCTTGTGCCTCCGAGCCGGTCTGGCAGTGCGGCGCTGGTTTTCCAGCGTAGGGGTGGCCGGCCGGTCACCCCTGTTGCCAACCGCGCAGTAGTGAATACATCACCGGACATTCACCACGAACCCAACGCAACGAGTGCTCCTAGAATTGGATCATGTCCAGTCCCAATCCAGTCACCACGATGCCCGCCGATGCGGGTAAGTCCAGCAATTTTCTGCGACACGTTATCGAACAAGACCTGGCGCGCGGCGTACATGCGCAGCGGCGTTGGGGCGGCCAGCCGGGCGACGCGGCGCGGCATCGGGCTGGCATGACGGATCCGGCGCGCATCAGAACGCGTTTTCCGCCCGAACCCAATGGCTATCTGCACATCGGTCATGCCAAAAGCATTTGGCTCAATTTCAGTCTGGCGCGCGAATACGGCGGTGTATGTCACCTGCGTTTTGACGACACCAACCCGGAACAGGAAGAGCAGGAATACGTTGACGCCATCCGCGAGGCGGTGGCCTGGCTGGGCTACGACACGCTGCTGGCCGACGATCCGGCGCGGCCGGGCCAAGCGCAACCGCACGTCTATTACGCCAGCGGCTATTTCGATTTCATGTACCGCGCGGCGGAATACCTGGTTGAAGCCGGCCACGCCTACGTCGATGAGCAAACGGCCGAGCAGATGCGCGCGGCGCGTGGGGACTTCAACACCCCCGGCACCGCCAGCCCCTACCGCGACCGCACGCCGGCCGAAAATCTGGCGCGCTTGCGGGCCATGCGCGCGGGCCAGTTGCCCGACGGCGCGGCGGTGCTGCGCGCCAAAATCGACATGGGTCATCCCAATCTGAACTTGCGCGATCCGGCGCTGTACCGCATCCGGCGCGCCACGCACCACAGCACGGGCGATGCGTGGTGCATCTATCCCATGTACACCTTCGCGCACCCGATCGAGGACGCGCTGGAGCAAATCACCCACAGCATTTGCACGTTGGAGTTTGAAGACCAGCGCCCGTTCTACGATTGGCTGACGGCGCGTTTGATCGAAGGCGGTCTGCTCGACGCGCCGCCGCCGCGTCAATACGAATTCGGGCGGCTCAACGTCACGCACGTTATCACCAGCAAGCGCAAGTTGCGGCAACTGGTGGAAGAGGGCAGGGTAGCCGGCTGGGACGACCCGCGCATGCCCACGCTGGCCGGTCTGCGGCGGCGCGGCTACACACCGGAAAGCCTGCGCCTGTTTTGTGAGCGCAGCGGCGTAACCAAAACCGGCGACGCCTGGACCGACTACGCCGCGCTGGACGCCGCATTGCGTGAATCGCTCGACCCCGTGGCCCCGCGCGCGATGGCGGTGCTGGAGCCGCTCAAGCTGATCATCGACAACTGGGCCGAGGTTTTTGGCGCGGGCCACCTCGAACCCTGCACCGCGCCGGTGCATCCGCATCAACCGGAGTTGGGCCAGCGGCGCTTTCTGCTCGGCCCGGAAATCTGGATCGAGCGCGGCGACTACATGGACGCGCCGGTCAAGGGCTTTTTCCGCCTGTTTCCCGGCAACGCCGTGCGGCTGAAGTACGGCTACGTCATCGAATGCACGGGCGCGGATCATGATGCAACTGGCGCCGTCGCCGCCGTGCATGCGCGGCTGCTGCCCGGCACCAAAAGCGGCACGCCCGGCGCGGATAGTGTCAAGGTCAAAGGCGTGATTACCTGGGCCGGCGCAACCGATGGACTGCCCGCCGAGGTGCGCCTGTACGAGCGGCTGTTTACCGAGGAACAGCCCGACGCGGGCGGGCGCGATTTTTTACAGGCGTTCAACCCGGCCAGCCTGCGCGTGGTGCAGGCCATCGTTGAGCCGGGACTGGGCGCGGCGCAACCGCAGGCGCGCTACCAGTTCGAGCGGCACGGGTACTTCGTCGCCGACCAGCACGACCACCAGAGCGGCGGCAAGCTGGTGTTCAACCGCATCACGGGTTTGAAGGATTCGTGGGGCAAGCCATAACGATAGTCCGCCCGCGGCGGACGTGGCGTTAAAGACGCGCCCGAGGGCGGTTTGATCGGGCGCGTGGCGCTCTCACCTAAGAAGAGGTGAGGGTAAGTTAAGCCAGAAAATCAATATCCATGCGGCTTTCGTGAAGGTAACAAGCGCTCAACTGCCGTTTCTAGGATAATAACGTCTGTTATATTCCAAATGTTGATTTCTCGGTAGTGTCCGCTTAAACATCCCGCGCCGAGCCTGGGAGCAAGCATAGGCGCGGCTTACCGGGTGATTTTGTTTGGTGCTGATTTTTCAAGCGAGAACGTCGTCAAGGCGTTAATTTAGTGCGCCGTGGTCATTTGTGGCCAATTGATTTTATTTGATTTTTATATTTTAGGAAAGTGCTTATGCTCCGTTTTTTTCCGTTTGCTACCTTGGCCGCGGCCGCTATCTTCGCGTTAACCCTGCCCGCCTGTTCCAACAAGGACAGCGCGCCCAGTGCGCCGAGCGCGCCGGCGGTTTCGGCGCCGGCGCCGGTTGCGCCCACCGCCAGTGCCACGGCCAGTCCGAGCGCCGCGGCGCCGCTCCAAACCAGTCAAGCCGAAGCCAGTCCGCAAGAAAAACTCAATCTTTATATCGACTGTTACAACCAATCCAGCAGTTCGTTTGGCCGTTCGCTCAACCGCTATAAAAGCTGGGTCAAGGACATGAACGTAGGCCCCACGGGTAACGAGCGTATCGTCTATGGCCTCTATCCCGTCAGTGGCGCACAGAACTGCAAGAAAGCGATAGTGTCGGCCAACGCGCTTGCCCCCAAGATGCCCGCCCTGGAACAGGCCGCTAATACCTATGCCGCCAGTCTGGAACCGCTGGAAGACACGATTAGCGAGGTATACACTTATTACGACCGCGGGAATTACAAGGATGACGGTTTTGCCAAGGGCAAGAGCCTGCATCAGAGCTTGGCCGGACAGGCCAAAATTTTCACCGAGGCCCTTCAGCGGTTTTCCGAGGCATTGGACGATGCCAACGACCAGTTACAGCAAGCCCAGTTGCAGAGGCTGGAAAAAGAAGATGGCCGCGGTGTGGCTTACTACCGCCTCTCGACCATGATCCAGGCCAAGACGCTGGTGCGGGCGTTTGGGCAGGACGAGGTCAATGTCGAAAAGATCGGCGCCCAAATCGACGACTTTGAGAAAACCGTGGATGAAATGGCCAAGGCGCCAGGCGATAAACCGATGATGTGGGATTCTTATACCGGCAATGTCGAAGATTTCCGCAAGGCCGCCAAGGCGCTGTACCGCCGTCTGCGCGACAAAACACCCTATAGCACTGGCGAAAAATCGCTTTTGGGGACTTCCGGCGGCTGGATGGTCGAGGGCAGCCCCGACAAGCTGCGCAATACCTACAACACAATGGTGGATACCAGTAACCGCCTGCGGTGATTCGGCCGCGAGGATTTTCAGGTTTCTACATCCTCCAAACTGAAAATTTCAGTCTGGTCGTTGTACGAAAAAATTTCGGCGTAGCGGCCCCAATCGATCACGGCATCAAGCGTTTCGGTGGCCGCGCCGTCGGAGAGGAAGTCTTCCAGCTCTTGCTCAAAGCGCACGCGCGGCGCGCGGTGGCCGGGGCGCTCGTCGAGCACTTTGCGGATTCGCGCGGCCAGCGGCACGTGGGCGATCAGGTGTTGCGCGAACATGGCTTTGCGCTCTTGCGTGCCGAACTCCGAGAACACCCGTGCCTGCGGCGTGAGGAATACGTCGCCTTCGCGCACTTCGGTAAAGCCCAGGTGTTGCAGCACTTCGACGATCGGGAACAGGTCGTCCACTTCCAGATGCAGCGAGCGGGCGATTTCCGGCATGTCGGCGCGTCCGTGGTAGGGCGCGCCGGCCAGCGTTTCGATTAGGCCGGCCATCAGGTTGGTGGAAACCCGCGTCAGGCGGCTGCTCAGTTTTAGCCCTTTTTTGGCCTCCTCGTTGGCCGCGCGCGCGGTCATGCGGGCATAGATGTCGTCCACCAGTTTGCGAAACGCCGGGTCGAGCCGGTTGCGCGGACGGCGGAACGGCACCGTGATTTCGGCGACGATTTTGCCGGGGTTGGACGAAAGCACCAGGATGCGGTCGCACATGAATACCGCTTCCTCGATGTTGTGGGTAACGATCAGCACCGATTTGATCGGCAGCTTGCCCTCGGTCCACAGGTCGAGCAGGTCGGTGCGCAGGGTTTCGGCGGTCAGCACGTCCAGCGCGGAAAACGGTTCGTCCATCAGCAGCAGGGTCGGCTCGACCACCAGCGCGCGCGCAAAGCCGACGCGCTGGCGCATGCCGCCGGACATTTCGCGCGGGTAGGCGTTCTCGAAACCGTCCAGCCCGATCAGGTCGATGGCCGCCAGCGCGCGCGCGCGCCGCGCCTGGGCGGGCACGCCCAGCGCCTCCAGCCCGGCTTCCACGTTTTGCAGCACCGTCAGCCACGGAAACAGCGCGAAGGTTTGAAACGCCATCGCCACGCCTTCAACCGGGCCGTTGACCGGCTTGCCCTGATACATGACTTGGCCGGAGGAGGCCGGAATCAGTCCCGCGATGATGCGCAGCAGCGTCGATTTGCCCGAGCCCGAGCGGCCCAGCAGTCCGACGATTTCGCCTTCGCGCAGGGTCAGGTTGACGTCGTCGAGCACCAGCTTTTCCGGGTGTTCCTTGTCGAAGCCGCGCATCACGTGGCTGAGGGCCAGGACATCCCGGCCCGCGCCGGGCCGCGCGGGGGGCAACGGGACTTGCGTTCGGGACGGGGCGGTTTGAAGATTGGTCATGGCTATTTTTCGTTGAGCGTTCAGCGTGGGAACTGCCGCATTTTCGTTTAGCGTTTGGCGTTTAGTATTTATCCGTAATTTGGCCTTTACCCGGCCCAACAGTATCGGAAAGAAGTTTCTACGCTCAACGCTCAACGCTCAACGCCCCCATGGTTAATTGGCCCGCAGCTTCCCCTCCGCATAGGCGTACAAGGGCCGCCACAGCAGGCGGTTGAACAGGGTCACGAACAGCGACATCACGGCAATGCCCAGGATGATCTTGGGGTAGTCGCCCGCGGCGGTGGTTTGCGCGATGTAGGCGCCCAGCCCGTGCGCGGCGATTTTGGTGTCGCCCCACTGCACGAACTCGGAGACGATGCTGGCGTTCCACGCGCCTCCGGAGGCGGTGATGGCGCCGGTGATGTAGTAGGGGAAAATGCCCGGCAGCATCACCTGCCGCCACCACTGCCAGCCGCGAATGCGAAAGCTTGCCGCGGCTTCGCGGTAATCGTTGGGATAGGCGCTGGCCCCGGCGATCACGTTGAACAGGATGTACCACTGTGTGCCCAGCACGATCAGGGGTGAGAGCCAGATGTCCGCGTTCAGCCCAAAACGCACGATCACCATGACGAACACCGGAAACATCAGGTTGGCCGGAAACGCCGCCAAAAACTGCGCCAGCGGCTGGATTTTTTCCGCCAGCGCCGGGCGCAGGCCGATCAGCACGCCCAGCGGCACCCACACCGCCGAGGCAATGGCGATCAGCACCACCACGCGCAGCAGCGTAATCAGGCCCAGCACCAAGACGCGGCCGATTTCGCCCAGCGTGACCTCGGTGTGCATGTAGTTCGCCACGCGCCAGACGACGTAGAGCGTGAGCGCGATGACCAGTGCGCCGAACACCGCGTCTCCTCGGCGCACGGCCGCGTCGCCCCGCGCGCCGGTCTTGCGCCCAAACGTCTTGTGCTCCAGCCACCAGCGCGGCAACGGCAGGCGCAACGGCACGCGGATCAGCTGCGCCACCAGCCAGAGTATCGGCGCGAGCAGGCGGTGGATCAGCCGCGTGCGGCGAATCAAGTCCAGCAGCCACGATCGAGGCGCGTCGCCCGAGCTGGTGGTTTCCATGCGGAACTTGTCGGCCCACGCCACCAGCGGGCGAAACAGCAATTGGTCGTAGGCCAGAATCACCACGATCATCGTCAGGATGACCCAGCCGACCGCGGCCAGGTTTTGTTCCGCGATGGCCTGCGCCAGGTACGCGCCCACGCCCGGCAGGGTAATGGTGTGGTCGCCCACCGTGATGGCTTCCGACGCGACCACGAAGAACCAGCCGCCGGACATCGACATCATCATGTTCCACACCAGCCCCGGCATGGCGAACGGCACCTCCAGCTTCCAAAAGCGCTGCCAGCCGGTCAAGTGAAAGCCGCGCGAGACTTCGTCCAGATCGCGCGGCACGGTGCGCAGCGACTGGTAAAAACTGAAGGTCATGTTCCACGCTTGGCTGGTGAAGATGGCGAAGATGGCCGCCAGTTCCGGCCCCAGCACCCGGCGCGGAAACAGCGCCAGAAAAAACGTCACCGTGAACGAAATGAACCCCAGCACCGGCACCGATTGCAAAATGTCCAGCATCGGCACCAGCACCATGCCGGCGCGCCGGCTTTTGGCCGCCAGCGTGCCGTAGGCCAGCGTGAAGGCCAGCGCCGCCGCCATCGCCGCCAGCATGCGCAGCGTGGTGCGCAGCGCATATTCGGGCAGGTACGCCGGGTCGAGTGAAATCACCTCGTTTTGCAAGGTCGAAATCGGCGCCATCGTTTGGTGGAAACCCGCCACCACCATCGCCAGCAAGCCTACGATCAGCGGAAACGCGACGAAATCCCAGCGGTTGGGCAGCACCCGCCACGCCGATGCGTTGGCGATGCGGTCGAGTTGAAAAATGGACGCCATCGGGCTTTCCGGCGGATTTCAGGCATGACCGGGACGGGCAACAACCCAGGCGCGCAAAACCACGATGCGGCAACAACCGCAAGACACGCGCCGCTCCCGCCTGCGCTGGCGGGACGGCGGCCAATTGAAAAACGGGCGCAAGCGTCCTGCCGCTCAGGCAGAAAGACAGTTCAAGGATCGGCTACTACCGCTGTCCAACGCACACGCTCCGGTTGTTGAGATATGCCGATTGTAGGCAAATTGGGCAGGAGATGGGGATGTTTTGTGGCATGCGGTGATAAAACAGATAACCACGATTTCGAGTCTGGCAGGCGTGCATCGGCGCGGCGGCTGGCTATACTGTTTTTTTTACGGACACCCGCGGATTTTGCAAAGGAGATGACGATGAAACTGTCTAGCCGTAGCTTTGCGGACATGACCCCAATTCCGGGCGAGTATGCGTTTGGCGTTCCCGACGCGGCCCAGCACGTGGCTTTGTCGGCCAACCGCAACCCGCATCTGGCGTGGCGCGAAGCGCCCGCCGCGACCCAGTCGTTCGTGTTGATTTGCCACGACAAGGATGTGCCCAGCCGGGGCGATGATGTCAACCAGGAAGGCCGCGAGGTACCGGCAGCGCTGCCGCGCGTGGACTTTTTTCATTGGATACTGATCGACATTCCGGCCACTCAGAGCGAAATCGACGCCGGCAGCCACAGCCACGGCATTACCGCGCGCGGCAAGCCGGGGCCGCAAGTGCCGCCGGCGCTGGGCGGCATGCGGCAGGGCCGCAACGATTACACCAGCTGGTTTGCCGGCGACCCCGCCATGCGCGGCGATTACTACGGCTACGACGGCCCTTGTCCGCCGTGGAACGACAGCATCGTCCACCACTACGTTTTTACCTTGTACGCGCTCGACATTCCCCGGCTTGAAGTCAGCGGCACGCTGGACGGCCCGGCCGTGCGCGCGGCGCTGCAAGGCCACGTTTTGGCGCAGGCTGCCTTGACCGGGCTGTACACGCTCAATCCGCGGCTGGTGAAATGACGGTAAGAAGGAAGTTCCGATTTCTTTGAATCTGTTCCTGTTGTTGCTGCTGCCGTTCGCGGGCAGCGCCGTGGCGGCGCTGCTGCCCACGCACGCGCGCAACGCGGCGGCGAGCTGGGCCATCGCGGTTAGCGCCGCCGCGCTGATCTGGGTGTTGGCGCTGTACCCGCAACTGGCGCAAGGCGCGGTGCCGCGCGACGAATTGGCGTGGATGCCGGGCGTGCCGCTGGTGCTGCGGGTTGACGGGTTGGCCTGGATGTTCGCGCTGCTGATCACCGGCATCGGCACCCTGGTGGCGCTGTATGCGCGCTACTACCTGTCGCCGGGCGATCCGGTGCCGCGCTTTTTCTCGTTCTTTCTGGCCTTCATGGGCGCGATGCTGGGCGTGGTGCTGTCGGGCAACCTGATTCAGCTGGCGTTCTTTTGGGAACTGACCAGCCTGTTTTCATTTCTGCTGATCGGTTACTGGCACCACCGCAACGACGCCCGGCGCGGCGCGCTGATGGCGCTGACGATTACCGGCGCGGGCGGGCTGGCGCTGCTGGCCGGCGTGCTGCTGCTGGGCCGGATCGTCGGCAGCTATGACTTGGACACGGTGCTGGCGGCGGGCGCGCAAATCCGCGCCCATGCGCTGTACCGCCCGATGCTGGTGCTGATATTGCTGGGGGCGCTGACCAAAAGCGCGC
>Ga0209628_10000978_pt1 | contig 18019 bp, 14 predicted proteins | sample TergutCu122P4_FD_187285 | JGI IMG/M metagenome (GOLD analysis project Ga0209628, IMG submission 187285) | Cubitermes ugandensis P4 segment gut microbial communities from Kakamega Forest, Kenya - Cu122 P4 (SPAdes) (version 2) | ecosystem: Host-associated > Arthropoda: Insects > Digestive system...
CTTGCTCACCCACTCGCATCCCTGCCGACCAGCTAACAGGATGGTATTCACACCCATCTGCTTCTCGATGAGCCACGCCCGCCCGCGTGCGTTGTAGCCAAATTCCCCTTCTGCTTTTCTGCTCTTCTGCTTCTTTCTTCACTCGTTCCCTTGTTAACGAATACGGCAATTTAATCTTTATTTCGGCGAAAATAGTAAAAGCTCTCTTTTTAATATCAGCTTTTGTCCCAATATTCGTACCATTTTTTTTGATTTTGCGACTGAATCTGCAGGCAATGAATAATACAAGTTAATCATTTAGTGGCAATTCAAAGTTCTAAAGCAGGACAGCACTTAATCGGAATCATTAATCGTATTACCCGAAAAGCTTCAGACGAAGAACAGCCCATGATTATTGCAATATTAAAACCTTCTTTGTCATCATTTTTTCATCCTGCGAAACCAAACTTACATGATAAATGCCGGTGGGGGCTTGTAGTGGAATTACTGTTTCCACATCGGTTATATTGTTTTGATACACCACACGTCCGGTCATATCGAAAATTTCAACCGATTTGAGCGTTATATTTGATTCGTTTTTGATGTGAACGATGTTTTGATAGCAATAAATGTTTACACCGGCAAATTCGTTTTCGTGAATGCCGATGGGGTCGGTGATAATGGAGACTGCCGGACTTGGGTCGGATGCCAAATAGGTTGCCGTTTCTGCTTTTCGTGCTTGGAAACTGTAAGTAGTGTTTGCGGTTAATCCGTCGAACAATGTGGAAGTTTGCCATGCGCTGCCATCCATGCGGTACTCGCAACCAGTAATTGCGTTGAGGGTAATGCTGGTTTTTGTTTTGCTACTCAGGGTGGGAGCGCTGGGAGGGGTTTGTGTGGCTTTATCTACGGCAATAGTAAAGTCTTTGGTAAAATTACTCGTTGGGGTTAAACCGTTGGTAATGGTGGCTCTAACGGTTACTGTGCCGCTTGTGGTAGTGTTCAACGTATTGCCACCGCTGATTGAGCCGCCCGCAGTGTTGGGGGTTACAACGCTCCAAGTAATGGTTTGGTTGGTAGCATTGGCCGGAGCCACTGTGCCGGTTAAGGTTAATGGCATTGTTGCCGTTGCTGTGGTGGGCACGCCGGTAATATCGGTTACCGGAACAAACGCCTGACCGGTAGTGCAGTGCGAAGCCGCAGGACTCTCTGCCGATTGCAAATGTGTGGCTGTTTGCACCGTACGTTGGGTAAAACTGTAGGAAGTGCCGGGCATTAACCCGCTAAAGGTTGCCGACGATTGCCATGCACCGCCGTCTCTGCGGTATTCGCCATTGGCAATCGTATTTAAAGTAATGCTGTTATCTGTGGCTGATGCTAATGTGGGGGCGGCAGGTGTGGGGGCGTCGGCTCTTACTACCGTTGCAGTTAGGGCAGAGGTAATGGTACCGGTACAATTGGTAGCAGCCACCACAACCTTAATGGGTTGTCCGATATCGGCTTGTACTAATTCATAAGTAGAGGAATTTGCACCGGGAATATAGTTGCTGTTGCGATACCAACTGTAATTAAATGTGCCTATATTAGAAATAGTAGGTGTGGAAGTTAAACCTGTAGTATTGGCAGTTAAGATTTCTCCAAATACTGCATTGCCTTCAATGGTAACAATGCCACTCAGCGTAGCTAAGCCCACTGTAATATAAAAATCTTTGTAGTAGTTTTCCTCAGGCGATGTTCCTTTCGTAATTGTAGCCCTAATGGTAGCCGTGCCAAAAGTAGTAGTATTTAAAATGTTGCTACCCGATTCAATTGTTGCTCCGGTACCTCCTGTATAATAGACACTCCAAGTAATGGTTTGGTTGGTAGCATTGGCCGGAGCCACTGTGCCGGTTAAGGTTAATGGCATTGTTGCAATTGCTGCTGTGGGTACGCCGGTAATGTTGGTTACTGCAACGAAGTCATCACATTCAATGTTTTGATAGCGCATAAATGGAAATCCATAAAGATTACATATTTTCCAGATGCCGTTAGGGTCATTAATATCCCATGCGCCACTGTTCCAATTGCTTGCGGTTGAGTAAAATGTACGACTTCTCAACGTGGAAATAGATTGTGCTAAACCCGCATGAGCTGTATTATCGGTTACGGTAATAGTAACATTGTTTCTTTGTACAATCATAGTGTTAAGCGCATAAGTATATTCACGATAGCTCGTACCTGAAATATAGCCACATATCCGATTCACATTACCTGAGGGTGCAGTAGCTATAACGGAATCATTGGCGGCTACCAAGTTTCTAAGAGAAGAACTATTTGAACAATAACCTACCACTCCACCAACATAATTGCTCCCTCTGACTTTTCCTGAAGCATAACTTCTTTGAATATTTGAACTGCTACTATAGTAACCTACCAAACCACCTACATCTGAATCTCCGTTAACATTGGCAGTAGCGTAACAATTGTACAGATCACCACCACTAACTTGACCTGCCAAACCACCTGCATAATTACCTGTGGCATTTACATAACCTGTGGCATAACAATTAGAGATACTCGCTGCAACTCCACCGCCTGCATAACCCACTAAACTTCCAACATAGTCATTTCCGGTAACATTACAATTTTCTATACCAAGATTTTGAATAGTTCCATTACTTGTAGATCCAAATAATCCTTGAAAATCTGATGTACTGGCAATTGTCAAATTTTGCACTTTCTTTCCATTGCCATCGAAAGTACCTTGAAAAGTTCTCATAGTTACTGTTATATCAGCCGGAAATTTATAAGTGCCTATCGGTGTCCAGTTACCAAAACTACTCAAATCAATATTATTCATTAACTTATAAAATTTACCTGATGTATTTTCTCCATTTCCGGCATTCACAAAGTCTGCTAAATACTTTAAGTCTTGAACTGTGCAGATTTGATACGGATTTGCCGATGTTCCGTTTCCGCTACAGAATATTGGCGGTACGCCATTACATTCTATCTCTTGCCAGCGCAAAAATGGTAAACCTTCTCCATCACATATTGCCCATATACCCGAAGGGTCGGCAATACTCCATGCAGTAGATGTAGAGTACCAATTGCTTGCAGTATTGTAAAATGATAAACTCCTCAGCGACACGGGAGATAAATTTGTGCCTGATGCATTTGACGTACTGTAAAAGTAAACATCGCTGCCGTTTCTTTGCACAACCATGAGACCAAATGCATAATTATAGGAGAGAGTGCCTGAGGTTGAAGCATATCCGCATACGCGATTAATATTACCGATATTTAATGTAGTCATTACGGAATCATTGGCCGCAATACAATTTCTAATAGTACCACTATTATCATTATATCCCACCAAACCGCCTGTATAGTCACCGGTAGTTTTCACAGTGCCACCGGCATAACTGTTAGTTATGGTAGAAGTGTTATTACCGGAAAAACCACCTACACGTTCTGTTCCACTTACATGAGCAGTAGCGTAACAATTGGTAATAGTTGAAGCGTTATGTCCTGCAAAACCTCCGGTAAAACTAAGCCCTTTTACATAACCTGTAACGTAACAATTAGAAATGGAAACTGAATTATATCCTACCAAGCCACCTGTATATATTCCTCCGTTAATATTACAGTTTTCGAGAGCCAAATTTTGAATACTCCCACCGGTTGCATAGCCAAACAATCCCTGGTAGTTGGCAGAAGTGGAAATCGTAAGGTTACGCACCACTTTCTTGTTCCCATCAAAATGGCCTTGAAAACGATGTGTATTGTTATTTACACTGTTATTGCCTATGGCGAGCCAGTTGTCATAACTGCTCAAATCAATATCATTCATTAGCTTATAGTATCTGCCGGATGTAGTATTACCATTGCCGGCGTTAATATAAATGGCTAAGCTATTTAATTGGTGAGGTGTGCAGATTTGATAAGGGTTTATTGAGGTACCGTCTCCGCCACAGTAGAAATTTAAGGAAGTTGTAATCGTAAAATTTTGTACATAATTTACGCCCAACGTAATACCATCTATAATAGTTGCCGTAAGTACTAATGTACCTACGGCAGTAGTATTCAGAGTATTGCCTGTAGTAATAGTAGCGCCGGTAGTTCCTGCATTGGCTACGCTCCAAATAATAGTTTTGTGGGTGGCATTGCCGGGGACAACCGTGCCGGTAAGTTTATAAGGCACATTTGGTAATATTATTTCAGGCACATCTGTGATATTTGTTACAGGAATTACTGCGATTGCCGTAAAATCTTTGTTTTCAAGATTGCTTGTTACCTTGTGAAAGGTAATAGATATAGGCGAAAAACCGTATCCCTCCAAAGATGGTGTTATTGTAGTAGTGGCGCCTTTATATAGCGTTATGCTGTATTCGCCTAAGGCATTGGTCTGTGCTGTCCCATCCATATTAACCCCTGCAAGCGGATTTCCATTATGGGTAACCTTCCCGCTTATGGTAACAGTAGGGGCATTAACGCCTTGCCACTCATAAGCACCCATATCCACCGTTCCGCCGTAAATTCTGGTGTTCCCTGCCAAGTCGGTAGTGTCAGATGCTGTAAGAACGGCATTGTTTCCCACATCAATGCAGGGCGAGTTTTCTTGCAGTTGGTAATTATGGGTTGCGGAGTTGAAAAACATAGGCGGATTATCTTCTGCAATGATTATATTACCGGTACCTGCACTAAAAAAGTCATCTTGTACAGCGGAATAGGTAACGATTGTATTTGCATAGCTACTACCTGCCGGCGTACCTACTTGTTCCCACATAGGTGCATAATTTTGCCAGAAAATACAATTAGTTCCACTTGTACCTATGTTTGTACTAAAATATATTCCACCCCCTCTACTGCCTGCGGTATTGCCTACAAATGTGCTATTGAAACTCGTACCGTTTGCGGCAACAAAACCGCCCCCGCCATTGGTCGTAGCACTGTTATTTAATAATAAAGAATGAGAGATGCTACTTCCATAAAAACCGCCACCCTCACCGGAACTATTATTTTCAATTCTACAGCGAGTTATTGTTCCTTGATAAATTCCACCGCCATAACCATTTTGCACATTACTTATTAATGTTTTATTATTTATTATGATACAATCTATTACATTAGAGGGAGGTGAACTATAGCAACAAATACCTCCGCCATTAGAAGGGTAAGCGGTAGAAGTACTTGAGGCTGTATTATTGTCAATCGTACTTCTCGTAATCGTACTATTTTGAGCATAAACGCCCCCTCCATTACTACCGGCATATCCACCACTTGATGAAACAAGATTATTGCTAATAGTACAATTTGTAATTGTACCGTAACTAATGCAAATACCACCACCGCGTACAACAGATTGATAGCCATTAATGACAGAGGCAATATTTCCGATAATTTCGCAATCATCAATTATTGCACCGTTTGAAGCTATATAAATTCCTCCACCAGTAACAGAAGCAGCAAACGACTCGTTATATGTAGCAGTAGCAAGGTTTTCACTAACAATACAATGCGTTATATTTATCGTTCCGCCACTACTGTAAATCCCACCACCACGAGAAACGCTTCCATTAGATGTAGTAGTAGTATTCCTGCTAATAATGCAATTACTTATGGTACCGCTATTAGAAGTTATATAGATACCTCCACCAAGAACATCAGGATTACCGCCATTCGCAGCAGTGGCTTTATTATCGCTTATCATACAATAAGTTATTGAGTTACTATTGCCACCACAATAAATACCCCCTCCATAAGACCCGGTTGTTGAAGATTGAGGACTATTTGCTGAGTTATTTTTAATAGTACTATAAGTTATTGTACCGTCGATATTATAGACCCCACCACCATAGGCATAAGACCAATTTGCACCATTGTTGGTAACAGAATTATTACTAATCATACAATGGCTTATTGTACCCTCATTATTGTAAATCCCACCACCATAAGTAGAGTTAGTATAGGTAGCTGTATTGTTGTGAATGATGGAATTACGTAATATGGAATTAGCCCTAATATAGGCGCCTCCGCCATCTTTATTTCTCCCATTAGTAATGGTAACTCCATCCCAAATAGTTTCTACAGCAAAGTTAGCGGCTTGGTTAAGCACCTGCCTTGCATTTTGCCCATTCAAAACCGTAGCATGCGTAAACTCCCACGCTTCCACTGTTCCGTTGCCATCCAAATCGCTTTTGGGGCGGTCGTTTATGTTGGTTTCATTGCCGAAAAAGCCGCCATATACGTTTACGCCTTCTTTCATTTGCAAGGTGGCAGCAAGCGGGTAATTTCCGCCGGCAACCCAAACCTGCCCGCCCGGGTTGGTGTAGTCAATCATATCTTGTATGCTGCCCGAGGCATTCGCCCACGAATTGCCGTTGCCTGTGCCGCCGGGTTTTACGTAACGGATTTGTTGTGCAAATACACATATTATCATTAAGTTACAAATAAGAAGTAGAAGTGTATTTTTTTTCATAGGTTTGATTTCTTTGAATAAATATTGATTTGGTTAAATAAACTGGTGGCAAATATAGGTTTTTTTTAAAATTGGTCAATACATTTAAAGATAGGACGTGCAAATTTCGCCACATTTTTCTCTGCACTCCACCATATTTTTGTTCTGCATGCAAAAAAAATCCTTACCGTCGCAATTCAAAATTCTTCCCCAAATAAACTGTCCGCACATACTCATCACTTGCAAGTTCTTCCGCCGTGCCAGTTTTGATGATGCGCCCTTCAAAAAGCAGATAGGCGCGGTCGGTAATGGAGAGCGTTTCGTGCACGTTATGGTCGGTAATTAATATGCCGATATTTTTTTCTTTCAATTTCCAAACAATATTTTGAATGTCTTCCACAGCAATGGGGTCCACGCCGGCAAAAGGTTCATCCAATAGGATAAATTTAGGGTTGGAGGCCAAACATCGGGCAATTTCGCAACGCCTGCGCTCTCCACCGGAAAGGTTTTGTCCTAAATTTTTCCGAACTTTTTGAATGTTAAACTCTTGTATCAAAGTTTCCAATCTCTCACTTTGTTCCTCTTTACTCATGCCGGTAAATTGTAAAATAGCACGAATATTATCTTCTACAGAAAGTTGACGAAAAACAGAAGCCTCTTGCGGAAGGTAAGAGATTCCCATTTGCGCACGCTTGTACATGGGTAGTTGCGTTATCTCTTTCTCATCCAAAAAAATTTTTCCCGAAAATGGTTTAATAATCCCTACAATCATATAAAATGAAGTAGTTTTTCCTGCGCCGTTAGGTCCAAGTAATCCCACAATTTCTCCCTGTTTAACATCAAAAGAAGCTTCGTTTACAACTTTACGTTGTTTGTAGACTTTTACTAAGTTTTCAGTGCGAATGGTATGACTCATAATTCGGTTTTTTCTGTGTCTATTTTAATTTTATTAGATAATTCTTCTACAAAACGTTGTAACGGTTTTTCTATTATTGGTTTTAAAAAGAATGGAATATCAATATCCAACTCTACTTCCACATCAGTTTCGTTTTCAGAAGTATTATCGAACTTCAATTCTAAAAAAAGTGGAATATTTTTGTCATTTTCAGCCTTATAACGAATATAATTAAAGGGTGTTTTATCCCATATTGATAAAGCGATTTTGGTAATATTTTCTATAGTAAAAGAACACGCATCTTCTGTAGCGGCAAAATCTTTCACTTGTTGTTCGGGCATATAACGTGCTAAATTTTGACAATTACCCGCCAATTCAAAAAGTTTAGCAGCAGGAAGTTTTACGCGGGTTTTGGGGCTGGAAATTTTCATAGTAAATTTTAATTTGCAAAATAACATAAATTTTTATGAGAATTTTATTTTAATTTGCACCATATTAAAAAAGATATGACGGTAGAATCAAGTTATGAAATATTACAAAATCGAAGATTTAGAAATTATTGATGCCGGTGGCGAAGGCAAAGCCGTAGGTAAAAAAGAGGGGCTCACTGTATTTGTTCCGTTTGTTGTACCCGGCGATATTGTAGATGTGGAAGTATTTAAAAAGAAAAAAAACTACGCCGAAGCTCGTACCTTAAATATTAAAACAAAATCGCCTCATAGAATTGAACCGGAATGCGCTCATTTTGGATTGTGTGGCGGTTGCAAGTGGCAAATTTTAAATTATGAAACCCAATTAAAATACAAACAAAAACAAGTGGAAGATTGTTTTCGCCATTTGGGAAAGTTTGAATTTCCGCCCATTTTACCCATCATCCCTTCAAAAAATCAATATGAATATCGAAATAAATTGGAGTACACATTTTCGCATTTGCGTTGGTTGAATAATGAAGATATGCGTTTACGTGATGCCGGAAGTAACTTGGAAACAAGAGGATTAGGATTTCACATTCCGGGCAAGTTCGATAAGATATTGGATATTCAACATTGTTCACTACAAGCCGAGCCGAGCAATGAAATTAGAAACAGCGTAAAACAGTTTGCCATTGAGCACAACATCGCTTTTTATAATATTAGAAATCATGAAGGCGTTTTAAGAAATTTGTTCATCAGAAACAATGCAAAAAATGAAGTGATGGTGATTGTTTCTCTAACTGAAATGAATGCTCAAACCAAACTTTTGTTGGATTTTTTAAAAGATAAATTTTCTCAAATTAGCTCTTTGTTTTATGTAATTAACACAAAATTAAATGATTCTATTTATGACATAAACCCTATATTGTATGCTGGAGTGCCATATATTTCGGAAACAATGGAAGAATTGCATTTTAAAATAGGTCCGCTTTCCTTTTTTCAAACCAACAGTTCACAAGCATTGGAATTATACAAAGTAGTGCGAAATTTTGCACAAATTACTCCAAAAGATATTGTATATGATTTATATACAGGAACAGGAACTATTGCGCTTTTTGTTGCGAAGCAAGCCCGAAAAGTAGTGGGTATTGAATACGTGGAAGATGCCATTGAAGATGCCAAATACAATGCGCAACAAAATGGTATCACCCATGCCGTATTTTTTGCGGGCGACATGAAAGATGTGCTGAACCAAAATTGTACAAAACGTAACGGTAAACCTGATATCGTAATTACCGACCCCCCGCGTGCCGGCATGCACCCTCACGTGGTAGCCCGCCTGTTGGAAATGGAACCTTCGAAAATTGTATATATTAGCTGCAATCCCGCAACACAAGCTCGCGACATTACAGAACTTTCCAAAAAATATACTGTAGCAGAAATACAGCCCGTAGATATGTTTCCGCATACGCATCATGTGGAGAATGTAGTGAAATTAGTAATTAATTGTTAATTTTTTTGTTATGCAAACTCTTTATAAAAACATTCGAATTGTTGATGATACTCAGGATTTTATGGGCTGCGTGCTCGTTGAAGATGGCATCATTACCAAAGTAGCCGAATCTATTGATGAACCTGCATTTGAAATAATTCCGGCATATGGTCTTTATAATGCCAATTTTTTTATACGCGATTTTACCGGCGAAGAGGTAGTGCTTATGCCTGCCTTTACCGATTTGCATGCTCATTTTCGCGATCCAGGATTTACTTATAAGGAAGATTTGGAAACCGGTTGTGAAGCTGCCATTAGGGGTGGCTACACTGCTGTAAATCTTATGCCAAACACCTGTCCGGTGTGCAACTACGTAGAACAAGCATGCGAAATTGAAAAACGCGCCAAGGAGATTTCCGGAATTATGGTGAACCAAACCTTAAGCATGACCAAAGATTTGAAAGGGTTTGATATTGAACATTTAAAATCGTTGAAAAAGGATGAAATACTTTTTATTACAGACGATGGCAAAGGTGTTCAAGATGATGCAGTAATGAAACAGATTTTTGAAATTTGCAAGGAAAAAAATATTACCGTGTTATCTCATGCCGAAGACTCAAAATACAGTGCTACCGATATGCGAAAAGCTGAAAACGAGATGATAGCGCGCGATTTGCGTTTGTTTGAACAAATTGGCGGTCATCTCCATTTTTGCCACGTAAGCACCAAAGAAGCTATCGAAATGATTGCATCTGCGCAAATGAAAGGGTTAAACATTACCTGCGAAGTAACGCCACATCATATTTTTGCTACTGCTGAAAGAACGAACAATTACTGCGTAAATCCACCTTTGAAAACTCAGGAAGATATTGATATACTTATAAAAGCTATGCAAACCGGCAATGTTTTTGCTGTTGCCACCGATCACGCGCCACATTCTGCAGAAGACAAAGAAAAGGGTTCACCCGGAATGATTGGTTTGGAGTTGGCTTTTCCATTGTGTTACACCAAATTGATAAAAGGTGGTTTCTTAACCCTCTCGCAATTGGTGAAATTAATGTCCACGAACCCTTCTGCTTTAATGAAACTCAACAAAGGTAAAATTGTGAAAGGGATGAAAGCCGAATTTGCTATTGCCGAACTGAATCATGAATATACTATTGATGTTGCAACTATGGTGTCTAAATCAAAAAACACACCATTTGAGGGGGAGGCTGTTTTTGGAAAAATTGTGGAAACAGTCTTTTAGCGTACCCTGATGCAAAAATTTGGCGTTAATATTCAGATTTTTATGTGTCCCCAGTTTTCTCCGGTTTTTATGCGCTGCAATGTCATTTCTGAAACACCAAACCGTTTTGCAAGTATTTTTAACCGCGTTTTGCGATTAGGATTAAGAAGTATCTTTTTTATAAGCATTACTTCGGTTGAAGTCAATTTGTTGCCTTTATGTAGTCGTTTAGTGTGAATCTCTGCAAGTTGTTTTTTTCTTGCTTCAATTACGTATGGACTATTTTTATTATGCGCTAACATTTCTGATTTTGTAGCCCATTTTAAGTTTGCAACGTAGTCATTGCCTCTGTTTCTATCCAAATGCAAAACATATACTTGTTCTTCAGAAGTTTTAGGAATAAAATACTCTGCAACAAGTTTATAGAAGAATTTGTGCTTATACCGTAACTTGTTTTTGGCATCTCGGGTTATGTATCGCCATATTTTATAGCCATCTTGTTTGCTTCCCTTTACAAATCTACCTTCTTCAATATTTTCAGTAAAACTAACAAGTCGTCCATAATTTGAAATTGCATAACGCAGTTGAAGTTTTTCCTCCAACACTATTTCTTTAAAAATTTCTGTTGCATAAAATCGTAACATATTTTCAATTCTGTTTTTTTGTCAATTTGGTTTAATGTTTTTTATCATCTAATCGCCTATATTTTTGATATAGATTCTTCTACGCATTGCTAATGTACTATCGTATTTTTGCCATATTCGGTGGGCTTCGTTGCTTTCAAGTTGCGGATTAGAGAGAGCCGTTTTCACTCCCAATTCAATGTAGTTTTTGTTCATTTCTGCGTGATACAGTGAGTGAACACCTTTGTTTTGCCACTCCGGAGTTACGCCGGTAAGTAGCAACTCAATTCTATCGAAATTGTTAAGTGCTTTCAACAAATGAATCCAACCAAAAGGAAAGAATTTGCCTTTACTTTTTCTAAGTGCATCAACAAATGAAGGCATTGAAATTCCAAAACCCACAATATCATCATTTTCATCAACTATAAAACAAAGCAACTTCAAATTTAGAAAAGAGAAATTTGTTTTAATAAAATATTGTATCTGCTTTTGGGTTAAGGGAATAAAGCCGAACAACTTGGAGTGAGTTTTATTGAGCGCTTCAAACAATTTTACTCCATAACGATTCACTACTTCTTTTTTAGACATCCCTTCAACAATTTTTAACTGATATTTTTCTTTTATTAAATTATTGATTTTTAATACTTTTTCTGGGATAGACTGTGAACCGCGCATTAAATATTGAATCGTATCTACTTCTTTACGGTACCCAATTTCATCCATAATGTTAGGATAATATTCAGGATTATAGTAACAAGACATCGGGTCGTCAATATCAAAGCCATCTACTTTCATTCCTGTTTTATCTAAATTGCAAAAGCCCATAGGACCCATTATTTCGTTTAGTCCTTCCTTTTTTCCCCATTCTTCAACGGCATTTAGAAGTTGTAGGGCAACATCTTTATCATTAATAAAGTCAAACCAACCAAACCGGATTCTTTTTTGCGACCAAGTTTCGTTACATCTAAAATTAATGATTCCCGCCACTCTGCCCACAACTTTATCTTCTTTATAAGCTAAAAACATTTTTGCTTTACAATCATTAAAAGCCGGATTTTTTTTAGGGTCAAACGTTTGTTTCTCGCTTGACAAAATCTGAGGCACCCACATTTTATCATTGCGAAATAAGGTATAAGGAAATTCAAAAAAACGATTGAACTCTCTTTTTGTTACGACCTCTTTAATCGTAATTATTTCTTTCATACTTATGATTTTTTTTGCAAAAATATTAAAATTCGATAATTGGAAGATTTTATATTTTTGCATCACTAATCTTAAAAATATTATGTCAATAGTAGTTTCCAATGTTTCAAAAGTTTATGGAACACAATACGCTTTAAACAATGTTAGTTTTGAAGTAAAAAAAGGTGAAATTGTTGGATTTCTCGGTCCAAATGGCGCCGGAAAATCAACGCTTATGAAAATAATCACCTGCTTCATCCCGCCTACCGAAGGCGATGTTTCTGTTTGTGGATTCGATATCTGGAACGATTCAATAGAGGTGCGCAAACGGATTGGATACCTTTCGGAAAGCAATCCGCTTTATTACGATATGTATGTTCGTGAATTTTTGGAGTTTATTGCAGGAATATACCAATTAAAAAATGTGAGTCAGCGTATGGAAGAAGTAATTGACATGACGCGCTTGGAAATTGAGCAACATAAAAAGATTGGCGCTTTATCTCGTGGCTACAAGCAACGTGTGGGATTAGCCCAGGCACTGATTCACGACCCCGAAGTATTAATTTTAGACGAACCCACTACCGGCTTAGACCCAAATCAATTAGTTGAATTTAGAGAGTTAATTCGCGAGTGCGGAAAAAAGAAAACCGTATTGCTTTCCACCCACATCATGCAGGAAGTGGAAGCCATGTGTAATCGTGTTATTATCATAAATAAAGGAAACATTGTTGCAGATAATACCATGCAAGAACTCAAAGAAAAAGTGGTCTCATTTAAGAAAATCAAACGAGACCACGAGCTTTCCATGGAAGAAATATTCCACCATTTAACTATAGGTTAAGCGCAAATTCTCTGCCGGCGCGTAAACAAGCCAAATTCACATTCACTACCTCTTCTCCTTTGCGTTCAAAAACCTCGCTTACAGCGTTTTCAATTTCTTCAAAAGGAATATCAATGTGAGGAGAAGCGGCTCCCAGAATTACCATATTGGCAGAGCGGGCAGAACCCAATTCTTTTGCAATATTATCTGCGTTAATGACCACTTTTTTGGGCAGTTTGTCCAATTCTGCATAAATTTTATCCACTTCAGGATAATTGAGTGTATTGATAAATGGTTGGTCGTTAGTGATTAACCATCCCTCTTTGGAGAGCCACGGCAAATATCGCAATGCCTCCATCGGTTCAACCGAAATAATCAGGTCGGCTTGCCCTTTGGGAATTAAATCCGATGCAATTTCGTGGTCGGCTAAACGAAAATGCGATTGCACGTCGCCGCCGCGCTGGCTCATGCCATGCACTTCGGCTTGTTTTAGCGTTAATCCCTTTTTTACAGCGGCATAGCCAATAATAGAAGCGATGGAAAGGATGCCTTGTCCCCCTACCCCTGCTAAGATAATGTCAATTTTCATACGTATATATTTTGATTATTAATAACATCGAGATTTTTTTTAAGAAATGCAAATATATAGGAAAAATGAAAATACGGAAGAATGTTTTCATGTTTGCGTTTAATATTCGTGTCTTTCTGTCTTCGTACCTTCATGTTCATTATAAACAATTGCGTGCAATCTTTCCTTGAAAAACGTTAGTACAAATCGAAGTTCACCGTAGGAATATTCATCTCCGAGAATATCTTTTAATTCAGTAAGACTTGCCTCGGGGATTTCATGCAACACTTGTTTTATCTCCTCTATTTTGTCAGGAGTAACTAATTTATCAAGTGGAATCTTTCCTTCTTTTACAAAATGTAATAGATGCCCCTCAATCGTTGAAGTTGCCAATGAACGTATTTTGGCTATCTCTTCTATGGTTTTGCCTTGTTGAAAAAGCAAATAGGATTGTTCTTTTGTATTGAGTTCTGGCTTTTGCTTTTTTTCCACAGGTTTATCAGTTTTCTCTTTTTTCTTAGATTTTGAAACCTCTTCTTCAATAAATGATTTAGACTTGGCATTCAAGTAATCAGGTACTGAAAATCCTTTTAAAGAAACCTCCAACGTTTTTTGTTTTTGTATGACCTCCATTTGTAACAGATTCAAAACATCGTTAAATCTTTTCCGTATTTCTTTATTGTTTGTTTCAACTTTAGTTTTATTCAATAATTTCTGTAAAATCAGGTCTGTTTTTTCTAAAAAATAAGCGGCAGCCTTTTTGATGCGCTCTTGTAAAAACTGTTCTTCTTCAGGGTTTTCTGTTTTGGAAATAAGAGCACGCAACTGTTTTTGAAACTGCTCGGAAACATTTAATATTTCGTTTTGAATCGTTTTTTCTGCTTCATTGTATTGGTTAATCAATTCGGTGTGGCTCTTTTTAAAATGCTCATTCAACAAGCGGCGCATGGTGTAAAAACGAGACAGAATGCCGTTGTACGAGAATTGTTCAAAAAGCATTTTCGTAAAATAAGTTTTACGTAGATTTTGAAATTGTTGCATATCCGGCTCTCGCTTCCCTGTACTTCGTAAAAAAGCATCAATATTTCCGTTGCGAATTATGGAATGTGCGTTAACAGGAGAACTCAGCACCAAGCCATCCAAAGTTTTACAGCGACTCAGCGCCACATAAACTTGTCCGTGTGCAAAAGAAGCGTTGGCATCAATAATAGCTTTGTCAAAAGTTAAGCCCTGACTTTTATGTATCGTAATCGCCCACGCTGTTTTGAGCGGATACTGTTCAAATGAGCCCTCTTCCTCCTCTCTCAACTCTTTTGTATCAGCGTCTATCGTGTATTTCATGTTACACCACACTGCTTTTTCCACCACGATGGGCTCTGCATCTCCCTCTCCCTGTGCTTCAATCCGGTTATTATCAATGTTCTTTATAACAGCAATTTTTCCATTATAATAACGTTTTTCGGGCGAGAGGTCGTTTTTTACAAACATCACCTGAGCGCCTTTTTTTAACTCTAATTGAGCATCGGTGGGGAAAGAATAATCGGGAAAATTTCCTATAATTTTAGCATCAAAAAAATAACTTCTGTCTTTTATTTTCTCCAATTTTTCATTATTAATTCGCTGTGATTGATAATTATGCGTTGTTAAGATGATATACCCCGCTTCATTGTCTGGGTTAAAATCCGGTTGATACCTTTTGTTCAATTCCTGCAACAAGACATTATCTATTTTATTTTCCCGAATGTGATTCAACATGTTTATAAAAACCTCTTCCGATTGACGATACACGGTTTTTAGTTCAACACACAAATAGGGCGTTTTTTTTAGCACCTGACTATCAAAGAAAAACGGAGTTTCGTAATGATGGCACAACAAACTCCATTCTTCTTCTTTTGCAACGGGAGCTAATTGTTCCAAATCGCCAATCATAAGCAATTGCACACCGCCGAAGGGCTGTTCGTTGCGTCTCATTTTGCGCAACATATAATCCACAGCATCCAGCAGGTCTGCCCGAACCATACTTATTTCATCAATCACCAAGAGGTCGAGACTACGCATGATATTGACTTTTTCTTTACTAAAACGAAAAAAGTCATTTGCCGGTTTAGTACCCGGAACAAACGGCGCAAAGTTTAACTGAAAGAAAGAGTGAATAGTTACCCCTTTTGCATTAATGGCAGCCACCCCTGTGGGCGCAACAACCATCATCCTTTTGGGAGAGTTTTCTCTAAGTGTATGTAAAAAAGTGGTTTTCCCGGTACCTGCTTTTCCGGTTAAAAACAGATGGCTGTCGGTAAATTTTAAAAGCTTGTGTGCTAATTCAAGTTGAGGGTTAGATTCCATTATGAGTTTATTTTTAGCAAAAATTAGTGTGCGGCGAAAATATAAAAGTAAATTAAATTTAATCCTCCTTTTTCTTCTGCTTCACCGTGCGCTTGAATTTCATTATCGCAAGGTTTACTTCATAAGTAGTTTCGGCATCTGTAACTTCTAAATTATGGTCTAAAATATCTGCAATGAGTTCGCCGGTTTTTTGCATTAATGATTTTTGCGTTGGTTCGTCTTTAGTTTCAGATAATTGAGAAAATGTACGCGACAACTCCCGAATTTTTGCAAATGCTTCTACAATGTCAATAGTTGTTTGCGTGGCTTTTGGACTTTTCAGAATAGTTGCCAACATGTACAACCCTTTTTCTGTAAAGGCTTTCGGTAAATATTTTACATGTTTACCTCTTCCTTGATTTTTTAAGGTCAAAAATTTTGACCTTAAAGATTTGTACTCTTCTTCTGAAACTTCCAGAATATACCCTTCCGGAAATTTGTTAGGATTGTTTTTAACCGCTTGGTTAATTTCTTTTGTTTCCACGCCATAGAGTTCTGCAACAACGCTATCTAAAATAACGGAAATGCCTCTCATTGTGATGATTCTCTCTTCAACAGAGTTGTTTTTTAGTATATCCATAGTAATAAAATTTAGACCGCAAATATACAACATGAAACCCCGTTTGTCAATGGGGGAAAGTATATTTTTGAAAAAAAAATTCTGAATTTTGGATAAAAGATAAAAAAAACTTTACAAATTCTCTTTTGTACCACACATATATAAATTATGCTTATTTTCGCGCTTGGATTTAAGGTTATTAAGATAATAAATAAAAACTTTACGAAAATATAATTATGCCAACACTTTCAATGTTTTACGGTTTGATTATTTTTATGTATGCAAAAGACAATCAGAAGCATCACATCCCTCATATTCATGTTGAGTATCAAGAAAATGAAGCTGTTTTTTCTATTCCTGATGGCAAACTTTTGGAAGGCAAACTGCCTGCAAAAAAAAGTCAACTTGTAAAGGCATGGATAATAATTAATCAAGAGGATATTATGGCGAATTGGAATTTGGCTATGAAAGGATGTACATTATTTAAAATTAAGCCTTTAACTTAAATGTATATTATGAATCCAAGAGTAGCAGATGTGAAACCTGAAAAAAACTATACTTTGCATGTATGGTTTAAGAATGGAGAAGAAGGTATCTTTGATGTAAAACCTTATTTGGATTACGAGACGTACAGCCCATTAAAAGATCTTGCATTTTTCAATTCGGTAAGACCTGCGCACGGCACAATACAATGGGCTAATGAAGCTGATCTTTGTCCCGATACTGTTTATATGGATAGTGTAAAATTTAAAATTGAACAATAAATAACTTTTACCCATTCTAGTGCATAATTTGAATTAAAATTTTATGAACCAAAAATTTACAAAAAAATCTTTTTTATAAAAGCCATTCTTTTATTAGTTTTGGCAACTATTACGTTGTCGGTTTGGAGCCAGCAAACAGTAACCAATAGCGTTTTTTGGGAGGAAAGTGTGCTAAGAATAAATGGCAATATTCATTATTTCTTAAAAGCATCGGTAGAAATTAGTAGATATGACGAGTCGCATATTGAATATGAAAGTATTATTCCTAATTATATGAATGATGGAGTTGCCTACATTCCTGCTTCAAAATTAGGAGAAATAGCTAAAGGGGATGTTATTTTTAATGCAGATGAAAGTGTTACCATTAAAAATGATTTTAATAGCGTTACTGTAAGTAGTGAAGGTAAGAGGTCAAGCAATGTTATTTTGAATAAAAACATGAAGTTGGTGCAAGTGGATAATATTTTTTATGTGCCTGCACGCATTGCTAACGATTTGGGTTTAACTGTTACAAAAGATGAGACCTTTGCAAAATAGGCAGGGTTTGTGTCTTGGCTAAGCCTATGTACCGAGCCACCCCACAGCGAAACCATCGTCGCATACTGCCAAATGTACGTTCCACAACCCAACGCTTTTTACTGATTAAACGATTATACTGTTTTTGCCATTCTGTTA
>Ga0209628_10000979_pt1 | contig 18009 bp, 17 predicted proteins | sample TergutCu122P4_FD_187285 | JGI IMG/M metagenome (GOLD analysis project Ga0209628, IMG submission 187285) | Cubitermes ugandensis P4 segment gut microbial communities from Kakamega Forest, Kenya - Cu122 P4 (SPAdes) (version 2) | ecosystem: Host-associated > Arthropoda: Insects > Digestive system...
GACGTTCTTGGCCAGATCGATTCCTACGGTTACGATAGTCATGGACTTCCCCTTCCAGAAAAACGAGTGGTTGATGAGAATTGACTTTCCCATCTTGGCACTTTGTTGCCTTACTCCGCAATCGCGCGGGCACTCGGGACGGGGAAGTCCCTTTCATTCGAAGCCCTGCGCCACGGCCCTTCGGCAAGCTCAGAACAGGCTTCGACAAGCTCAGCCCGAACGGGTTGTCAACGATTGAACAGAAACCGCTCTAATTTTGAGACCAAGGCCCACATTACCATGCAAGTCGAGCGCATCCACCAAATCGACGCCAGCGCGCCGGATGCGTCCGGCAGGTACGAATATTATTACGAATACGATCTTTACCGCTTTACCGATGGGCCGGTTTGCTTTGTCGCGCGCAGTTATGCCGACGAGCCGGACAAGGCGCATTTTCTCAGGGCCGAGATAAACGGCAAGCAGCGCCCCATGAAGCACGCCGATCTGCAACACCCGTTGCTGCTGGCGGCACTGTCTTACTTGCGCGGCGCGGGCAAAATGCATATCCATTTGCCTTGACCGTTAATTCGCACTAAAAATGACAATTAAAACCTTCGTCATTCCCGCGCAGAGCCTGCCCCCAGCGAAGGCGGTGGCAGGCTCTGCGCGGCAATGACGATGAGTATTTTGCCGGTTTGCGGTAGAAACGAATTATGGAACCTCTGAAAAACCCTGCGTGAGTCGGCGCGCCTGGGTTTGGGATGGACTGCAAGGCGCAAACCGCAGCCATAGCCGTAGCTATGGCGAGGATTTGCAACGCAGCAGACCGCCCAAAACCAAGATGCGCCGGCCACGCAGGGTTGTTCAGAGGTTCCTTATCCCGCTCAATAGCGATCAAACACCGCCTGCAACTGCTCCGCGTCCTGCGTTTGCGTCAGCGCCAGCGCGGCCAGCAGGCGGGCGTGGGTGGGTGGGTGATCGCCCGCGGCGACGCTGCCGCAGGCGCCGTCGTCGAATTGGGCGTTGCGGATGACCACGCCGCCAGCGCGCGAGGCGCGCACGATCAAGACGCCGCGCCGGGACAGATCGCGCAGCGTGCGCACCAGATAGCCGGGCACGGTGCCAGCGCCAAAGCCCGCGTGGACGATGGCGCGCGCGCCCGCGCCGGCCCAGGCGCGGTATGGCTCGGGCCGCATGTTGCCGTGGCTGCTTACCAGCCCGGCCAGCGGCAGCGCGGCGATGCGGTTCACGTCAAATTGGCTGTCCGCCGTGTGCGGGTGGGTAACGGCGCGGTACCAGCGCGGCGCGCCCGCGGCCAGCAGCCCCAGCGGGCCGTGCGGCGCGGCAAAGGCGTCCAGCCGCGTGGCGTGTACCTTGGTGGCGTCGCGCGCGCTGTAAATTTGCCCGCCCAGCACCACCAGCGCGCCGCGCCCGTGTGACGACGGGTGCGCGGCCAGCGCCACCGCGTCCAGCAAATTGGCTGGCCCGTCGGCCCCCGGCGCGTTGGCCGGGCGCATGGCGCCGGTCAGCACGATGGGTTTGCGGCTGGGCACGCTCAGGTGCAAAAACCAGGCCGACTCTTCCAGCGTGTCGGTGCCATGGGTGATGACCACGCCGTCCACGTCATCTTGCGCGCACAGCGCGGCCACGCGGCGCGCCAGTTGCAGCAGGCGCTCGTCGGTAAAGTCGGCGGAGTCGATTTGCATCAACTGCTCGGCGCGCAGCTCGGCCAGCAGTTGCAAACCGGGCGCGGCGGCGATCAAATCCGGCACATCGATCACGGCCGCGCGGTAGCCTGGCCCGGCGCTGATTCCGGCAATGGTGCCGCCGGTGGCCACCAAAGCGATGCGCGGACGCGACACGGAAGGCGATTTTGCTGCACTCATACGCATCATTGTGCGCCGCGGCGGCCACTAATGGCTTAAGGCCGGTACACTAATAAAACTTGACCGTGTACCGGGGGTATAGCCATGAACCGCAAACTCATTCTTGTTGCCGCCGCCCTGCTGTTGGCGAGTACGGCCAGCACCGCCCAGACGCAAACGCGCGCGCGCGCCAAAGCCAATGACGCGCCAGTGGAAGTCGGCCCGCTCAAATCCGAGGTCTACAGCCCGGCGGCTGCCCGGGAAGAGCAGCTCAAGCGCGGCTGGATTCCAGCCAACATGAAGGGTTACGTAAAAGAGCCGCCGCCAGCACTGGTCGAGTCGCCCACCCTGCCCTGCGCGCCGGACTATTGCCCGCGCACCGCGGTGCGCGTGCGCGCCGACCGCAATTGACGCCTGGCTGACGCTGCCGTTTTCCCCTCTCCCCGGCCATACCAGCGAGCTGGATGCAGGCTGGATGCCACTTTGACAAACGTAGCGCGTACCGGCCTTCGGCCTGCCCTCTCCCCTGCCCCTCTCCCGTAAACGGGCGAGGGGAAAGAAAAGCCAGCCCAAGGCACCCGTGGCCGGGGTCTCCCCGGCCAGTGGGTGCGTCCCCCTCAGGGGGTGGCGTTATTTCAACGCTTTGAAGCGCATCCGATGCGGGCGCGCGCCTTCTTCGCCCAGGCGCTTGACTTTGTCGGCTTCGTATTCCTGATAGTTGCCGTCAAAAAAGACCCACTGGCTGTCGCCTTCGGCGGCCAGGATGTGAGTGCAGATGCGGTCCAAAAACCAGCGGTCGTGGCTGATGACCATCACGCTGCCGGCAAATTCGAGCAGCGCGTCTTCGAGGGCGCGCAGGGTTTCCACGTCCAGGTCGTTGGACGGTTCGTCGAGCAGCAGCACGTTGCCGCCTTGCATCAGGGTTTTGGCCAGGTGCAGGCGGCCGCGCTCGCCGCCTGACAGCAGGCCGACTTTCTTTTGCTGATCCTGCCCGTTGAAGTTGAAGCGCCCCGCATAGGCGCGGCTGGGCATCTGGAATTTGCCGACGGTGATGATGTCCAGCCCGCCGGAGATGTCTTCCCACACGGTTTTGCCGTCGGACAAATCATCGCGGCTTTGATCGACAAAGGCCATGCGCGCGGTTTTGCCGATCACGACTTCGCCCGCGTCCGGCTTTTCAGCGCCCGCGATCAGCTTGAACAAGGTGGACTTGCCCGCGCCGTTGGGGCCGATGATGCCGACGATGGCGCCAGCTGGCACCTTCAAGCTCAGGCCATCGATCAGCAGCCGCTGGCCAAAGCTTTTGCTGACGTTTTTGAATTCGATTACCTCGGCGCCCAGCCGCTCGGCCACGGGGATGAAGATTTCTTGCGTCTCGTTGCGCTTTTGGTATTCGTAGTCGCTCAGCTCCTCAAAACGCGCCAGCCGCGCCTTGCTCTTGGCCTGGCGGCCCTTGGGGTTTTGGCGCGCCCATTCCAGCTCTTTTTTCATCGCCTTCATGCGTGCGTCTTCGCTCTTTTTCTCTTGCTCCAAACGCGCCTCTTTTTGCTCCAGCCAGCTTGAATAGTTGCCCTTCCACGGGATGCCCTGGCCGCGGTCCAGCTCCAAAATCCACTCGGCGGCGTTGTCCAGAAAGTAGCGGTCGTGGGTGATGGCAACCACGGTGCCGGCAAAGCGCTTGAGGAAGATTTCCAGCCACTGCACGCTTTCGGCATCCAGGTGGTTGGTGGGTTCGTCCAGCAGCAGCATGTCGGGCTTGGACAGCAGCAGCTTGCACAGCGCCACGCGGCGCTTTTCGCCGCCCGACAGGCTGCCAATCACGGCCTCCCACGGCGGCAGGCGCAGCGCGTCGGCGGCAATTTCCAACTGGTGCTCGCTGTCGGTGCCGGCGGCGGCAATCACCGCTTCAAGCTTGCCCTGCTCTTCGCTCAACTTGTCAAAGTCGGCATCCGGCTCGGCATAGGCGGCGTAGATTTCTTCCAGCCGCGCGCGCGCGGCGTTGACTTCGCCCAACGCCAGCTCTACCTCTTGCCGCACGGTGTGCGCGGGGTCGAGCTGCGGCTCTTGCGGCAGATAGCCAATCGACAGGCCCGGCATCGGCGTGGCCTCGCCCTCGATCTCCTTGTCGATACCGGCCATGATCTTGAGCAGCGTGGACTTGCCCGAGCCATTTAGCCCCAGCACGCCAATCTTGGCGCCGGGAAAAAAACTGAGCGAAATGTCCTTCAGGATCGCCCGCTTGGGCGGCACGATCTTGCCGACGCGATTCATGGTGAAAACGTATTGGGCCATGTGTGTTTACTCTCGATTTGATAGCTGTAGGGCGGGATTCATCCCGCCGTTTCGGACGGTGGAGCTGGAGGGCGGCGGGGAAAACCCCACCCCGTGCGTTGCGGCTGTCACAACTCTTGCAGCATCTCCGGATGGCGGTCGAGCAACTTGAACAGGTTGGTCACCGCTGGCAGCGGCCTGGCTTGGCCGCGTTCGTACCGGCTAAACGCATTGTGCCCGCCGCCAGTCAGGCGGGCCGCTTGCTGCTGCGTCAGCTTGAGCTTTTTGCGCACGCGCACAAGCATCTTGCGCTCTTCCTCCCGGCGCGCCAAAACCAGGGCATCGCTTGCATCAATGTAGCGGTCCTGGCTTTCAGTGTCGAAATACACCTCGCCGCAGCACGCGCAACGCTCGCCAGCCAAGCCATGCAAGGACACTTCGCCGTCGATGGTGAAAGTTTCGTTGGCAAAAGCGGTCAACTTCTTGCCGCCGCACGCGCCGCAGATCTTCAATTTCATGCTCATTTCTCCTTGAACTGAATTCCGTGTGATGGTGCGTATGCCTTCTTTGCACATCCCTGCACGCCGTAATTTTACCCTATTGAGGTAATCGATCGGACGGCCCCAATGCTGGAAGGAACGTGCGCATGGCGTGAGCTGATTCCATTTCAAAACCACAAAATACTCTTCGTCATTCCCGCGAAGGCGGGAATCCAGCGGGCGTTGTTGCGTGAGGATGCATCATGGATTCCCGCCTTCGCGGGAATGACGATTTCGGGAGTTGGCTCTTCTCGTTTTGAACGCGAATTGGAATGAATCTGTAGGGGCGAAAAATTTTTCGCCCCTACACGCCACCGCGCACACGCTCATCATTTCATAGCTGGTCGCGCTTGTTATATAACAATTTGCTGCATGAATCTATTTGAAACCCTTGCGCAGCAAGCGCGGCCAGCTATCAAACCAGTTTCGCCAGCGCTGGGTCGCGCGGCGCAGCCGGGGGCGGGGATTGGCGGCAAGGCGGGACTCTAGCGTGGCGGCGATGTGGCGCAGCGCATCGGGCGTAATGCCGCGCGAGGCTGGTCCGTAGCGCACGACATCGAAATCGTCGGCGAATTGCCTCGGCAGCGGCGCGCCCGCGGCGCTCCAGTCATGCAGGTATTCGCGAAAGCTGGCGCCCGGCGCGCGCGCCAAATCGCGCCGCGCGCCGGCCGCTTGCAACGCAAGAGCTGCCAGCAGCGTGGCCTGCTGCGGGGCGCTGGCGCGCGCCCGCGCCAAGGTGCGCCGCACGCGGTGGTTGTCAAGCGCGTCAAGCAGCGCAAGCCGGGCCAGATGGCCAACTGGCAGCGCAAGCATGAGCAGCGCGATCCACGCGGCCAAATACCAGCCCAGCGCCCGCACCGCATCGGTGATCGCGCGCAGGCCATCGCGCAATTCTTGCCAGACGTTGCGCGCCGCCTGCGTCAATGCGGCGCTCAGTGACTTTGGCGCAAGCTGCGCGTGCGTTTGCGCCTGCCGGTCCAGATAGCGGTCCATCTGCGCGGCGACCTGCGCATTGGCAGCCGGTTGCGGCAGTTGGTAAAACGGCGTTGGCTCCAGCATGACCCAGCCGCCATCGACATACGCCTCGACCCAGGCGTGGCCGTCCAGCCCACGCACCTCGTAGTAGCCGGTGACCGGATTGGATTCGCCCAGAGAAAATCCGGTGACGACCCGCGCCGGCACATTGACGCTGCGCAGCAGCAGCGCCAGCGCGCTGGCAAAGTATTCGCAGTGGCCGCGCCTGGTCTCGAACAAAAACGTATCCAGCGGCGTGTAGCCCTGCTGCGGGACGGTTTCATACGTGTATTGGTAGTTGCCGCGCAAATGCGCTTCGAGCGCAAGCGCCTTGGCCCACGGGTCTTTAATGCCATCGGTGATTGAACGCGCGAGCGTTTGCAAGCGCTCGGAAGCGGCGTCCTTGCGCAGATAGCGCGCCATGTCCGCCGGGCGCTCTTGCCGCAGCATGTAGCGGCTTTCGCGCAGCGCCACGCGCGATTCAATCGAATACTGCGTCGCTTTGCGCAACGCTTGCGGCAGGATGAATACGTCATCGTCATGGCGGCGCACCGCCGGGCCGGGAAAGCGCAGCCTGTGCACGCCCGGCGCATGCCACAGCGTGGTGGTCAGATCGACGGCGGCCTCGATGCTTTGCTGGACGCGCTCGCTGCCGTACTCATGGGGCAATTCGACGTTGCCGTTTTCAAGCTGCAAGCGCTTGGAGGGCTGCGCATCGCGATGCCAGCGGTTGTTTTCAAAACGGTCGTAAGCCAGCCCACGCAAATACAGCGGGTGCGATGACTTCACGTAAAGCACGATGCCGTTGGCAAATTTCCGGTCGCGCTGCACGTCGTCTGGCGAGAAGCTTTGACCGTAGTCGCCGCGCGCGGGCTGCGGAGCTGGCGCATTTGGATCGGGCGGCTCAGATTGGCCGCGCTGCCCGGATGGCGGCTTGTCACGCTCTCCCGAATCTGGCAATTTGCCTGTGGCGTCCGTGCGCTGCTCCTGATCAAGGTCTTGGCCGTCAAGGTCTTGGCTGCCGTGAGTTGGCCGTGCAGTTGGCGTCTTCGAATTTTTACCGCGCTGTCCAGATGGCGGCTTGTCACGCTCTCCCGAATCTGGCAATTTGCCTGTGGCGTCCGTGCGCTGCTCCTGATCAAGGTCTTGGCCGCCGTGAGTTGGCCGCGCAGTTGGCGTCTTCGAATTTTTACCGCGCTGTCCAGATGGCGGCCCGTCACGCTCTTCCGGCTGGGGCAATTCATTCACGGCGTCCGGCGACTCCCGATAGTCGTGCGCGGTGCGCGCCTGCATACCGCCCAGCAGCAATCCCGCCGGTTTGGGCACGAACAGGTACAGCGGCACAAACACCGCCAAGGTGATGCAGGCGAACATGAATCCGCCGGTGCGCCGCGTGCGCGCCTGGCCCGGCGCCGCCGCCATCGCGCGCTCGCGCTCCGTGCGCTGATCGAGCGCGAGCAGGTTGAGCGCGGCAAACGTGAACCACGTCATGCCCAGCAAAAACCACGGCGAACGGCTTGCAGAGGCCGCAAACAACACGCAGCACAGTGCCGCGGCCAGCACCAGCCAGGCGTGCAGACGCTTGGCCGCCGTCAGGAACACGGCCGCTTGCAGCGCCAGCAAAAACGCCAGCAGCGCGGGCACAAGCCCGCTTGTACCGAGTAAAACCAGCAACAGCAGCGCGCCAAAAATCGCCGCCGCATTGCCCGCCATTTGAAGCTTTTGCGCCGCGCCCGGCTGGCCCGCCAACCTGCCGCGCACCAGCCAACAGGCGGCAAAAACGCCAAGCCAGAACACCAGTCCAGCCACCGAGCTAACCGCGTCGCCCCCGCCACTAAAGCGCGTTGCGCAGCCCGCGGCCATGACCCACCACAGGCGCGAGTCATAAACGCGGGCATCGATGGGGGCGTGCGGGTTCATCCTCATGTGCTCAAGGCTGGTTTTGATCGGCTTCTACCTTCGTCATTCCCGCGCAGGCGGGAATCCAGTGGGCCGTGGTTATCGCCGGAAGGTGGATGCACTGCCTGGATTCCCGCCTGCGCGGGAATGACGAAACCAAACAGCTCGCTCAAGTCCGCGCCGCGCGGCACGGTGCTTACGGTGGAGCCATCCAGCACCTGCGTTCGCACGCGCGCTGGCGGGGCTGGCTCGCCGCTTGTGTAGCTATCCTCGTCGAACTCGACCATCAGCGGCAGCGCGCCGCGTTGGCGAGCCATGCCACCGAGCGCCGCGCGCCCGGCGCTGCCGCCCAGATTGAAAATGACCCAGGCGCCGCCGCGCGGCAATTGATCGGCCAAGCCCCGCGCCCAGTGCGCCAGCGGCGGCTGCGCGTGTGTATTAACGCGCGCGAGCGCGTCGCGGATCGCCAGATACGTGCCGCGATCCGCCCCGGCGGGCACTTGCACGATCGCGCCGGCGGCGCTGTAAATCAGCCCAACCGGCGCTTGCAGCTCGCGCGCCTTTACCGCGACCGAGTGCGCGATGCGAATCATCTGCTCGCACGTGCCGTATGGCGCTGCGCCGGTGTGCGCGGATTCGGCAAGGTCCAGCAGGATCCAGATCTGGCGGTCCTGCTGGCGCTCGAATTCCTTGACGACGATTTCACCCCGGCGCGCCGACGCGCGCCAGTCAACGGTGCGCCGCTCGTCACCCGGCGCGTAGGGTCTGAGGCCAAATATTTCGTCGCGCCCGCCGCGCCGCAGGTTGACCGTACGTTCAAAGCGCGGATGCGCGGCGTCTTGCACTGGCAGCCAGCGCAAGGGCGCGAAGTCCGGGTACACGATGATCTCGCGCGCTGGCGTGGCGATGTGGCGCGTGGCGCGCGCCAGGCCGAGCGGATAGCCGCTTGCGATCACCAGGCCGGGCAATTGCCAGCAACCGCGCACGCGCGGCGTCCAGGCAAGGACTTGCCTGACGGTGCCTTTCACGCTTGGCACAAACGCGGTGGGTACCGCGTTGGAGCCACCATCCACGTAATCGAAAATCTCGATCCCGTAGCGCGCCCGCCATCCGCGCGCCGCGATCTCATAAGCAATTGTCTCGGTGCGGCCCACGGTGGCCGCGGCCGGGAACTCGGCCCGCCGCACGCCGATGCCCAGAAGCTGAACCCACGGCAGCAGCACGGCGATGATCGCCGCAACCGCGATCAGTATCGTCACGCCCCACAGCAAGTCGATGCCGCGATTGAGCGCGATCAGCGCCGTGATCGCCACCCACGCGATGAGCAGCCAGCCAAGCGGGATGGAGCGCTGCATCATGCGGCGGCGGCAACCGGCACCGGCACTTGCTGGAGTATCTGTGCGATGACGCGCTCGGCCGCGCTCGCCTCGGTCGAATTTTTGACGGTGATGCGGTGCGCCAACACGGCTGGCGCGATCCGCTTGACGTGATCGGGCGTGACGAATTTTTTGCCACTGAGCAGCGCCGTGCACTGGCTGGCGCGCATGAGCGCCACCGAGCCGCGCGGACTCGCGCCCAGCAGCACCGCGTCGTGCCCGCGCGTGGCGCGCACGATCTCGGCGATGTATTGCATGACGTCCGAGCTGATCGCGATTTTGGTGGCCAGCGTTTGCAGTTGCGCGAGTGTGGCCAGGTCCATGACCGGCTCAAGCGCCGCCAGCGGCTGGGCCTGCATGCGGTCGTTCAACATCCGCACTTCGCTGTCAAGCTGCGGATAGCCGATGCGCAGCCGCACCAGAAAGCGGTCAATCTGCGCTTCCGGCAGCGGATAGGTGCCGTGAAAGCCGCCCGGATTTTGCGTCGCGATGACAAAGAACGTTTCAGGCAACGTGCGCGTCTGGCCATCGACGGTGATCTGGCGCTCCTCCATGCATTCAAGCAGGCACGATTGCGCGCGCGGGGTCGCGCGGTTGATCTCGTCGGCCAGCAGGATGTCCGTGAACGCCGGGCCGGGAACGAACTCGAACACGCGCGTGTCCATGCGGTACACCGACACGCCCGTCACATCGGATGGCATTAGATCGGGCGTGCATTGCAACCGCTTGAAGCGCGCCTTCAGCGACGTGGCCAGCGCCTTGGCCAGCGTGGTCTTGCCGGTGCCCGGCACGTCTTCCAGCAAGATGTGCCCGCGCGCCAGCACCGCCACCAACAGCACAAAGATGGTCTCCTGCTTGCCGAGGATGACGCTGTTCAAGTTTTTGTGGAGCGCTTGCAGCTCACTTTGCAATTGATTCTGAGTCATTGCGACTTGTCTCAAAGTTCAAAAATGGGCATTTGGCGTTATATCAGAGCCATGAATACTGCCTTGGTTTACAGTTGTTTTGGCGCACCATTTCACGTTACAAATTGTAAGTTTAGTAAGTTTGTTGCAAGCGCGTCACTTGCTGTAACAAAACGGCAGAAATAGCAAAACCAGCATCAGCAAAGCTGACGCTGGCGCGTGCATACCTGGCGCCGGTCAGCGCCCAGCAGAGTCAAAAATTATTCAACAGCCCGTTAACGCGGGCAAAGTGCAGCGTCTGCGTGCGGCTCTTGACGCCCAGGCGGCGGAACAGGCGCCACAGGTGGACTTTGATGGTGTGCTCGCTGATGCCAAGCTTTTCGGCCATGTCGCGGTTGGACAGCCCCTGGTCGAGCATGATGATGAGCTGCTTTTGGCGCTTGGACAACTTTTGCGGCACCACCACTGGCGCGGCGCCGTCCAGATCGCCGGTGTTGGCCTCGGCGGGCAGCAAGGCGCTGATGGTCTTGCTGATTTCCTTGGCGCTGGATGACTTTTCGATGTAGGCGTTGGCGCCTGCTTCGCGGCACCACTCTTCCACATCCCAGGCCGGGGTGGCGGAGATGACCGCCAGCGGCACGTTCGGGTAGCGCGACTTCAGCAGCTTGACGCCAGTGACGCCGGCGGCGTCCGGCAATTTCAGATCCAGACAGAACAGGTCCGGATCGCCATGCGTTGCCAGCGCGCGATCCAGGCCGCCCAGCCGGGCCAGCTCAACTACGTCAGAACTAGGACGGATGCGCCGCAACAGCATAACGATTGCTTCGCGCATCAACGGATGGTCATCAATTACGTAAATGGACAAGATACAGATCCCTTCACTGCTTATAGTTGCACATTGTTACTCGAAAGATGGTGCGCTGGCTAGTGGGCAACATGGCCTATGTCACGTTTTGATCAAATTATTGGTGAATTTTACGCGTCATCCAACACCAGGTAAGCTCTGAAGAACCCGGGCGCGCCGGCGCACCCGGGTTTGGGATAGGCGGCAAGGCGCAGCCATAGCCGCAGCTATGGCGAGCATTTGCTTGCGTGGCAGACCGCCCAAATCCGGGATGCGACGGCCACGGGCGGTGGGGTTCACAGGTTCCCCAGCAGCTCCAGCGCGCTGGCAATGCTGCTGGCGGGCTGGCTGGCGGGCAGGTCCAGGTGGCGCTCCAGCGCGCCCAGCGCGGCGGCTCCTTCAGTGCGCAACTGCTTGATGACCGCACCGGCATCGCGCGGCGAATCAAAGCTGCGGCTTTGCAGCACGGTGCGGCCCGCCGGGTCGGCCAGTTTGAAGTAAAAGCGCCCGTCCGCCTCGCGGTACTGCTTGAAGCTGGGCGCGGCCGGCCTGGCTTGCGGCGCGGCGGCCGGCGCGGCAGCCAGCGCGGTCATGGGCCGCAGGCCAACGGCCTGGCGCAACTGGCGCATGAACGGCGTGGCTATCAGCCGCGCTTTCGCGGCGCCTGCCAGCAGCAGCGCCTCTACTTCTTGCGGGTGCTCCATCAGGTGCTGGTAGCGCGCGCGCATGGGGCCAATTTCGCGCTCGATGCGGTCAAACAATTGCTGCTTGGCATCGGCCCAAGCAATGCCGGCGGCAAACGCGCGGGCAAAGGCGGCGGCTTCATCATCGTCGGCAAAGGCGCGGTAGATCTGGTAGAGCGTGGAGCCTTCGGTGGATTTTGGCTCGCCCGGCGCGCGCGAGTCGGTGACGATGCTCATGATTTGCCGGCGCAACTGCTCGCGCGGGCCAAACAGGGCGATGGTGTTGTCGTAGCTCTTGCTCATCTTGCGCCCGTCCAGGCCGGGCAGCAGGGCCACGTTGTCGTCAATCAGCGCTTGCGGCAGCGTCAGGTGCTCGCCATACAGGTGGTTGAAGCTGGCGGCCATGTCGCGCGCCATCTCTATGTGCTGGATCTGGTCGCGCCCCACGGGCACCTGGTGCGACTTGAACATCAAAATGTCGGCGGCCATCAGCACCGGGTACATGAACAGGCCCGCCGTCACGCCTTCGTCAGGCTCGGCGGCGGCGGCGGCGTTTTTGTCCAGCATCGCCTTGTAGGCGTGCGCGCGGTTGAGCAGCCCCTTGCCGGTAACGCAGGTCAGCAGCCAGGTCAGCTCCAGAATCTCCGGCACGTCCGACTGGCGATAGAAGGTGACGTGCCGCGGATCCAGCCCGGCGGCCAGCCAGCTGGCGGCAATCTCCAGCGTGCTGCGCTGGATGCGCGCCGGCTCGTCGCACTTGATCAGGGCATGATAGTCAGCCAAAAAGTAAAAGCTTTGCACCCCCGGCTGGCGGCTGGCGCGCACGGCGGCGCGGATCGATCCGACATAGTTGCCAAGGTGCGGCGTGCCAGTGGTGGTGATGCCGGTGAGAACGCGCAGAGTTTGGGTCATGGAGATTTTTACGCAGCGAAAAATTTCAGGGCGCCAGCAGCACTTTCAGCGGCGGCAGCAGCCCGGCCATCAAATTGAGTGTGACAGACACCAGCGGACGCATCCACAGGTTGCCAAGAACGCCGGTCATCAGCAGCGCCGCCGCGATCCAGATGCCCCAGGGTTCGATGCGGCTGACGCTGATGGCGGCCTTGCGCGGCAGCAGACCAACCAGCACGCGCCCGCCATCCAGCGGCGGCAGCGGAAACAGGTTCAATGCAAACAGCATCAGATTGACCGCAATGCCAGCGCCGCACATGCCAAGCAAAAAATCGCCAGCGCCTTGCGTTTGCAGCAGCAGCGCGCCCACAATGGCCCACAGCAGCGCCTGAATCAGGTTGGACACCGGGCCAGCCAGCGCCACCCAGATCATGTCGCGCTTGGGATTGCGCAAGCAGTCAAAGCGCACCGGCACCGGCTTGGCATAGCCAAACGCCATGCCAGTGGTGAAGTACAAAACCGCCGGCAGCAAGATGGTGCCAACCGGGTCGATGTGCTTGAGCGGATTGAGCGTCAGCCGCCCCAGCGCCGCCGCCGTGCCGTCGCCAAAATAGCGCGCCACATAACCATGCGCCGCCTCGTGCACGGTAATGGCAAGCAGCAGCGGCGGGGCAAAAATGGCGATGCGATAGATGATGCTGGTGAGGTCCACCGGGCGATTGTCTCAAACCATCAACGCCGCCAGCGCATACTTTGCCAGCTTGTTGATTAGACTCATTCTTGCAAGAGAAATACGGCCCCAGCGCTTGCTACGCTTGCGCTGGCAGCTATGAAAAATGTAGCATGCTGGGTATGCTGCAATGCGGATCAGTCAAGCGCACAGAGCATGATTTCGTCATTCCAGCCTGCGCGCATGAGCGCTAACTCAAAGCTGTTTTGGTCAGTTGTGCATGTGTTAGCGCGGTTTTCCTCCCTCTCCCACTTGTGGGAGAGGGGAAAGAAAGGTCAGCGCCGCCTCACCCCAGCCCCAGCCGCGCCGGATCGCCCAGGCCGCGGCGCAGCACTTGCGGGGTGTCGCCGCTCAAGTCGATTACGGTGGACGGCTGCGCCGGGCAGGCGCCGGCGTCGATCACGCCAGCGATCTGGCGCTCCAGCCGCTCGCGGATGACTTGCGGGTCGCTCAAAGGCTCGTCCTCGCCGGGCATGATCAGCGTGGTTGCCAGCAGCGGCGCGCCGTGCAGCTCGATCAGCGCCAGCAGCGCGCGCTGCTGCGGCACGCGCAGGCCAATGGTCTTGCGCCGCGGGTGGCTCACGCGGCGCGGCACCTCCTTGCTGGCTGGCAAGATAAAGGTAAACGGCCCCGGCGTGCCAAGCTTGAGCAGCCGGAACTGCGCGTTGTCCACGCGCGCGTAGTTGGCCAACTCACTCAAATCGCGCACCAGCAGGGCCAGGTGGCGCTGCTCGTCAATCTGGCGAATGCGGCGCAGCGCGTCCACGGCGGCGTGGTCGTCCAGCTGGCAAGCCAGCGCATAGCTGGAATCGGTCGGCACGGCCAGCACGCCGCCTTCGCGCAGCAACGCGGCCGCCTGCCTGAGCAGGCGCGGCTGCGGGTTGTCGGCATTGACGCTGAAGTACTGGGCCATGTGAAACTGGTTATTTTGACTGACCGCTGGCGGCGCGACCGGGCAGCGGGGGCCGTCTTGTCAGTAACCGCCAGGGTCAAAACAGCAATGCCATCGCATAAGCGTCGTAAAAATTTCCATCAACAAGCAGCGCGTTGCGCTGGACGCCTTCGGTCATGAAGCCAAAGCGGGCGTACAGGGATTGGGCGGGTTTGTTGTCGGTGCGCACGGTCAGCTCGATGCGCCGCAAGCCCTTGCGTCTGGCTTTTTGCAGGGCAGCGTCCAGCAGCATGGGGCCGATGCCTTGATGGCGCGCACCGGCGACAAGGCCCATGCCAAGCACGCCAATATGTGCGCGCGCCTCGCCAGTAACGGGAAGAATGTCGCACCAGCCAATGACCTGATCGCCGCGCAAGGCCACAAACTGGCAAAGATCCTGCTCGATGACGGCGCGGTAAAACTCCTGCGCCGCTTGCCGCGGCGGCGCCTGCAAAAACGCCAGATGGCGCCGCTCGCGCGCCACCGCGTCAAGCGCGCTCCACAGCCCATCCAGACAAGAGGCATCGGTGGCTTTGATGGTGATGCTGGCTGCATCGTCCGGGCGCTGGTTGGGCATGGTGTTTTTTTGCAGTTATGCCCAAGTATCGTACCCGCCAGTTTTTCCGCTATGGTTCACCCCTTTCTACCCAGCAACTCAAGGAGATTCCTGCAATGACCCTTCGCCGTCTGCTTTGCCTTGCCGCCGCTTTGTGTTCTTTTGGCGCGGCCCACGCGCAGGCTGTTTACAAGATCGGGGAGCTCAACAGCTACAAGGCGCTGCCCGCGTTTTTGGAGCCTTACAAGAAGGGGATGGAGCTGGCGGTCGAGGAGATCAACGCAGCCGGCGGCGTCAACGGGCGCAAGCTCACGCTGATCACGCGCGACGACAACGGCAACCCCGGCGACGCGGTGCGCGTGGCCGAGGAGTTGCTTTCGGGCGAGCAGGTCGATGTGCTCACGGGCACCTTCCTGTCCAACACCGGCATGGCGGTGGCCGATCTGGCGCGGCAGAAAAAACGCTTTTTCCTCGCGGGCGAGCCGCTTACCGACAAGCTCACGTGGCAAGGCGGCAATGGCTACACCTTCCGCCTGCGCCCCGGCACCTACATGCAGGTGGCCATGCTGGTGCCCGAAGCCGTCAAGCTCAACAAAAAGCGTTGGGCGCTGGTCTACCCCAATTACGAATACGGCCAGGCCGCGGTGGCCGCGTTCAAGACGCTGCTCAAGGCCGCGCAGCCCGACGTGGAATTCGTCGCCGAACAAGCCCCGCCCTTCGGCAAGGTGGACGCGGGCAGCGTGGTGCAGGCGCTGGATGACGCCAAACCGCAAGCCATCTTCAACGCCCTGTTCGCCACCGACCTGACCCGCTTCGTGCGCGAGGGCAACACGCGCGGCCTGTTCAAAGGCCGCGCCGTGGTCAGCCTGCTCAGCGGCGAGCCGGAATACCTGGACGCGCTGCAAGACGAAGCGCCCGTGGGCTGGATCGTCACCGGCTACCCGTGGTACGCCATCCGCACGCCCGAGCACGAGGCGTTTTTGGCCGCCTACCGCAAAAAGTTCAACGACTACCCGCGCCAGGGCTCCATCGTCGGCTACAGCCTGATCCAGTCCGTCGCGGCGGGGCTGAAGCAGGCCGGCAGCGCCGATTCCGAAAAAATGGTCGCCGCCTTCAAGGGCCTGCGCGTGAACACCCCGTTCGGCCCCATCACCTACCGCCCCGAAGACCACCAATCCACCCTCGGCGCCTTCGTCGGCAAAACCGCGCTGGAGCAGGGCAAGGGCGTGATGGTGGATTTTCAGTACATGGATGGGGGGCGGTTTCAGCCGGGGGCGGATGAGGTGAAGAAGGGGCGCGGGGGGGCTTGAGGCGGGTTTGCCAGTACTGGGGTTCGGCTTTGCCTTACCCCCAACCATGGTTCTGTCAGGTATTTCAGCAACATCGGATGAGGCGCTCATGTATCCAAAGGAATATTTTCTAGAACGATTCAAGGCCGAGGAAACTGATGAACTCTTGCGCCGGTATGCGACCGCCGATCTTGCAGACGAAGCGAAAGAGGCGATCCTATCGTTGTTGCAGGCGCGTGGAGTTGAACGCTCAAAGCTGCAATCGCTCGTCCTTCAGGCGAGAAAAGCTGCCTACCGGGAAACAAAAGGCACAAGTGAATGTGATTTTTGCGGAAGTTCCGCCAGATTCTCCGCCATCCTGGATGAAGGACAACGGTTTTGCAGTAAAACATGCCTGCGGAATGCGCGGTTGCTGGAAGTGTCGGAAGAAATTCCAAAAGAAACCGTATTTCAACACGCTTGCGAAATCAAGGAAAGCCCATGCCCTTTATGCAATAAATCCACATCCAAGACGGAAGTTCGCCATTATTACCGTGTTTATTCTGTTGGCATCTTGACATCATGGACCAAGAAAAGGCACATCTGCTGTCTCTCTTGCGGCAGGAAAATGAATTTTTGGTCTCTTGTTTTCTGTACTTTGTTCGGGTGGTGGGGCGTTCCTTGGGGGTTGATTATTACTCCCGCACAAATAATCGCCAACATTGCTGAAATGTTCAAACCAAGATCTGAATCGGCTCCTTCAGAAGACCTTATCTTGGCGGCAAGACTGGATTTGGCGGCCAACCTATATAAGGGCCATAAATCGTGGTGAGGGCCATAGGTTGTGGTGAGCGAACCGCAACGTTTGCAACGCCATCCCGCGCGGTCACGTTGGTTTCGTCATCGGCGGCAGAAACGTTGGGGTTCGCAAGCTCACCCGCAACCTATGATAGTATCGTTTTGATAGCTTTCCGCGCAAGTCCAGCGTGTATTTTATTGATAAAACATCAGTAAAACCATGCAGGACACGCGCTGTCAGCTACTGAATTGATAGTTTTCATTCCTCGCACCCCGCGCCGCGTCACCATGACCCACGGCCCCCGCTTGCCGGGCGTGTTATATTGAAAATTAAACCAACTTCTGGAGAAAGCCATGCAAGCCACGGCAACTTTGCGCAAGGTCGGTGGTTCGGTGATGCTGACGATGCCAACGGCGCTGCTCAACGCGCTGGGCCTGACGGCTGGCGCGACGGTGGATATGGAGGTCGATCAAAACCGCCGTCTGGTGGTCAACCCCAAACCACGGCCGCGTTACACGCTGGATCAACTGCTGGCCGAAGCCGAGGCGTCCGGGGCGTACCCCTTGCCGCCCGAAGAGCGCGAGTGGATTGATGCCCCGGCGGTGGGCCGCGAGTTGCTCTGATGGATCGCGGCGACATTTACATGGTCGATCTGGAGCCGACCGCCGGGCGCGAACAGCGCGGGCATCGCCCGGTGGTGGTTGTTTCCAGCAAGCGGTTCAACCGGCTGACTTCGTGCCCGGTCATTCTTCCGATCACCAACGGCGGCGAGTTTGCCCGCCGGATTGGCTTTGTCGTGGAACTGTCCGGCACCAAAACCACGGGGATCGTGCGCTGCGATCAACCCCGCGCCATTGATTTGGTGGCGCGCAACGCCCGCCGCGTGGAAAGCGTGCCCGAATCCATCATGGACGAAGTGCTGGCCAAGGCCGGGGCGATTTTTGCGTAATGTCCTGGTCTGCTTTGGCGGTTCAACTCCTGGGCGCGCTCGCCGGCGCGTCGTCGCTGTTTTTGGTGGCGGCGGGGTTGTCGCTGATTTTTGGGGTCACGCGCATCGTCAATTTCGCGCATGGGTCGTTTTTCATGCTGGGCGCGTACATCGCCTGCACGCTGGCGCAGCGGTGGGATGGGGCGTTGGGGTTTTGGGGGGCGTTGCCGCTGGCGGCGCTGGCCGTCGGCGTGCTGGGCGCGGCGGTGGAGGCGCTGGTGCTGCGCCGCATCTACAAGGCGCCGGAGCTGTTTCAACTGCTGGCCACCTTCGCGCTGGTGCTGCTGATCAAGGACGCGGCGCTGTATCTGTGGGGGCCGGACGAGCTGCTCGGCCCGCGCGCGCCGGGGCTGCGCGGGGCGGTGCAGATTTTGGGGCGGCAGTTTCCGGCGTATGACCTGTTCTTGATGGCCGTCGGCCCGCTGGTGCTGGCACTGGCGTGGCTGCTGCTGGCGCGCACGCGCTTTGGCA
>Ga0209628_10000980_pt1 | contig 18009 bp, 14 predicted proteins | sample TergutCu122P4_FD_187285 | JGI IMG/M metagenome (GOLD analysis project Ga0209628, IMG submission 187285) | Cubitermes ugandensis P4 segment gut microbial communities from Kakamega Forest, Kenya - Cu122 P4 (SPAdes) (version 2) | ecosystem: Host-associated > Arthropoda: Insects > Digestive system...
AAAATTAATTTGTGTATTTCGTTGGTCTGTTCTTCCTTCAATTACATTAAATTAAATTAAAGTAAACTGAACTACACTAAGCTAAACTAACTGCAATGAGCAGAGTCCTTCTTCAGATGCTAACAGCTCCTCAGCTAGTCAAAGCTGACAATTCATTACCATGTTCACACCAGTCTACCACTTGTTCCTGTCCACAGCCAGTTCCATGCAGGCCATGCCCTCCCATTCTATTCCTTTAGGATCTTTTTAACATGAACCTCCCACCTACATCTTGGGCTACCCAGTGGTATATCTTTCCTTCAGGTTTCCCAACATAAACACTATGAATTTCTCTTCTACTCCATAAGTGCCACATAACATGCCTCACCCACCTCGTCCTTTTCGATTTGATGACCTTAACAATATTTGGTGAAAGTACAGATCATAAAGCTCCACATTATGTAGTCTTCTCCACCCCCCTGTTATCCAGCTCCCTCAGCACCATACCCTCAATCACCCTTAGCACATGTCCTTCCCTTCATATGAAACAAAGAAGTTTCACACCCCTAAAAAACAGGCAAAATTATATCTCTGTATATTTTCATACATACATTATTTGGCAGCAAATGGGAAACAAAAACTTCTTAATCAAAAGGTTAACAGGCATTGCCCCAGTCTAACAGGCTCTTAATTTTAATACGGATGTACTTTTGATTCATTAGTGCTGTTCCTTATATATATATACATGGTCTTTGCCAAGATAGCAGTCCATCTGCTACAGAAGCAGAATGAAGTCTCTATGTCAGAGATCATTAACATTTCATACTGCAGTTACAGCCAAAAAAAACAGGCAACTTCTTTCTTTACTGTGTACTAAAATCCCCATGATGACTAGCACACAGTAAATATTAAGACAGTAGCCTACTCCCCACCTTCCCCATGCATGCTTCCTAAGAGGACTGGAGAGTGACTCATGAGATGACTCACAACATTGTTTATTCTATGTAGTTCATCTTTAAACATCTACAATAAATGTACCTAACTTCTGCAAGAAGCTATAGAAGTTATGCCAACAATTTAATGCAAATGAACTGTGCAAAGCAAACTGACTGTTCTTAAGACTTTCTCTCTCTCTCTCTCTCTCTCTCTCTCTCTCTCTCTCTCTCTCTCTCTCTCTCTCTCTCTCTTACAGGCAAACATTCCTACAAATCTGCTGAAATAACCTGCTGTAACATGCCCGCCCAACACCTGATACACACACACACTGTTACAGTACTGTAATATTTTAGTTCTTCACAGAACACACCGTGAAGAACACCTGTCATTTGGTATGTGACAGTGTGTCATCTCTCAGGCATTTCCAGTGGTTTTGAGGAACCTACTGTCTCAATCTTCAGGGTACCCTCCAAGATGTTGGCAAATTTCTACCAGATTACATGGCGTCACATCCCATATGACGGTATGTACAGCCACCTTCAGCCAGCAATAGAACCTGCCTTAACCATTATGCATGGTAATTTCAAAAGTAATACCAAATTCTATCGGTGCTCAAGACATATCAGTATACCGTAAAAATGTTTCTAGTAATGCCACAGTAATTTCACGCACCAAATAGCTTACAGTTAACAACAGATGATGTCAGTGATCTGAGTCTTACTCAGAATCATTTACATACATAAGAATACAAATGTATTTAAACAAAAGGGTGTTGCTCAACAGGCTGTTCAAATATAACACAGCTTACTCTGTGTACTTTCAGATATAACAAGTTAACAGCATGTGCTCTATGGCTGTCTAGGACTTCACAGGGTCCTTCTCTTTAAAGCTAAAACATTCAACAGGGGAAGAACAAGTTGGTCAAATGTAGCCGCATGATTTAATGCTGGATGTTTTAATTGTCCAAAGTGAGTGTCACTGGAAGCAACAAGTGTGCAAATAACAAGCTGTTCCATATACTGCATATTTAGAAAAACCTTCAGGCTACCTTACCCAAGTCACTTATAAAAAATAAATTCATTATGCTAATTAATTCCTTAGAAGTCTTGTGATAACCAAGCTGCTAGATGAAATGAGTGGGATAGAGTCAAATGAGTGGGATGGGGTCAAATGAGTGGGATAGAGTCAAATGAGTGGGATGGGGTCAAATGAGTGGGATAGGGTCAAATGCAGTCCAAGACAAATTCCATGTTTCAACTCCAATGGCGACAACTGTAGGGGGGTAGGGAGGGAAGGAAGGGAAGGGAAGCTTGGGAATCAAAGACAGAAGAAAGAGAGGGGAACTCAGAATAGGAGGATGGGGAAGAGAGAAGGAGTGCTATGACATCATACCATACCCCTCCTCTCCCCTCTATCTTGAGAGTTTCAGTAGGAGAGACATAAAGTGGAAGCAGAGAAGCTGGGCCTGAACAGAAAGGGAAATGCTGCAGCAGTTGCTTCTGAGTATGTAGTGTGGTGTGGTGTGGTGTGGTGTGGTGTGGTGTGTGGTGTGTGGTTAGTGTGTGGTGAGCTACCACAGTGTGTGTGTGTGTGGTGAACTACTGTGGTGCATGGTGAGCTGGGTTAACTGTTCTGTTCAGCACACTCAAGACAGTGATGGAATTGGTGCATCAGGACAGCAGGATGAGACAACACTATGGATATACAACACAGGACAATAAGCACACAGTATCTTTGTACACCTATTTAACCAATAAGTCTTATCCTGAGAGAGCACTAACCTACAGTTTAAATCAATCAATATTAAACCATGTCACGAAGTAGAAAGGCTACAGTAATCATAATGTTATCTTAAGACACCATGGCCCAGTTCTGTATGTATTTGAGCATGAATGGGCATTAATTTAAAATAAACACATTTAAGATAAATGCTAGGCATTTTAATCTAGGATACAACATACCAAATCCTAAAAGCACTAGAATATTGTATTATTGAATCATTTTAACCTACAACAGTTAAATGAACACAAAAATGTTTATGCAAATTTTGGTAATGTCCATTCAAACACACATGAACTCCGGATGATGACTAAGCTTGGTCAAACCACAAAGGAGTCAGAAAAATAAAAACAGTTGTTCGCCACATACAAATGTGTAATTAGTTGGTTTAATATTGAGTAAAACTTTAAGTAATGTATAACAGGCCATGTGAAATTTACACACTGCAGCCCCTTACCAGCAAATTAAGGTATACATTTTAATTTTATTTTTTAAAATTTGACTTTCATTTCATTTCATTCTCTACATTTGAATTACAAGGCAACGTGTACTAGAAATCTCATAAAAATTGCAGCACATGCATATGTTGAAGTACTGCATAAAAAACACCATTACCAATGAATACGACTACAGTACATGCGCTAAACAATTCATAGTACAATTAAATCTCCTGTTCAAAATGCAGTATTTAAACCATTACATGTGTTATACATCTCTCAATGAACATGTACAACTCAATAATTTATAGTTTTTTTCTCATCCAAATTCAAAAATGTTCACCCACACTGTCACCTTTAGTAATTTTGGCATTTCAAAACAAGTTAACACTTGACTATTAAGTGTTATTTTAATGGTCTAAAAACCTGTTATATTGGGCAACTCATTTTACAAATGTTAAATCTCACATGACCAAAATATTTGAACAAGAGCATTCTGACAGCTGCAGAAAGGGAATGCCATCATAACTGCTATTCAAGTAAAAAACCAGTAACTTTAACAAACAAAACAGTCACAGAATTATTAAATAATGATCCACCAGCTGTAAACTGTGTTCCATTTACGAACACATTAAGAAGCATATCACTAGAGACTGGAAACCTGTCCTTAAACTGACATACAAATATTTCTTGCAATGTACTATAGAAATATTGGCATGGTAATAAAATTGCACAAAGTACATAGTATGTTGCACTGACAAAGTAGCATTATGTCTACCGCAGCATACATATATATAGCTTGTTATGGAACAATGTCTTGTATGTGACAGAGGAGCTATGGGCAGGGATGGGTGTGGAAGACAAATAAGACTTGTCCTGCTTATTAAATTAGAACAAAACAATTCTGTCTGCTTGACTCACTCAGCAAACTGACAACTTCACAAAAAGAGAATGTCTCTACTAACAAAATATAATTCAAACATGACAGATAAAACTAACTGCTGCAAACTAAAAAATCAGACATATTCAAAAGTTTCATTTTATAACCACAGGCTTTCCAGTTAATATGTAATGTAGAGTATGGAGCAGTTCCTGCATGCTGTCCTGATTTCTGGGCAAACAGAACTTCAGCATGTAAATGTATGTTTGTATCACAACACCTTATAAGGCAAAGGTGCACCATCCTACTGGCACATTCCTGTAGACCCAGTGACCCAGATGACTCACATGGAGTGGGCAGGTGCAAAAAACAAGTACGGTTCTCCTCCTCTACAGCCAGCCAATTAGGCAGAAGGGGGCTAGTAGCACACTTACACATTTAGACCATAAATAACGTGGCAGTTGCCAATAACAGGTTTGTTTTCCGCCTACAGGGATATACAACATCTAGTGGGAGGAAGAACACTGCCAGCCACTGTGGACACCGACCGATAGCCACACTCACCAAGAGGCCTCCAGCATGCCATTCGTAAGAGAATATTTGATGAACCATAATGTACAATACTTGCATCATAACAAACTAATAAAACAAATAATAAATTGTGTGAGAACGGATATGTTTATTGAACACACCAGTGAATACTTCACATACTGTAGGTCAAATATGTGGAGGTATGGAATGAGCTGTGCTAAGTTCTTAACTCGTTCAGGAGGCTTAACATTCGTGATGAATTATGATGGACATGGCCTTATGCCATAACTGACATGAAGCCAAGTTGGCTTTCAGTACACACAAGAAGCCCATTCCAAAATACCACACAGACACGCCACACAGTTAAACGAACCAAACTGCTTATAACGTACTGACTCACTACATCTTCATCATGAGGACAAAGTGAGTAGGAGGGAGAGGAATGGGCATAGACTAAACAGGCAGAGTTGGCAGCTGACTCAACTGGCTGTACCATAGCCTGCCAGAATGCCCAAAATAAGCAACACTGTTTACAGTAGGCACATTTTAAATAAACCAAGGTATGAATCAGTCTTTTTCATAATAAGAGTCTGTTCAGAAATCCCTTACATAACATTACTTGGTACAGTCATTACACTAGCTGAACACGAGGCCTCCATTCTTCTGGGAGATAATGCTGCAGCACACAGTAATCATATTCTGATGTTTGGAAGGAACATGCTGTGGTCATATTCAAGGGTCAATAGGTCATTCTTTTGGGACCCAACAGCCCATGAAAATGAATGTAGCAGGTTTCGTTGAGAATTTTGGATCCAATTACCCTTTGGCACAGTGTCATATACCAGAAAAACAGAATTTTCAGCTGCACCATTGTGAAAACCTGAACATTTGGTTCCATTTGCTGCCATATGGTACACATCCACCCTGACCTTGCAATACACCAAATTTAAGTCTGACAAGACACAAATTTGTACATTTTTACTCAGAACTTCTTCACAATTAACACCGGACCTATTACAGAATGGACAAGGTTCAGTTGTTCAGAAATGTGGTTTAATTTGAGATATCATAAATTGGTACATAACACAGTGAAATGAAGAGTGCAAGATTTGACTTTCTCACAGCAGTGTTGCTGAAGATTCAAGTCTCCTGGGATGTGATGCTGTGTTGCTGGGTTAGTGAGTAATTTGCTGTGTTGCTGGGTGCAAAGTAATTTGCTGTGTTGCCGGGTGAGTAATTTGCTGCTTGCCCAGTCACACAGTGTCACATCTCACAAGACTTGAATCATCATGAAATGAAGATTATGACATTGGAAAGGAATGTTCCCTCTGTTTGCATACTTTCACACACAGCAGGAAGATATCAGCAATGTGCAAGTGGATGACACCAGCAATTGTTTGCAATACTTCAATTTGGTTTCAACTCATCCCCTAGACAGGAGACTGAAGAAAACTGAACACTGAGGGGCTTCATGGTACACCTCATCACAGGTTATTAGGGTGGTTATATGGAGGAGGAACAGATGGGCAGGCCCTGTGGTACGTAGGCAACTGCCTGAGAAACTGCTAATTTCTGAGAGATGCTGCCTGAAGTTTGTCAGTTTGCTGGTCCACTACAATGTATGGTACAAATAATTAACGATCAAAAGACACCTCAGGTTTAAGTTGCTGCTCACTGGGTTACAGATATTAGGTGAGGTACACTCCTCTTTCATGGTAAATCATCTCTGCCACATAATGTTTTATTTCAGCACAGAATGTCAATGGACACTTCGTCTCCAGCCTTTCATCCTCATTAAACCTTGGATATCAGATGGGGAAAAGTATTTTATATGTTATGTGTGAATGTCGTGCATTAAAACTTTGAAATACAGCTCTGATAATTTCTGTACTGAAATCAATTGTTTTGATGCATTCATTAATTTGTATGACTGCAATAAGCAGTTTTAATTTCATACCTTCACTGCACACTTCAGATGCAGGTTACAAAAAAGCTATCCAGGTATGGACAAAACAATTACAAATACAAATAACAGATGCAAGACTTTATTCAAATGCCAGATAGAGAGAGTGGGGATTGGGGGAAGTACAGTCTTATCATTATGCTTCAGAATTCTGCTACATTTATGGCAAGTTTTGGACTGCACAAAATTCTTCCCTTCTACTACAGTGCTGGTAATATTATCACCTTCATGCCTTGTATTCTGGAGGAAGAACACTTCCTCATACAGCAAGTTACACCTAAGCAGTACTGACATTGACAGTCCAGTCTTCTGTGATGTGACACTGCATCACTGAGTGAGCATTTCCTGACATTTTGTAGGAACGCAGGGCTTCCATCTTTCTCCTTCAAAACATTCAGGAAGCGCTCACCCAACAACAAAGCATCACATCCCAGATGGTTTCAATCTTCAGCCAAACCGTTGTGAGAACCTCAAATCTCACAATCAAGCCATCCACTGTTACAATAATGACACCAGAGATGTGCTTGCAAAAGAAATCTGAAGGAGAGAATGAAAAATATTCTATGCTTGTCTACCAAAGTCTCACAAACATATGTTCTTCCACTTCAAAGGATATAATTTGGAATTTATCTGTTATTTCATTGTCTGTAACGTCATTTTAAAAAGAATGCCATTCACATACACACCAATTAATTATTCCTCTTAAATGCCCAAACCTCCTACTGGAAACTTTTACAGAATGATATGTCATTTACATCCTTTCTTTTTGCAACATAGAGGGAAGCCTTACTTATTTATTTCAAGACCCCATAACATATCTATACCGATTTTGTGCCTACCCTAGTCTGTTTCATAAAGTGCTGATTGTGTTTCAGTGAGGTAAAATTACATTACCAAGTCATATAAGAGATTAAAAAAAGAACCAGTTTCATTTAATATGGAGTTAAGTAAAGTTCCTTCTGCTTAAAGCATATATTTTACTCGTGCATGTTGTAAATGTGGTCGACATCAGCCTGTCATGTGCTAATGTAAAAGTATTTATGCAGATTTACATAACTGCATGTAGATGTAATTTGCCAGCTGTGATTGAAACTGATGTGTTCTCAGTCCGGTGCCTGACCAAAATGCAAGAATAATAAACTTATCTGAACTTGATATATACAAGGTTTAACAACTGTTTAATTTAAGTTAAATACATTCCAGGATTGTAAAGGTAAAGTTGTCCCTGTGATAAATTGAGCACTATGCCCTGAAGACATAAGAGGAAGTGGAGATGTAGGTCCATACATTCTTAAACTCAACATTAGATGAAGATGGTCACTTTCATACCCCCATCCTCTTTACTCCCCCCCCAGAAAAAAGCCACCAGTACCCACTGAATAGAAATGTGGTTCACTAAAATACTGACTGCAAAAAAAATGAAAACCAACTCATCTGTGGTAACTTCAAAATATCCCTGCCTATAAGATTAAATGAGCTGAAAATGTTCCCAAGATTTTGTGCAAGATAAATGTGACTGGAGATGTGACAGAAATGTGACTAGAGATGTGACAGAAATGTGACTAGAGATGTGACAGAAATGTCATACACAGGAAATTAATCTCAGCTGGAATCCTTCAGATGAATTTAGGGACTTCAGTGCTTGCCAATTTATTTACATCAATTATTAAGAGCTGTCAATGTTTATCAAAATATAAAGTTGCCTGTTGTTTTGTAGGGCTGTACACTTAGTGTCTCATATTAACGGATGAACAAGGCTGAAGGTGTTCAAGAACAGGGTGCTGAGGACGGTATCTGGGACTAAGAGGGAGAAATTAACAAGGGGGTCAAGAAAACTGCATAATGGTGAGCTTCACAGTGTGTATTCACCAAAAATTATTCAGGTGATCAAATCACAAAGGCTATGACAGAAGGGACATGTACCATGTATGGAGAAGAGAAATGCTTACAAGGTTTTTGTGGGGAAGCCTGGAACAGAGATGCCACTTGGCAAATCTAAATGAAGATGGGAACATGACATTAAAATTGATTAATACTGAAGTCGGAACATATACTATTAAGACACACGACAATAGGCATAGGCATAAACCTGCTATAGCCCTCTTTATGACAGTTACAGTCCCAATAACAACACAATTTTAATTTCTAAAGCCTGCAAATCAACGTAATTGCAGTTTTCATTTGATAGCCTTACAATTACAGGAGTCAATAAATACATAAAAAAATTTGTAATTCCATACTTTGACATAAATTTAAAACCAGCTTAAGCCCAAGTGAATCTTCTTCTTGTTGTTTTCAGCACCAGTTTCTGCCCGTTATTAGGATATTATTTCCTTTCCTACCCACCTACAGTAATGTCACCTGTGGCACAAAAAAACCCAAACTAGTAAATCAGGTGCCATCAATACAATCTTAAGCAAGGAAGCCAGCAATTACATTACAAGTCCAGACTACAGAAGTGGAAGGATGTTTCAGTGCTAGAAAATCTGGCTCTTAGAAGGACTGGTCATTAAATAAAACCGTTTGTAAAATAAGATACAAGGATCAACTGCCGCAAAATCTGGGTGTTTTCTGCACAATATGACAAATATTAATGTGTATGGATTGAGTGATCAATTGCTGGACTGGTTGTGAAACTGACTAGTTGATAAAGTGACAGCTCAACTGCTTGCACTGACCCCAAGAACTACAATCGTCTGAGGTGGAAACAACAAAAGTTATTTTTAATTTTACAGTATGCGTTTGGTGAAATACTTAGAATGGAGGTCACACATGATGTTTTGTGTTGGTGTAATGAAGTGCAATACAGAAACTAAATAAGAAAATCCCCATGATGCATTGTACCGTTCACATTTTTATGTTTCTAAACTGTCGAACGATGGAATCTCACACTCCCAATAGTGTAGGCAGGCCATAAGCAATTCCCATTGTGAATACTATCAACACACATGTCAAATGCTGTGACAGTAACTGAATTAGGCCACGACCAATTCCTTTCCAATCCATTTCAATTGATCAATCATTTGACAGCACACAGTCTTTAACACAGGCAGGTCCCTCTCCAAAACATGAATTTTATTTAGAATTAAAATCCGCTAAACATTAAAGTTTTCCCATGTGAGTTGTTATATTTTACGAAAACTTTCATCCCCCTTGCATGTTCTGTAAATCATTCAAACTTCCATCTTCACACCTCTGACAACAGACATACTGTAAGATGGTGGCTGGTTTATTGCCAGACAAAACTGTCAGAATCTCCAGTTTAATACCTCTGGGGGAATGTGAAGAAACTATCAGTCTCAGTCTTGCACTTCTACAATGTACACGAAATGTATTCCTGAATATTACTCTGCTTCCCAGGAGTAACCTTAATATGAAACAGTGAAACACAATCAGTTCCTGAAACTGACACATTATTAAACAGAGCGAAATGAAACATCTATCTCAAGCTACTCATATCATATTTCAGTTCAGGAATAACAGAAAGTAAACTAGACTGGCAAATAAAAATCAGACATCCCACTACATTCGGCCAATAATTTACTTCATTTATTTTCAATCTAACACCATATTAAAATTATTCTGCCCCTGCTGATGCCATGGTGTCTTATGAGGTACCAAAATTCTGTACCAAGATATTAAAAATAAGCAGCATAGAAGATATGTTGCTACATTTATTTCCTGCAAGGGATTTCAACTGGGCAGGAGGCAGGAAGGCAGGAGGTGGCAGGCTCTCCTCTCACACACAGCTCACTCCAAATTTAGCTGCAGGTAACGCAACACTAAGCAAGGCAAGAGGCTGATATAAATAACTTGCTGGTACCCTTGAAGCCTGTGACATCACAGTGTGCACACGAAACCATCCAGCAAGAAATACAGTCCAGTAAAAAGAAGACAGTTGGGTACATGAAAATACAGAGGCCTTATTTTATCTGACAACGAGCGTTTGTTACTTTCCACTGCTAATCTGCCGCTCATGTGAGCTGTGTGGGCTACAGTAACACAACTAACAAGCCACAGAAAGTGACAACTGACAAGTTTCAGATAATACAATGACCTTGTATTACAATATATCCTGCAGGCTGAATTATGATGACTGCAGCATGTTCAGAGAATTTGCTTTTATATATTGTCTGTAGGAAACATTCTGTAAGGGCAAGGAAATATAATCTTGGTGTCTCTTCAGCTATTCTGAGAAACCCAAACGAAAGGTTTTTAAAATCTCAATATTATAGGATATGCTTTTGATTTGAAATTTGTATCAAGATTTCACATAATTGCTATATTTTATTGCAGCCTTTAGTAGTTTACACATAAACATAATGATAGTAACAGATAATGTTAGAGAAACACAGTTTACAGCTGGGGAGGCATTACAGTTCTGCCACGAATGTAAAGTTACAGCAACACAACAATAAAAGTCACCAATCAAACAACCAGATATGTCACCAGCTGCAGTCATGGATAACTTCTCAGTCTATGACTAACACTGTATAATGTTTCTAACCCCCCTCAAGTGGAAAGCAATGACTAAATACAGCTGTTCCCAGAATTCCACTACACCATAATCTGACACAGATCTAAAGTACTTATTCTTTAGTCACAATTAATTAATGACTACATTCTGGCACCAATCTTATCAAGTAGATAAACAATCTTATGCAAAACAATATCATCCTATAATTTAATATTATGTAACGACACGAGTCTGAACATATTCAAGGAAAATGGAACTCTGCAGTCATGTGTCAGTGACTAGAATCATCCCATACACTTAGAATTAACAGCTCTGTATAAGAACTGACAATTGTTAATCCACTGCTAACCGAACACAGAAAAAGTTAGCGCACGATGAACAGACGTTCATTCATAAGTAGTTACTTAAAATACGGAATTAATCAAGCCTTCAATGAGATTGGTGTCTAATTTCAAACATTAAAATTGTCACAGATCAGCAATAAATTAACCCCATTATTCTAAATGAAGTGTAATGAAATTTATGGCACTTATACATATGTGTGTGCGTGCGTGTGTTTGTGATTTTGTCTCCACTCACATTTTAACAGACAAGACACCTTTCCTCTCAACAAAGCCCACAAAAGATGTATCATTCACCTACCACATGTTACTTCTGACAGAGAATGTTAAATTCTACTCTCATCTGCTCTCAGCCATCAGAAAGTTCCACCAATTACATTACACTTCACTTAAATAATAACTTGGACCACAAGTCCTTTGTTACTAAGCTTTATGATTGTCCCACATACAGTGGACCCCGCATAACCAACATACATGGGGGCACAGTAATACACGGCACCTAATCTAAAGTTACTGATGTCAGAGAAACAATAAATATGAATTAATAAAAAGTCACATAGGGTGAAAAATCATCACCTATTGCTTACTGTAACAATGATCTTTCAGTTACAAAGGTCATTTGATAGTTTTTGGCTGATGAAGCACCTAGTGGGGCCAGTGAGGTGGCAAATGCAGTGCATTAGTTTTGTTTTGCCCACCAATTCATGACATGACTGCTGTAGAAGGGATTCACCCCTTGCCCTCCCCTGAAAATTTTACTGGCCAAAAATTAACAAATGACCTACACACTACACAATAATAATATTCCAATGCCTATAAAAAAATATAATTTAAGTTATTAAAGTCATTTTAAAGTAACTGTTGTTACCTTGATTCTTTTTAAGACTGTGGGGGTGTTTGTTTAAATTCAATGTGGTTAAGTCATACAGCTGCTTAAGAGAGCATCAGTTAAGGGAGGATCCACTGTATATAGTATCTGTTATAAATATCATTTCTACATCTAACACTAGACCTCATATATTAAATCTTTGCCACCAACACCCCCAGTGGTTAATAGTGATGAAAGGAACCTTTGGTCCCATGATGATCAATAATTCTGTGAATGTTAATACAATGTAACAGGCATGCATTACTCTAATGAATTTATTTTTTCACACACTATATAAGTTCAACTGAATGTATCTTGCTGTAACATGAAACTAGTTCTGTGAGAATAAGAATACTGAGAGATAAATTGTGAGCATTATGAACAATATTATGAGACTGTCTTCAAAATGAAAATAAACTTCAATGCATCACAGAATGGATGTTATTTTCTTTTCACATTACTTTATGGCAGTGTCAAAGGACAATCTGTGTTAACATCCTCCACATTTTTTGCATGACAGATATAGTTTCATGCGCACACCAACAAAAGTGATAACATAAAACTATAACATGAAATGAACAAGCAAAAAACAAACAATTACAACAATAACGTTAAGTCAACAAAACTCTCATTAGTTCTTACTTTTGACGATAAGTTGGGCAGATGTCTCCACCTGGCCAGCTGAGTTGGTGGCCCGACAGGTGAAGGTGCCCGAATCCTCCTCATATGTGGTAGCAATGAGCAGCACAACATTTGCACCCTCATGAATCATCTATGGCAAGAAGACATCACCAGCCATTTATAGCATCACACAATTTTACATGACAAAAAGAGACTGTAGGACTGAGCTGTTTGAGTGTGGGACTGCAATATCCATATCATATGTAGATACAGAAAATGTGCAAATACAAGAAGAAATGCCCATGCTGGATATTCCCAAATCAGAAGATATTATGCAAACGTATCAGTATTATTTTGGAAGACTCAAGTTTTCTGGGATTTGGATGATCTGTCACTGGGTGAGTAGTTCCCTAAATTTTGAAGGATTATAGCATCTTCCTATCTTCTTTGACTGCTTAACCCTGAAGATGAAGGCACTATGATCCTTTGAAACAATAGTAACTAATTATCCACTGCCACAGCATCACGTGGAAGACTTGAATCCACAGCATCACCACTGTGAGAACCTGAAATCTCATAAAGTTCAGTTTCCTCTGTCATCAATACAATTAGTTGACACAGCCAGCAACAACTGCAGTGACACAGACAAAACGGTGGCATAATGTAAGCAAACACACACAAGGGGTAGGCAGGTTTCTGCTATGACTGTACAAAACCTCATGTCCAGCCTTCAGTGCTTACAGACTCCCTTTTCAGACATATCATTATTGCTTCCACTACCAAAAGAGATTGTAAATGGTGCAGTGACATAGTACAGACTTTATCAAGGCATTCTTTAGTTTCAAAATGTCTATGGGGTTTCATGGTACACAGGTAAGTCACACAGAAGTATGACCTTCCTATGCTAGTTTACATGGAACTCATGATATGCAGATATCCTATATCAAATTAGCTTACCTCCTCAGTAAACACAATTTTTACAACACTCACAACCATTCAATAAATTTTTATGGCCATCTCCTGTATCAAATTTTAGCCCAATCAGCCCAAAGATGTAGAAAAAATGGGTGAAATTTTGTCATGCCCTTAAGTAATGCTTTCAGTGCACAAGTTTTCACAAACTCACAACTGCTAAACGGCACTCTATGGATTCTACCATACTGAATGTTTCCAATCAAGAAATATGGAATGTATTTGTAGCAATGTATTTATGCCTAACTGAGTAATTTACCACAAAACTCATGCTTGTTGGACAAATTTTGTAAAAAAAAAAATTATTCCTACATTGCATTGCACAAAAATCTGACAAATGGTTTAGCCACTGATACCAAGTCACAAATGGACAGACAGACCGATGTGGTCTTCACATAATGTGTCCTTTATTTACTTCATAAAGAATGCCTAAAATGATGCAACTCCAGCAGCAGGTGGGGCAGTTAACACAACGTGATACAGTTTTGGTTGTAACCTACTTTAGAACACAGAGCATTCATCAGCACAGTAGCTGTCGCAGACTGTGCTGATGAACGCAAGCTATTCTACATGATAAAGCTGCAGTGCTTGGTGAGACAGTATAAGAGAGACCCATTACAATAAACATCCACACATTAACTTCAACTTCAGTTCAGTCTGTCATTTGTTGAAACAGCTGCATGAAATCAATACCACATCTCTGTCCATCTGTCTACCCACCTGCCTGTCCTGTGTCTACAGTTTGCAAAAAGGAGGTAAAACGTATGACAAAGATTTCCTTTTCGCAAAAGTATTCTGTACACGTTCTGAACATCCATAATATGACAAATCTAGAGTAATCATTATGTACACATGTGACAAAACTTCCATACAAAAAAATAAAATTTTTCCAACTGCATGCCTTTTAAAAATTTAAAAATAAAAGTTTCTAAACATTTTCAAGTTCCAAATTGCTGGGTTAGGTTAGGTTATGTTAGGTTAGGTTAGGTTAGGTTAGGTTAGGTTAGGTTACAGCTGTGGAATATGGATGGAAGAAACTGAGACAAAGATACTCATTTTCAGGAATGCATTCAAGAAAATCTATAATTTTTTTTTAACTGTATATAAGCTCCTCAAATTGTGATGAAAAATGTTGAAAAAATAGAACTCCAAAACCACCCAAAGATGTTTTTCTTTTTGCCCAAAAAAGTTTTTATACAATTATGTTCAACAAAGCCTTCCATGACCCAAGATTTGTGGTGCCGGTACGCAACTCTTAAGCTTCCTTTGTGAACCACATCCTCCTATATAACATGCTTGATAAAGAAGATAACTGAATAAACCTATCACACCTTGTTTCAGCACACAAAATACAAACTTGTGCTAATTTGGACAAAGCTATAGGACACAAATGTACAATTTTTACCATCTATGCAGAACAGAACAAAAGTTTTCCATACATCATGTGAATATCTTTGTGGCTATCAGGAATTAAGCAACAATCATCAAAGCGCACACATTCCATGACATAAACCCACAGCCAAAAACCTTACATTAACAATGATAACAAGATACAAATGCCAATGAAACAAGATTTGAACCCTCCAGGAATGTGAGGTGCAAGGAGTAGAAGGAGAATATCTCATGGGCGAATGAATTTCACAAATAGGCTTTTAAACATGGACACCACTGACTGTCCAAACCTGCAGAACAAAGGCTGTCATGTGTGCAACAGTTGAGAGGCCCTTCAACATCTTTGGCTATCTGCACCTTTACAAATTTAACATAATAATCCACAATCCAGCACATGTTGATGTTCATACATTTTCTAAACATTGTAACGGCCGTTTTGACAAACCAGCCAGAATTTAAACATGTTACAAACCTGCCAGAACATACAGGTTCCCACCATCAGTGTCCTACAACCACACAGATACTTCTGCATGGAAGATGGAAGCAACACAAGTTACGCATGCAAGACGTGAGGTTTTCAAAGTGGTTTTACAGAGGATTCAGGTTTTCTGGAATATGAAGCTAGGTCACTGGGTGAGTGGCTCCTGACGATTCAAAGGTACACAATGCCTTCATCTACAATGGTCAAGCAGTCCTCTTGGACTTGTTCAGTAAGTTCCTTCAAAATTCCAGGCACCAACTATCCAGAGACACACCGTTATATCACAACAAAAAAAATGGAGTAGTCTGACTCTTTTCACCTCCCGCAGCTCAAATCTTGCCATGACATCCTCTTCCCAGAAAACTGCTTCTATTACCATTTTCACTACTGCAATGAAGCTCCCCTGTCAGTTGGCACTGCAGTCTGTCCACTGACCAAACAGAATGTCACCTCCCACACACTATGCACTGCAGTCTGTCCACTGACCAAACAGAATGTCACCTCCCACACACTATGCACTGCAGTCTGTCCACTGACCAAACAGAATGTCACCTCCCACACACTATGCACTGCAGTCTGTCCACTGACCAAACAGAATGTCACCTCCCACACACTATGCACTGCAGTCTGTCCACTGACCAAACAGAATGTCACCTCCCACACACTATGCACTACCAAATCTACAAAAGAACTCTCCAGTAATTTCCAGATTAGTTTCAACAGCCTTGAGTGCTGGTTATGGGCCTGCAAGATAGTCACCACCCATCTGAAGACCATCACACTGCTGTCTGTAAAGGCCAGACAAGCATTCACAATCACCAGCTAACTGAGTTGGTTGAGAGAACTCAGTATCTTGGAGTGAGCCTCAACACACAGCTCGCCTAGTCAAAACACATGTATCGGGTTGGAAAAAAAGGAACACCCAACACTTGGCATACAAGGCCCTCTTGTAGCCAGTCCACCACATGCGGTGTTGTGCTTCCTAAGCACATCCTTCATCCTATGATGCACTATGCATGCCCTCTCTGGAGGTCTGCTGCCTGCAGCCATGTCAGAAAGATGCATGTGTTACTAATGCACTATGGTACATTAATGACCAGCAAGTTCACAACGGTTTAGAGGTTGAATTTTCACCAACCATATTGGAGTAATAACTGATGGTGTAAACTCAAGGTCAGTTAACACAGGAAACACCCTGGTTTGGCATCTTGGAACACACTTGTGCTGACTGAGGTATGAACAAAGGTGCCCAAGGCCACAGTTAAAAGTGACTGGAGTCAGCAGGCCAGTTGAGGCCATGCTGACAGGCAAACTGTACCAAGCACTTTCCAGCTACCCTGCCTGAGGTGTTCCATGATTTGCCTGAGTTGAAGAGCAGATGCCAGGGTATAATTAAGCAATTTGGCACAGCCACATTCCAACTGGCCTTCAAGCCAATATGACTTCCATCCACATGACCAAGCTACTCAGGGTTCTACCTTCAGGGATCCACCCAAACACATTTCTCCCTATTTAGGTGGTTCATCCCCGTTGTGCATGCTTACAAGTATATAGGTAAGTGGGTATGTACGTCAAACACAACAACATATATATTGTTGTGTTTGACGTACATACCCACTTACCTATATACATTTCTCCCTCCCCCATCCCACTCCCCCACCCAGAAGGACATACTGCCATTTGCGGCAAAAGTCCTTAGTGAGTCCATATCAAGGTCCTTAGGCAAGACAGGATATCTGCTAGCATAAGCACAGTCCACGGTGCAATTACATGATCAGTGTATCAGGCCAGATGGACCAAAGGATCTGTAAATGCACTTCACCCAAGTTCCATTCTTAGTTAAGAATTTTGGTCTGTCCCAAGTGGCACTTGTGATGTTTGGCCTGATGGTGTCCAATGAATGCTGTAGAAGTCAAGAAATTCACCTGCTAGGCCAACAGTGGGCTCAACACTGTCTTCACAATAACATACACTAACATTGTCGAGCCAGTTCAAGTCTATAACTGTAAGTCCAATGTTGTGTTCTTTCTTTTGGGTGACCCCCAGCATCTGAATTTTACATGCCGATGTTTCAGAACGTTGTCTGTTCCATCTTCATAGATGGTGTGAGCAGGGAGAAGTCTAATGTTGTACTGGGTGCCTCCAGCCACATAATTTTCACACTAAATTTCATGAAGATCAGCCAGTTTGTGAAACAACCGCAAAGAGGCACACAAACAGCACGGTATGCCAACTTTCCATTCTTCCAAGCAGGCTAACAATGTAACCTTCATCATGCACATGACACCTAACCACAGGTGGGAATCCTTCACTGAGATCTGTATCTACCTTAAGCCATTCCTGACACTGTGA
>Ga0209628_10000981_pt1 | contig 18002 bp, 13 predicted proteins | sample TergutCu122P4_FD_187285 | JGI IMG/M metagenome (GOLD analysis project Ga0209628, IMG submission 187285) | Cubitermes ugandensis P4 segment gut microbial communities from Kakamega Forest, Kenya - Cu122 P4 (SPAdes) (version 2) | ecosystem: Host-associated > Arthropoda: Insects > Digestive system...
TGAATTTGAATTCATTTGATACGGTTGCAAAGACGGTTCAGGCGAATGAAGATGAGATTTTGAATTATTTCATAAATCGTTCAACTAATGCTTCTGCCGAGAGTTTCAATGCTAAAATAAAGTTCTTCCGTGCATCGCTTAGAGGTGTACAAGACAAGAAGTTTTTCTTATACAGACTTGCCAAACTTTACGGATAGATTTTGAGTTGAACGGGTGGAGTCAGACACAGGGTTTTGCTACTGAGCCGTTTTTTGTATAAATTGTTTTCATTAATCAAATTCCTTCTGTGTTTGTTTGCAAATATCTGACATTTTAGCGAAATTTGCAAACTAAATCTCACAACAAGTATCAACGATAAAATCAAATTTGAATAAAAATAAGACATTATGGGTATTAACAACATATTATCCAAATTATTTGGGAATAAGTCCCAACGCGATTTGAAAGAAATCAATCCGTATGTGCAAAAAATATTGGATATTTATCCGGAAATACAAGAGTTATCGAACGATGAATTGCGTGAGCGTTCTCAAAAATGTATGGATTATATTGCCGAAAAAGTAGCCAAAGAAAAAGCGAAAATCGAGGAATTGAAATCCACCATCGAAGACATGGAACTCGAAGATCGCGAAAAAGTATGGAATGAAGTCGATAAAATAGAAAAGGATATTCTTACACAACACGAAAAGAGTTTGGAAGAAATTCTCCCCGAAGTTTTTGCTATTGTAAAAGACACCGCCCGCCGCTTTACTCAAAACGAATTTACAGAAGTTACTGCTACCGAATTCGACCGGCAATTAGCTGTTAAACACGACTTTGTACGCATCGAAGGCGACAAAGCCATTTATCAAAATCATTGGATGGCAGGCGGAAACGAAATCATTTGGGATATGATTCATTACGATGTGCAACTCTTTGGCGGCGTTGTTCTACACAAAGGGAAAATTGCAGAAATGGCAACCGGTGAAGGGAAAACTCTTGTGGCTACACTCCCCGTTTTCCTCAATGCCATGACACACAATGGAGTACATGTAGTAACCGTCAACGATTATCTCTCGAAGCGCGACTCCGAATGGATGGGACCTCTTTATATGTTTCACGGACTTTCGGTCGATTGCATCGACAAACATCAACCCAATTCCGATGCTCGCCGCCGTGCTTACGAAGCCGATATTACTTTCGGAACTAACAACGAATTTGGTTTTGATTATCTGCGTGATAATATGGCAATCAGTCCGAAAGACTTAGTGCAGCGCAAACACAATTTCGCCATTGTCGATGAGGTGGACTCCGTGTTGATTGACGATGCCCGTACTCCATTAATCATTTCCGGTCCGGTGCCCAAAGGTGAAGATCAACTCTACGAAGAATACCGCTCTCGTGTGGAAAATTTGGTGGAAGTGCAACGCAAACTGACTAACCACTTGTTGGCCGAGTCCCGAAGATTAATTGGTTCCGAAGATCAGAAACAAAACGAAGAAGGCCTTAAATTCCTTTTCCGCTCTTACAAGGGAATGCCGAAAAACAAAGCCCTGATCAAATTTTTGAGCGAACCGGGCGTTAAGTCTGCCATGCTGAAAACCGAAGAGTTTTATATGCAACAGCAAAATCGCGAAATGCACATCATTACCGACGAACTGTATTTTGTGATTGACGAAAAAAACAATACTATCGAACTGACTGATAAAGGAATTGATTTGCTGACCGGCAATTCGGATGACCCTGATTTTTTTGTTCTACCCGACATCGGCGTTAAAATGGCTGAAATCGAAACTGCAACATTTTCCGATGAAGAAAAGCAAGTGAAAAAAGATGAGTTGATGCAGAACTACGCTGTTAAATCGGAGCGTGTACATACCATCAATCAATTATTGAAGGCATACTGTTTATTTGAAAAAGACGACGAATATGTAGTTTTGGACAACAAGGTGATGATTGTGGACGAACAAACAGGTCGTATTATGGACGGTCGTCGTTATTCCGACGGTTTGCATCAAGCCATCGAAGCCAAGGAACGAGTAAAAGTAGAAGCGGCCACTCAAACTTTTGCCACTATTACATTACAGAATTATTTCCGTATGTACAGCAAATTGGCCGGTATGACCGGTACCGCCGAAACGGAAGCAGGCGAATTTTGGGACATCTATAAATTGGATGTAGTAGTCATTCCAACCAACCGTCCGATTGCCCGCAACGATATGAACGACCGGATTTACAAAACCGCCCGCGAGAAATATGCTGCTGTTATCAACGAAATTGTTGATTTGCGCGAGAAGGGGCGCCCTGTTCTGGTAGGTACTACTTCAGTCGAAATTTCCGAATTGTTGAGCCGGATGTTGAACATGCGAAAAATCCCGCACCAGGTGTTGAATGCTAAATTGCATCAAAAAGAAGCAGATATTGTGGCGCACGCCGGTCAGACGGGAACGGTTACTATTGCTACCAATATGGCGGGTCGTGGTACCGATATCAAGTTGTCGCCTGAGGTGCGAGAAGCCGGCGGGTTGGCTATCGTAGGCACCGAACGGCACGATTCGCGACGGGTGGACAGACAGTTACGTGGTCGCTCCGGACGTCAGGGCGATGTAGGTTCTTCGGTTTTCTTTGTATCGCTCGAAGACGATTTGATGCGTTTGTTCGCTACCGAACGGATTGCCGGAATGATGGACCGCATGGGTTTCAAAGAAGGCGAAGTATTGCAAGCCAATATGTTGGACAAATCGGTCGAACGCGCACAAAAGAAAGTGGAAGAAAACAACTTTGGTATCCGTAAACGTTTGTTGGAATACGACGATGTGATGAACAATCAGCGTTCGGTAATCTATACCCGTCGTCGCCACGCGCTTATTGGCGAACGCATTGGCTTAGATATCTTAAATATGATTTACGATACATCTAATTCTATTTCGGAAACTTATTCCGATAATAATGATTACGAAGGTCTTAAATTTGAATTGTATAAAACCCTGGCCTTGGAATCACCTGTGTCCGAAGACCAATTTCGTGGAATGAAAACCGATGCATTGACCGACGCAATTTTTGATGCCGCTATCGAAAGTTTCAAACGGAAAAGCGAACGGATGATTCAGGTGGCAAAACCCAATATCGAACGGGCTTATAAGGATGTGGGAGACCGGTACGAAAACATTATGATACCCATTTCCGACGGGAAACGAATTTACAACATCAGTTGCCATTTGAAAACGGCCTATGAAACCGAATCGAAAGAAGTGGTAAAAGCATTTGAAAAAGCAATTATGCTTCACTCTATCGACGAAGCCTGGAAAGAACATCTACGCGAAATGGACGAATTGCGCCAATCGGTTCAAAATGCCAGTTACGAAAACAAAGACCCTTTATTGATTTACAAATTGGAATCGTACAACTTGTTCAAAAATATGGTGGATGCGATGAACAAAAAGGCGATTTCTATCCTGATGCGGGGACAAATCTACATTCAGGAACAGGACATTCGCGAAGCAGCCCCCGAACGCAAGACCGACTACAGCCGTTACCGCACACAAAAAGACGAATTATCGGAAAGTCGTCGCGTACAGGGCGAAGTGGCAGGACAAGATACCCGCCGACAACAGACAACCGGTCCTATTCGGGTAGAAAAAACGGCAGGACGTAACGATCCCTGTCCCTGTGGAAGCGGAAAGAAATACAAGGCTTGCTGTGGACGATTGGAGTAAAAATTATAATTCCACTTCCAAATTCGCACAAAACTGTTGACGGGAATTTGGAAGTTTATGCCTAAGAAAACTCAAGAGAGATTTTGTGAAACAAAATCAAAATTGATTGAAATTATGTGCGAGTATTTATCCGAAAAAAGGTCAACATATTTCAGGATAAGACACTCATTCATTGTTGGCTTTTTGTACTACAAAATCAACTCCTTTGTTATACTTATATACGCATGGTAACTGCTCGTGTCCGTTACAGGACAGAGGTTTAGATATCCCGACACCATCCGACCGTTTTCGATAACCGTTGGATGTTGTTTCTTTAAAGCCGATTGTTTTTTCAGGATTTCACCAGGAGAGGAATCATAGTCTATATAAAAATATCCTTGCGTTTCTGGATGTAAATAATTGCGATGCAACATTACAGCCAGATAACCCATGCTTTTCCGCATATTGATTTCAACACAAGGATGCAGGCGATATCCGTTGTTTATTTGATAAACCAGCATATCTACACCAATCGTTCCACTGTAATAAGGTGCGTATGTTTTTTGCAGGATAGGGAGCAATGCATCTTTTACCTTCAATAATAATTCCCTGTCGATGAAAGCAGTTATTTGATTTTCCAATACATTTTGGGATGCTAAAAAACTGTTTTTATAAGCGCCTTTTTCATTCGTTTGAAAAATTGAATAACCGATAAATCGGACGTGATGTTCAGCATCTATTTCGAAGTGCATGGAAAAATCCATCACTTTATCCGAGGCTTTTTCGATAGAAACCTGCGATTGTTTTTTCAGCATTCCGTTGATGATTTGTCTTTTCGAACGGGCTAATTTCCCGGGAGGAAGCCAAACCAATCCGCGTCCGGAAGAAGAAAGGGGCGATTTTACCAACCACCTCCCCGTATGCTTGACCACCCATTCTTCTATTTCTTCCATATCGCAAACAAACTTGGGGAGAAGTGTTTTATCCAAATTCGGAATCAAGGCCAATAAATCGTCCAGTACAACGTATGCAGTAAACCGACTTCCCAACCGGATAAATTCTTTTTCCCAAACAGGGATTTGCCACCCGAAATCGTACTGTTTATCAATTTTCTCAAACTTGTAAATGCTTTGAGGCGAAACTCCCCACAATTCGATTTTTTGATTGGATAATTGTTTTTTATTTTCTTCTAATGTATCAATCGTCAATGGTTTAACGGTAAAATCTAAGGATTGAATATCGGATAAAAAGGATTCCGGCAATGCTTCTTCAATCCATACAAAATCGTTCGGGTTGGCGTACCATGCCGGCAGAAAAGCCAATTCCCGTTGCATCTTCACCTGATTGGCAGCCGGTTGATAATACTTTGAAGCGTTAAGGACAGCTGTTTCATGTCCGGGATTGAAGTAATGAATCATTGCTGCGTTTCCATCTGGCAATTAATCCATTCCGGATCAAAAAGAACGGGGTATTTTCTGTAGAAGTTAAGAGCCGGCTCGTTCCATTCCAATACTTGCCAAACCATTCCTTTGAAATCTTTTTCCCGGGCTTCGATAATCAATCGTTCGAATAAGAGAGCGCCGATGCCGTTACCTCGCATTGCTTCCGGAACGTAGATGTCTTCGAGATACATCCGTTTCCCTTTCCAGGTCGAGAAGCGGATGTAGTACAAAGCCATACCCTGTATCGTGCCTTCGATTTCCGCCACAAACGCCCACCAAACCGGATTCTTTCCAAAACCGGCATCAATAAATTCATCCAAAGTAACAGTAACTTCGTTGGGAGCCCGTTCGTATCTAGCTAATTCTTTGACCAATTCCAATATTCGGGGACAGTCCTCTTCTTTTGCTCTGCGAATAATAATGTTTTGCATAAATCGAATTATTGAAGGTATGTGTTTATTTTGAAGCAATAAGTATCTCTATCAAACACAACATTTTTATTAGAAAACAAAGTTTCCAAACATCCGGATTGGGCTAATTCTGCAGGGCTTCCCACTGTCAGTCCTTTTTCGTCCATCAGCCATAGTGTATCAGCCACTTGCAAGGCTAATTCCAAATCATGGGTCGAAAGGAATATCGTTTTTCCGGTAGTCCGGCTCAAACGATGGAGGGTTTGCAAAATTTCCACTTTGCTGGGAAAATCGAGGAAAGCGGTTGGCTCGTCTAAAAAAATGACCGGCGTTTGTTGGGTTAGGGCCTTGGCAATCATTACTTTTTGTCTTTCTCCATCACTCAAGGTTTCGATCAGACGTTCGGATAAATGGCAAGCGCCTACCTGCCCGAGCGCATCCTGTACAATCGTTTCATCTTCCGGTTTTAATGTTCCCCAAAAGTTGGTATATGGATTTCTTCCCATACCCACCAATTCGGAAACGGAGAGATTGTTTATTTCCACCCGTTCTGTCAATACCACGCTGATTATTCTGGCTAATTCGCCGCCCGAATAGGCAGTGATGCTTTTATCGTTTATTTGTATCTCTCCTGCCAAAGCCGGTTGAAAAGCGGCAAGTGTTCGCATCAACGTAGATTTCCCCACCCCATTGGCACCTATCAGACAAGCGAGTTCCCCACTATAAAGCGTAGAATGAATATTTTGAGCTACGATGTGTTTGTTTTTTTTACGCCTATAGCCAATCGACAAGTTCCGGATTTGTATGGTTTTTTGTTTCACGAAACAATGGGTGCGATTATTTACTGAATACCGATAACCTTCACTATCAAGTATATCCCTGCTGCCAATAAAGCACTTACCGGTATGGTTAATACCCAGGCTACAAGGAGTTTTTTTGTAACGCCCCAACGCACAGACGAAAGTCGTTTGGTAGCTCCCACGCCGATAATTGCTCCGGTAATGGTATGCGTGGTACTTACCGGAATTTTTAAAATCTCAGTCAGATAAAGCGTTAACGCACCTGCCGTTTCTGCCACCATTCCTTCAAACGGAGTTACCTTGGTGATGCGTGTTCCCATTGTTTTTACAATTTTCCAACCGCCCGACATAGTTCCCAATGCGATAACGGTAAAACATGCAAATGGCACCCATGCAAGTTCATCTATTTGCGCCATCTCTTTCACGTCGGTCATTTGCATCCAAGAAGGCAAGCCCACTAAATTGGCTTTCGTAGCAGCAATAAGTGCTGCGGCGATAATACCCATCACTTTTTGCGAATCATTCAATCCATGTCCGATACTGAAAAGAGCTGACGATGCCAATTGCAATTTTTTAAACCATGCTTCTGCTTTGTGCGGATTGGCTTTTTTACAAATATTAAGCACCAACAGACTGAGTAAAAACGCCATTATCATACCAATAGCGGGTGCTAAAACGATAAACGATGCAATTTTTGCAATGACAGAGCCCTTAATGGCAGCAAAACCACTACTCATAATAGCCGCACCGGCAAATCCGCCTATCAAAGTATGGGAAGATGAAGAAGGAATGCCAAACCACCATGTAAGCAAGTTCCAAGCAATGGCTGCTATTATTCCCGAAAAAATAACGGGAAGCGTAATGAAATCGGCAATAACCGTTTTTGAAACCGTGTTGGCTATTCCAAACTCGCCGATAAGATATTTGGCGATAAAATAAGCCACAAAATTAAAAAAGGCCGCCCATAAAACGGCTTGAAACGGAGTTAATACCTTGGTAGTAACAATGGTTGCGATAGAATTTGCCGCATCGTGAAAGCCGTTGATATAATCAAAAATAAGGGCTAATACAATAATGATGATAAGCAGCGTCATACGTATTTGACAAAAATAGATTTTAACACTTTCCCTGTCGTATTGACTCTGTTGACCGCTTTTTCCAATTCCTGAATAATTTCTTTCAGTTTAACAAGTTCAATAATATTGGTTTCATTTTGGAAAAGATCCGTGATCCCTTTTTCATACACGCCATCAGCCTCTTCTTCTATTCTCTTGATTTCTTCGTAGTGTTTCCGGAAAACATCGTCCGATTTTTTAATATATTTCAACCCTTCTACAGCTCCTTGTACTTCCAAAGCTCCCTTATGAATAAGTTCAGTCATCCGAACAGCGAACGGCGTAAACTGATTGGGCGAATAAAGCAATATTTTCTGAGAGGCTCGATGGATAATATCAATAACTTCTTCAATTTTGTCGGCAAGTTCATTAATATCTTCCCTGTCGAAAGGTGTAATAAAGGTGCTGTTTAATTCCTTCAAAATATGCGCCGACATTTTATCGCCCGCAGTTTCTTCCTGTTTGATAAGTTTACAAATTTCGGGACGCTGTTCTTTTTCAGCATTAGCAACTAAGTCGTGTAAGTGCGTGCTGGCTTTTACCATAATTGCCGATATTTCTTTCAGCAATGGAAAAAATTTGACGTCTTTGGGAGTAAAAACGCTTAAAATGTTATTGAAATTCATGCTTTAAATATATTTAATGATACTACAAAGGTAATATTTTTTTTTAAAAATAGACCTTGATTTTAAATTTGTTTAAACAAAACAAAGGAGGATCATTCTTCAAACAAAAACATTCCTCCTTTTAACTCGCAATAAGAAGCAGATCTTATTTTTTCGATGCTTCGATGGATTTTTTACGGAAATCCTTCAGCAATTTTTCAATGGCCAAAGAAGTTTTACGAGCGCGTGTACCAGCCGCTTTGTTTCCCTTGTTTACATTCGCAGCAGCATCTTCTTCAAAAGATGCGAATTGTTGTTTCAAACTTTCTACTAAATTTTTCATGAGCTTTTAATTTAAAAATCCGTACAAAGGTAATATTAATGTAGATATATGCAATAATTTTTAAAAAAATTTTGTAAATTTTGTTGATTTTATTCTTTTTTCCTACTTTTTATGCGAGCAACACGGGTAAAAAGCGACAATTTATAAAGATCAAGGATCAATAAATGAGGTTTCCCGCTTGCATTTGTCCGGTTGTTCAGAAAATTCACTGCAGGAAAAAATAGCGAAAAAACCCAGTCGATTTTCCATTTTTTGACTTGAATATAGGTTTGCAATAGCCGAATTTTTCTTGTATTCAGCTCATCAAAACTGTCAGAAACATACAAGTCGTACAGATTCATTACACTTTCCTGCGTTTTTTCGATAAAACAGACATTTGTTTCCAAACCGCTATGGATAACCGGATTGGAAATAAATCGGACAGTTATTCCCTGCTTTTCCAATTCCATTTGAAACAAGGAATCTTCATGCCCGTAACGAACAATTTTTTCGTTGAACGGATGCTTTTCGATAACCGATTTTTTAATTACGAAATTATTTGACGTAAACGTTTTTTGTTGAGTGTCGTCCGGCTTAGATTCGCGTTCGATGCCAACTTTCCAATGCAACCGATAAGCCGGATCTGCGGGAGGGTGAGAATCATAGAGTGTTCCGCCGGATAAAACATCGCATTGGCGCATTTCCTCCAAATACTTTCGTATGTAGTCGGATTTGGCTATTTTAGAATCACAGTCTAAAAACAAAAGCATTTCGTATTTCGCTTTCGATACCAGCAAATTTCGGATACGGCTTCTTCCGATGTTTTCTGTTAACTCCGTGTATGAGGTGTGAGGTAAATCACCGATAGCCCGATTCTCTTTTTTATGCAAAGAAGAGGCATCGTCGATACAAATGATTTCGAACGAAATATTTGCAGCCGATGCCTGTACTTCTAATTCCTGTACCAAGTCGAAACAGGGAAAGTTATAAACCGGAATCAGGATGGATAACATAACGTTGGAATGTATCCTTATTTGAGACCCAATTTGTTCCGTATTTCTTTCGGTATAGCGTCTTTATGCACCATGATATTGATGGTTTTGTACTGGACATAGGGAACAGAAGCATACCAAACACCTTTACGTCCGCGCTCGGTTCCGTACGAATTTTTTACCATGTAGTATTTATATCCATTCTGGTCTTGAGCCGTTCCGAAAATCAGCATGCCGTGATCGTCTTGGGTTTCGTAATTATCAAATGCTTCCTGGCGCATTTCCTGAGTGATTTTCTTTTCCACTCCATCTATACCCGAAATCACAGCAATCCCGTTTCGAGTATAACCTTTTTCGCTTACATCGGTACCCCAGGCTACGGTGTATCCTTTATCTATGGCATTGTCGATTACTTGCATAAATTCGTTTAAAGGGAGATTGTAAGAGTATGCCCATCGCCAGTTGTCGGGAATTTCGATTGGGAAAGATGTGTAAAAGGGATGATGGGTAAAGGAAGTCAACGAAATATAATCTTCCGTCCGGATACCCAGCGACTGAGCGTAGGATTGGGGCGTATATTGTTTCCCGTTGTAAGTAAACGTTTGCGGACATTCTCCCAAATAAGCATCTAAAATGCCGGTAAAACCTTTACGCCAAGCCGTAGATAATTTTTTGTTTGGATTTGTAATAACTACGTCAACGTAGGCTCTCAACAGTTTATCCAATTCGTCGTGTTGATGAAGAGTTTCGCCGTAATTGAGTCCGGGCTGAATAGCGGAAGGAACAATCCCATGGTCGCGAATACAGCACAGCACATCTTCGAACGAGCCTCCCGGATGAAAATTAGTGGCTCCATGCATCCGAACATATTTTACCGCTTTTTCGCCAAAATTTTTATGGGCGACAAACATTTTGGAAAGATCGTGCTCGCCTCTTCCTTGACGCAACAATTCGGCCTCGATGAGACTTAATCCGGAAAAGCTCCAACAAGTGCTCGTACTGGATTGATTTTGAATCGAACTAATAGGGATTTCTTTCAAAGTAGTGAATTGAAATTCTTGAGATTCGGCGGTCTCCTGTGCAAATCCGGAAAGAGAAATGCAAATGGCGACCAGCGGGATGAAAAATCGTTTCATAATGAATAAAATTTTAAAAGGTGATATGAAATTATTTATAAACCATAAAAAATTGCTTAAATCCAATCGTCTTCAAAATGATGTCGGACAAATAATTCAATGGCTTGATACTCGGCCATCCCCAGTTTGTCGTAGGCGACTGCCGTCGCATGATTGCGTTCTTCCGCCCGTTGCCAAAATTCTCTGGGGTCTGTTCCCGGAAATAGCGGACGATCTTTTTGCGATTGATGCTTAAAAATAGCCATCCGCTTGGTACGGCTTTCTTCAGGACTTAACGGGACAGCCATATTTACTTCGGCGATATCCCATTCTTGCCATGCGCCACGATAGAGCCACAACCAGCAATCTTTTATCCATTCTTCATCTTTCAGACATTCCAACGCATCAAGAATAGCCATGAAACAAACGCGGTGCGTGCCGTGCGGATCAGATAAATCGCCCGCTGCATAAATTTGATGAGGCTTGACTTCTTTCAGTAATTGTACAATAAGATCAATATCATCCTTGCCGAGATTTTTCTTTTTTATTGTACCCGTTTCGTAAAAAGGCATATTGAGGAAATGTGTGCGTTCTTCCGGAATACCCAAGTAGCGACAAGCGGCTTTCGCCTCCCCTCGTCGAATAGCGGCCTTGCATTTACTTACCGCCCGCAAATCCATTTGTCCGGGTTGCTTGTTTTTAAAAAAATCCATCGTTTGATAATAAACATCTTTGGCTTTTTCCTTGTCAAAACCATAAATATCGGCCGCATCGCGTGCAAAATCCAAAAAGCGTACCACATCATCGTCGAATACTGCAATATCTCCCGATGTTTGATAAGCCACATGCACATCGTGTCCCTGTTCCGACAAACGAGCCAAAGTACCGCCCATCGAAATGACATCGTCGTCGGGGTGTGGACTGAAAATCACTACCCGCTTGGGGAACGGATGGGCGCGTTCGGGACGTGTACTGTCGTCGGTATCGGGTTTTCCGCCGGGCCAACCGGTAATTGTATGTTGCAGATCGTTGAAAACTTTGATATTGATTTTGCTTGCCGGACCCTGTTGAGAGATTAATTCTCCCATCCCGTTATCGTTATAGTCCCGTTCGGTAAGTTTCAAAATGGGTTTATCTAATTTTTTGCAGAGCCAGAACACCGCCCGACGTATCATTTTGTCACTCCATTTGACAGGTCCAAGCAACCAGGGGGTATTGATACGGGTCAATCCAACCGAAGCAGCCGTATCCAAAATAACCTGTATGCTCGGATGTTTTTGCAAAATAGAAGCCGGAAGCATTTCGGTAACAGGTCCTTCTACTACATTCCGAATGACGCGCGCTTTTCCTTCTCCCCAAGCCATCATAATAATGTGTTTCGCTTGCATAATGGTTTCAAGCCCCATCGTGATGCAATGATTCGGCACATTCTCTTCGCCGAAGAAATGGCTGGCGGCTCCCATTCGTGTGCTGTAATCAAGCGTAGTCAAGCGTGTTTTGGAATTGAATGCCGATCCGGGTTCGTTTGCCCCGATCTGCCCCCGTCCGTCCAAACCAAGCAACTGCAAGTCGATTCCTCCCGCCTCTTTTATCTGTTTTTCGTAATCGGCACAGAAAGCGGGTATTTCGGATTTTGACAGAGAACTTGGAATCAAATGAATGTTTTCAGGGAGAATATCAACGTCGTTAAACAAATATTCGTGCAGATACTGGTAATGACTCTGTAAAGAATCCGGATTCAAAGGATAGTATTCGTCGATATTGAACACAACCACATTTTTGAAACTCAAACCGTCTTCCTGATGCATTTGTGCCAATTTTTCATAAACTCCCACAGCCGTAGAACCTGCAATCAGACTGAGGACACATTTCTCGCCTTTCCGATCTTTTTCCCGAATAAGTTTGGCAACCTGTTTAGCCACCAAATCGGATGCTACTTCCGCTTCACTGAAAATAGACACCGGTAATTTTTCGTAACGTCGTTCAAAGTTTTCCATTATGATAATTCGTCTTAAAACATTTAAAATTAGGGTTGCAAATATAGATGAAATTTTCCAAATTACACACAGGCGGATAAAAAATTCTCTTATCGGAAATCATTCCCGACTTTATCTACTCCCCTACCGCACAAACAACAATTCGCGGTATTTGGGGAGAGTCCATAATTTATCGTCCACCATTAATTCCAATTTATCGACATGGTGACGGATTTCATCGAAATAAGGAAATACCTTATCGTGATAAGCGACCGCTTTCGACCGTTCGTCGTCCATTCGGTTTGCCACTTTGCGGGCTTCTACCATTTCTTCGGTTTTCGATTTGATGAATGCGATGTGGTCGGAAATTTCTTCGATAGTGGCTTTGTCGTGTGCCGACAATTTTGTCGCTTTTTTCTTATCATATACTTGATGAATTTTGTAAACATTATCCAGCAATGCCGACTGATATCTCGTGGCTACCGGAATAATGTGATTCATCACCAAGTCGCCCAATACGCGGGCTTCTATCTGTATTTTTTTTGTATAAGTATCCCATTTCACTTCGTTACGTGCATATAATTCCCTTTCGGAAAACACTTTAATGCTTTCAAACAACCGGATGGATTTGGAAGTTGTATAAGCATCGTAAGTAACGGGAACGCTGCCTTCGTCGTCCAATCCGCGTTTTTTTGCTTCCACTCTCCATTCGTCGCTGTAACCGTTACCATCGAAACGGATGGGCTTCGATTCGATGATGTATTGTTTCATCACCTCGAAAATGGCTTGCTCTTTCGAAATGCCGGCAGCGATTTTGGCATCCACCGTTTGCTTGAATTCGACTAACTGAGCGGCTACAATCGAATTTAAGACGATCATTGCAGGCGAACAGTTGGCAGATGAACCCACTGCCCGAAACTCAAACCGATTTCCGGTAAAGGCAAAGGGCGAGGTACGGTTACGGTCGGTATTGTCCAACAATACTTCGGGTATTTTCGCGATACCCAATTTCATTCCTTTTTTAGGATCCATAACAATCGCCTGATCGCTGGTACTGTTTTCCAAATTATCCAATACAGATGAAATTTGCGAGCCTAAGAAAACCGATATGATGGCAGGAGGCGCTTCGTTGGCACCTAATCGATGTGCATTCTGCGCCGTCATGATAGAGGCTTTCAGCAAAGCATTGTTCCTGTAAATTGCCAATAAAACGTTGACAACAAAGGTAATGAATCGCAGGTTTTCTTCCGGCGTTTTACCCGGGGTTAATAAGCCGATACCAGTATCGGTTCCCAACGACCAATTGCTGTGTTTCCCCGAACCATTGATGCCTGCAAAAGGTTTTTCATGTAATAACAACCGGAAACCGTGTCGACGAGCCACTCGCTTCATGATCGACATGATCAACAGATTCTGGTCGATGGCTAAATTCATCTCGCCGAAAATCGGAGCCAACTCAAATTGGTTGGGCGCCGACTCATTGTGGCGGGTTTTTAGAGGAATGCCGTATTTGTATCCTTCGTATTCCAGGTCTTTCATATAGGCTTGTACCCGTGTGGGAATCGAGCCGAAATAATGGTCTTCCAACTGTTGGTTTTTTGCCGATTCGTGTCCCATAAGCGTGCGACCGGTCAGCATCAAATCGGGACGAGTGGCATACAAACCTTCGTCCACCAAAAAATATTCCTGTTCCCAACCCAAATAAGAAATCACTTTTTTTACCGAAGGATTGAAATACCGGCAAACTTCGGAAGCCGCTTTATCCACTGCATTCAACGCTTTGAGTAGTGGCGTTTTGTAATCCAAGGCTTCGCCGGTGTAAGAGATAAAAACAGTAGGAATACAAAGCGTATCGTCCACCACAAAGGCGGGAGAAGACGGATCCCAAGCGGTATATCCTCGTGCTTCAAACGTATTGCGAATGCCTCCGCTGGGGAAAGAAGAAGCGTCGGGCTCCTGTTGTGCCAGTAATTTTCCGGAAAATTCTTCGATGACCGCGCTTCCGGGTCCGTTTTTGTATTCGATAAATGAGTCGTGCTTTTGGGCAGTCCCTTCCGTCAATGGTTGAAACCAGTGCGAATAGTGAGTAGCGCCTTTTTCGATTGCCCAGGTTTTCATACCGGTTGCCACGCTGTCGGCTAATGCGAGATCGAGGTTTTCGCCTTTTTCAATCACGCCGGTTAGCGCTTTTACCGTATCTTTGGGTAAATATTTAGTCCATTGCTTTTGGTCGAATAGCAATTCTCCATAATAATCGGAAGTAAGAGGCGCGGGCGCCGACACTGCTACTGCTTTTTTCTTAAAAGCCTCCTCTACTGCTTTGAATCTTAAACTTGACATTTTGTTCTATTTTTAAAACTTCCAATTAACCCCTGCCATTACATTAAAACCTTGTGCCGGATATCCGTACCAAAGATCGTATTTTTGAAACAAAAGATTGTTTGCCTTTGCATACACCGACAGGCTTTTGTTGATTGTATAAGTAGCCGCCAAACTTACATCGTGAATATCTTTCATTGAGACGATTTCAGGAGACCACCACAACGATAATGCTTTTCGACCGGTTTCCAAATGATAAGCCAAGTCCACACGCAAAGGAATAGATGGAATTTTAAATCCCATATTCCCATCGCCGGTAAAAATAGGTTTGTTCCAAGCAATGGGTTCCGAAAATAGATAAAAATTGATTTTATCTATTTTTGTTACATCCCACTGATTATAAACGAGTTTCAAACTCAAATCGAATACATTCTTATAGTGGTATTTAACCAAACCGCCTAATTTAAATACTTCGGCATTGGCGTATATAGGAACGATATTTTGACGCACTATAGACCTTTCACGTGTAGGTTCAAATAAAAGATAATTGACAAAATGTGTATCAACATAATAAAAATGCTCGTTTTTTACCCATTTGTAACCGGTAAATAAATCTATGCTTAAACCGATAAGAGGCGAGAAAACAATACCAAGGGTTCCATCGAAAGGGCTTTTTGAATCGCGAACACGGTAATATGGATCCACATAACGGTTTTCATAGAAGATAGTATAAAAACTGTTATCTTTGATTCCTCCGTCAACATTCAAATAAAAAAGTATCGGATCGGTTGGTCGCCAATGAAAACGAATATCCGGCGAGAGGACAAAATTTTTGACATCGCCTGCTTGGATGCCTGCTTTTACTCCTAAACGCGCATCCCATTTATCCCCTTCAAAAGTTAGATAAGGATTGAGGTTGAGTGTAGTATAATTACTCCACTCTTCATGAGAGTAGTCTTTAATGCCTCCGGCAAAACCAACACCGATAGTAGCGTTAATGCGAGTGTGGATATCTCCATCCAGCAAAATCCGACTTTCGGGTCTTCCGAGGTCGTATTGTTGATGTTTCCGTTTCAATAAAGTATAACCGGCATTCAACCGATAATTGAGTTTTTGACCTTCTGCGGAAGCAATACCGACACCCATTTTTAGCAAATTATTAATTTGTCTTGGCAAAAGGAAACTTTGAGGAAGTTTTTCAGCCTCCGGATCTATTTGAGGAATTGCCGGAAAACCGTAATAATTGAAAGCCGAATACGTGTATCCTGCATCCACCGACAAAATGGCTTTTTTGAAACGATGACTGAAATCCACACCCAATACATTGTCGTTGATTTTCATTCTTCGTTTTTCATCTCTTTCTATATGAGTTACATTGCTGTTGCTTGACCGATGCGAACCGAAAATGCTCAAACGGTTGGTTGCTGATTGAAGGATTTGATAACCAACATCTCCGTCTATATTCAACAAGGTACTCACTCCGGCAGTCAAATATCCTCGTTTATTGCTGGTAGCAAAGTCGGGAAAGTAATTAGTAACTCCCAATTTTTGAAAATACGGAGAAATCAGATAATCCAACGTATAATCCGAAAATTCCACTTTCGTTTTGGGCGCTTCCGGTTCTTTGACTTCCGGTAAGCGATTGATTTTATCGGCATCGTGCAGTTCGGGAGTGTACTCCTTTTCGATGGTTAACTCGCGTTGCAAATCCGGATTGGTGTCCTGAGCCTGTACGGGCAACAAAAAAATCAGGAATAAAAACAGATATAAATATTTATGTGTCATGATTTCAATTTATTTAATCGTTCTTTAATACTGCTGTGAATGTCATCGTTTGTATTCTTGTAGTTAGCTTGCAAACTTTCCAAATATTGGCGGGCTTGTAATCGATCGCCTTCTGCGACATATATATCCGATAGCAAGAGGTAACTTTTTGCCAACCAATAAATATAAGGCGTCCCTTGCTGGATATAATCCTGAATCACTATTTTGGCTTCAGTCGGATTACCGGCATCGAAATAATATTTCGCTAAGAGATACCGCGCCTCAGCGCCTTGAACGGTTCGTGTGTCCACCGCCAAATCTTCCAAATCGGATTCGGCTTTCTTCATTTCTCCCGTACTCAAATACGATTTGGCTCGGGCGTATTTAGCCTCAATCGCCCATTCGGGACTCAGCGTTTCGTCGTTCAACAATGTATTGGCAGCACTAATAATTGAGGAATGTTGTTTGAGTTGGACAGCCGAACGCAACACTCCCAATGTGCCGATCGTGCGGTTGATTTTGTTGGTGGCAATCGTTTGCAGTTGTTCGTAGGCTTTCAATGCTTCGGTATATTGTTTCTCGCTGTACAGTGTTTCGGCTTTTTTGCCCACCGCTTCTTCCGAATAACGGATGCTTTCTGTTTCTAACGATTTATCTCCCAGCGATCGAACATAATCCACATAACCGGTCAAATCGTTTTGGTCGAAATAAACCGATTTCAAATCCTGCAGTGCTACTTTGGCTTCCTCGCTGCCCGGATATTTCGCAATCACTTCTTTGTAAGCCGCTGCGGCTTGTAGCAGGCGATTGGTGTTGTAGTACAACAATCCGAGTTGCAGACCGGCGCTACGCGCCCACTTATTGTCGGGATGTTCTTTTTGCAGTTTTTGGAAAGTCTCGATGGCTGCCGGAAGATTGTTCGACAAAACATACGCCCGTCCTTTTTCATACATAGCATCCGGCAGGTAGGGCGACTCAGGATAATCTCGGATTAACCCGTCCATCTGGGTGATTTTACCTTTGTAATCTTTTTGTAATCCCAATACATAAGCCTTTTGGAACTGTGCATAATCGCCGGTAGAAGGGAATGTCGCCACCGCCCGACTGTAAGCGTTTTCGGCTTCCTTGAATTGGCGACCATGGAAATAGGTGTCACCCAATCGGGCATATCCGTCGGCTAAGAGATTCTTATTCGTTTTTTCCTGTGCGATAAATGTTTGGAAAAAGGATGCAGCCCGTGTATAATCGCCTTGTTTGAAAGCCGCATAACCCAGATTGTAATTTGCCACAGACGCCAAATCGCCACCGGCATTTGTATTCAAAAACGACTGATAATCTTTGGCCGCTTGTGTATAATTCCCTTTCCGATAATGGGATTCTCCCCGCCAATAGATGGCTTGCCGTTTTTCGGAAACAGCATAATCGCCAACGGCAATCGCTTGCGAAAACTGGTCGATGGCGGTATCGT
>Ga0209628_10000982_pt1 | contig 17991 bp, 16 predicted proteins | sample TergutCu122P4_FD_187285 | JGI IMG/M metagenome (GOLD analysis project Ga0209628, IMG submission 187285) | Cubitermes ugandensis P4 segment gut microbial communities from Kakamega Forest, Kenya - Cu122 P4 (SPAdes) (version 2) | ecosystem: Host-associated > Arthropoda: Insects > Digestive system...
CGGATGTCAGCAGTTCTGCTTACAACGACGTCGTTATTACAGCAACACCTTACATTGTCAGCAATTTCTTCCAATACGAAAACACGACTCTGACTGGGTGGGCGCATAACGGGAAACTATTCATGAGAGGATTAACTGTAGGACAATCCTGGAGTGTGTATAGTCTATCCGGCGCACTCGTTTACCAAGGTATAGCAACCGAAAAAGAGGCTGAAATCAGGTTACCTTCATCCGGCCTGTTTATTGTAATATGTAATGGCAAAACGGTAAAAATAATTAATTAACAGTCAATTCAAAGTGAGCGCTGAAATCGGTGATGACATTAAAAGAAAAAGCAATCCATGGCGCCAAATGGGCAACGATAAACAGTGTAATGAATCTTGGCAGCGCCTTTGCTATCAGTATCGTATTGGCACGCCTGCTCACACCTTCCGATTACGGGTTAATCGGTATGGTTTCTGTTTTTATTGTTCTGGCTGATGTTTTTGCCAATAGCGGACTTGGGCACTCATTAATCAGAACCAAAGAAACGACACAAAAAGATTATTCTACGGTATTCTTTTTCAATATCGTTGTTGGTTTAATGACCTACCTGATTTTATTTTTTTCTTCTCCATGCATTGCTTTATTTTTTAAACAGCCTGTTCTGATTGATTTACTTCGGGTTTTAGGTTTCTCAGTTATAGTTAACAGCTTCTCTCTTGTACAAACGACGCTAAGAACGAAAGAACTCAATTATAAGATTCAAGCTCAGATTACAATCATTAGCACACTGACCGGTGGTTTGATCGCCATTCTTATGGCATTTAAAGGGTTTGGCGTATGGAGTTTGATTGCACAACAGTTAATCAGGACTTTTATTTCAACCGTATTGTTTTGGATGACAAGCCATTGGCGACCAGTTTTCATTTTTTCAAAAGCGCATTTTTTAAAACATTGGAATTTTGGCCTCGCGATGTTACGACTTGATATAACAATCATTCTGTTCGATAATCTTTACCATTTAGTTATTGGAAAATATTATTCTGCTGCACTGCTTGGACAATTCACCAGGGCGAAGAATTTTACGGATTTGTCATCGAGCGCGATTTATCGCGTATTATCCAATGGCATTGCCTTTCCAGTTTTATGTAAGGTCAATGATAATGAAGAAGAGCTCAAACGTCTTTTCCTTAAGTTTTTTAAGTTAATCGTCTTTATATCATGCACTTCAACATTATTTTTTGTCGCAATTTCGGATAGTTTTATTCCGCTTTTAATAGGTACTCAATGGATGCTGGCTGTTAAATTTGTGAAAATTATAGGGTTTTCGGCTTTTTTATTTCCAATTCAAACGTACAACATGTCGATTGCTAAAGTGATCGGTAAACCAAAAATTTATGCCAATGCGATTTTATTCCAAAGGCTGTTATTAATTCCTGTGGTTCTTATTGGTATTTTAACAAACATTGAAATCCTTCTTTGGGGAACAGCGGTTACTGCTTTTTTTTCATTATTTTATAATTTTTTTAAAATCAGGCAAATGCTTAACATTACGATTCAGAAACAGTTGACGACAACACTTCGGGTGATGCTCATACCTCTGACTTGTGCCGCCATCATGTATCTCATCTGGTTGGTGATGCCTGCAGTTGGATTGGGGTATATGTTGCTGTTACAATTAATCGTCGGTTTTGGGCTTCTTATTGGTCTTTGTCAATGGAAAAAGCAGGAAGAATACATTGAACTCAAAGCGATCATCATCAAAGAATTGAGAAAAACAAGTAGGACACGTCAATAAAGAAATAGATCATGGCCATCTCCTTATTCGTGTTGCGCGTCAAGCAAAAAATAGAGCAATATTGGAACATAGTTAAGGTCAGACTGTGTCGTCATCCCAAAGGCCTTATTTCTCCTTTAAAAGGCGTAAATACTACTTATTCGTCTGAATATAATGTAGATATAAAAATAAGAATCTTTGGGAAAGAAGTACCTTTCGAAGACATCAATTGGCATAAAGACTACAAATCAGGCTATATCTACCCTCGAAAAAGATTCGACAGGATTAAATATACACGCATTTTCAACCAGGGGATTGAAGTTAAATTTCCATGGAATCTATCACGTTTCCAATTTGGTGTCAATTTAGCGTTAGGCTACCATAAAAACAAAGAGGAAAAACAGTACCATTTGTTCAAAGCGTTAATTTTAAATTGGATTAAAAATAACCCTTTTCTATTCGGAATAAATTGGGTATGTAAGATGGATATTGCCATAAGAGCTGCTAACTGGATTGTTGCTGTCAATATGTTTGGCGCTATTTTTTGGAAAGACAAGGCTTTCGTAAAGACGATAAGTAAAAGTCTGATTGACCATGCCTATTACTTAGCCACTTTCTTGAAAATTCAAAAAAATGAGCAAAACAACAACCACCTGATAGCCGATTGCAGTGGATTGTTTGTCGTAGCCCTATCCCTTGAAGATCATCCATGCGCTGCTAAATGGGCACAAATGGCGTTAAACGGATTGGAAATGTGCATGAAAGAACAAGTCTTAATCGATGGCGTAGATTTTGAACATTCGATTCCGTATCACCGATTAGTGTTGGAACTGTTGGCCATCCCGCTGTTATTGAAAGATAACTGTTTCTCGACATTCTACAAGCAACACCTGTTCAAAATGGTTGAATTTGTTCATGCTTACATTGATCATAAAGGGAACGCGCCTCAGATTGGAGATAATGACAGCGGCATTTTCATCAAACTCTCCGAACGTGAAGAACAAAATCACGCGTATTTGCTTTCACTCGGAGAGTCCATTTTTGGTTATGATTTTGGATGGAAGGAAAACAATGGTTTTATCCCGGTTTTCAGACGGCTCACGCAGACGATTGGATATCGAAAAGTGATTGATTGTAGCAAATCCATCTGTTTTAAAGAATCCGGGTTTTATTTCCTCAAAAACAAAACTATCGCTGTTTCTGTGTTCTGTCCACCCCCTACGAATAGAGGCCATCGCCACTTTGATACAGGAAGTTTTACACTGTCATTCAGGGGAAATCCAATTATTGTTGATCCGGGAACAGGCTGTTATACCTCCGATTTAGCAATTAGAAAACAGTTAAGAGACTATTCTTCTCATAATTTATATTACACAACACAAGAGAACAGACACAATTTCAGGTACTTTGGAGTATGCGTTGACACATTCGCTTTAGTCAATGATTTTTCAGACAATGATTTGTACTATACGATAACACTAAACCAGGGAACAACCATAAAAAGACATTTTCATCTGCGACAAGATTCGCTTGTTATTGAAGATGATATCAAAGGCCATTGTGAAGACATCGCTTGCGCTCTGCATTTCTATCATACGACTGAGGTTTTAATTGAAGGAGCTATTCTCATCTCAGAAGCGCAGTATTTGTACTCTCCGATGTATTCGGTTTTGGAAAACAGAAAAAAAATCATTATTCAACCCAGTCATAGAGTGACCACCCAAATCGTATGCAGATAACATTTCCGAAGCCAAATAATAGTGCATTAGCAACCTTGTTAACCTTTTTCTCGCCAATTGCAGGGCTCTATCTTTCAATAAGGTATAACAGACAAAAATGGGCGAAAAACATCTTTTGGGTCTGGTGTGCCTTTATGGGCTTGGTTTTTATTTATGATCCGGGGGGCGGTTCACGCGCTGACAGCATACGAGTGGCCGCGCAGTTTGTTGAATTTCACAACAGCGAAATAACGGTTGACATGCTGTTAAAATCGTTCTATGCCTATGATGAAGTCACCGGAAGGGATCGTTTTGATCTCTATTTTCCTGTAATTAACTTTTTCGTTTCTCGTTTTACCGGCAATCCGCGATGGATATTCTTTTTCTATGCGTTAATTTTTGGTTTTTTTTATTCACGGAATATTTGGTACATCATCGAAAACATAAAAAGAAAGCCTACTTGGAGCATTATCATCGTATTGTTTGCATTTGCAACCACCTCTTCCATTTGGAATATCGGCGGACCGCGAATTTGGACTGCTGTACAAGTTTTTCTTTTTGGACTATTACCCTATATCTCTCATGGCGATAAGTCTAAATTAATCTGGTGTTACCTGTCAATTTTATTTCATTTTTCATTCCTTGTTTTTGCGGCGCTTTTGACTTTGTATTTTTTGTTGCCTCGACCTGTTTCCGTTTATTTTATTTTCTATTTAATTGCTCAAACAATTTCAGAATTGAATATGGAATTAATCAATTCGTTATTAAAATCAGTAGGATTTAGCGTTTTTGATGCAAAGATTGATGAATATGCAAATGAAGATTATTTACTTCAAAGACAAGACAGTATATCCAAATATTCGGTTTACTATTTTTTTCAGTCAAGCCTATTTAAGTATCCAATCTTAGTTTTCAATATGATAACCTATTATTTTCTTGTCAGGGTCAAAAACTTGGACAAAAAAATACAAAATATGTTCTGTTTCGTGCTTTATTTCAGCGCTTTTGCGCTGATTTTCGAACATATTCCGTCTGGCGGCAGATTTATCGCGTTGAGTAATATGTTGGCGCTATCTACATTTATCAGGTGTTGGTACGATCTGAATAATAGAAATTTCAACCGCCTTTTATCCTTTTTTTCTGGTTTTATGATCATCTATTGTATTACGCGAATGCGACTGTTTGCCGGTTGTTTTGGTTTTGATCTCTTTTACCAAAACTTTATTTCCGTTTTTTTTGTTGAAAATAATAGTCCAATCTATCCTTACTGAACTTACTGTATGATGAATATCAGCATTGTAACCGGTTCGTTCTTCCCTCAAATTTCTCCGCGTTCTTTTAGGGCGACAGAATTAGCTAAGGAATTGGTCAGACAAGGCCATAAGGTCGACGTTTATATTCCTCAAACCCCTTATGATTATCGCATTTTTGAAGAAGAAAACGACTTAAAAGTAAAATTTGTAAAAATCAACTTAAATGCAGGATTTGAATTGAAAGGCAACGCATTTTCTATTTTTATCAAACGGATTGCGAATCGCATCATGAAGACATATCTCTCTTATCCGAGCATCCAATTTTTGTGGATACTTCCTCAATGCTTCTCAAAAACGAAGGGATACGATTTATTAATTTCTATTGCGACACCTCATCCCATCCATTGGGGTATTGATAAATCGCTACGAAAAAATCCAAAATTATCAAAAATCTGGATTGCGGATTGTGGAGATCCGTTTATGCTTTGCCAAACCGACACATTTAAAAATCCATTTTACTTCAAATCGTATGAGAAATCATTTTGTCGAAAGGCCAATGCCATTACTATTCCCGTTGCAAGCGCGAAAATCGGCTATTATTCCGAATTTTGGGATAAACTTTACGTCGTCCCTCAAGGCTTTGATTTTACAAACATCCGTAAAGTAGAGCGCTTTACACCCCATGAAGTCATCACATTTGCCTATGCCGGCAATCTTATTCCCGGACTGCGTGATCCTCGACCTGTTCTTGATTTTTTAATCGAACAAGATGTTGATTTCCGGTTTTATATTTATACGAAGCAAATGCATCTGCTGAAAAACTATACGGAGCTTCTGGGGGAAAAATTAATTCTGAATGATTATATTGACCGTTTAGACTTGATTTATAAGATGAGCAGTTACGACTTTGTTCTTAACTTGGAAAATGGAACAACGGTACAAATGCCAAGTAAATTGATTGATTACGCTTTATGTGGCAGACCTGTTTTGTCGATTTTTTCACAAAACATCGATCGCGTTAAATTCTTACAGTTCCTCAATAGAGATTATTCGCAACACGATGTCATTGAGAATATGGAGGATTACAACATCAAAAACGTCGCAAAAAAATTCATTTTTTTAGCCAACGAATCGAGGGGACTTCTAAAAACCCCAAAATCAAGGCTTGCGACAGAGGCAAAAGCGGAACTGACGAACGAAGCAGGAGCAGAGTCAAAACTTGTTTTGATTTTACCTTGCAAGGAGGAAGAAGACATTCAGTCAATTTACTTAAAGTAAATGAGCATTTTGCCGATGGAGCGTAACGTAGAGTTTGGGGTTTTTAGAAGTTCCCTCATGTATAACCTGACCAAGAAAATAATCAGGAATAACTTAATCAATGCTTTCGGAAGTCGAACAAAACGCCAGATTGTGGCATTTGAAAGTGATGATTGGGGGAGTATTCGAATGCCTTCAATCGTCATACTAAACCAGTTAATCGCTAAAAAAATTGATTTTGACTTTGATTTAGGATTTGATACCATTGATACGATCGAATCTCCATCTGATTTAGAGCATTTATATGAAATATTAGGTTCAGTGAGAGATAAAAACAACAACGCTGCTGTTTTGACCGCTAATTGCGTTGTTGCAAATCCTGATTTCAAGAAAATAAAAGATTCAAATTATTCAGAATATCACTATGAACTGATCACAGAAACCATGGCCAGATATTACCCGCAGTCGAATCCTTTGATGTTATGGAAACAAGGGATTGATCATGGGGTGTTTTATCCCCAGTTCCACGGCAGAGAACATTTGAATGTTCAATTATGGCTAAATCTACTTCACAATGATTTGTGCGGCTCACGAGAGGCTTTTTGCAGAACAGTTTTCAGTCAACTTATGCGTATTCCAAACGACAGTCGAGAACACGTTTTATCCGCCTATGATTATCGAGACGAATCAGAACAACGGTTTATTAAAAATTCAATAAATGAAGGGATGCGATTATTTGAAAATTTAGTTGGTTATCGTTCGACTTCAGCGATCGCACCTTGTTATGTATGGGATGATTTCATTGAACAATGTTATCTTGATGAAGGCATTAAGTATATTCAAGGCGGTTTTTTTCAACATTATTCGACTTATCAAAAAAAACAAACCAATAAAAAAGGAAAATATCGTTTTTGTGGCGAAAAAAACAAATTGGGGCAGTATGCATTAGTGCGTAATTGCCATTTTGAGCCATCCATCTATTTGAACAAGGATTCGGTTGATGAATGTTTGAATCAAATTAAAATTGCATTTCGCTGGGGGAAACCGGCAATTATCTCAACACACCGGCTGAATTTCATCGGTGCTTTAAATGAGAAAAACAGAGCTGATAATTTGAAAAAATTACAAACATTATTAAATCAAATCGTTAGACAGTGGTCGGAAGTAGAGTTTATGACGAGTGATAACGTAGGAAACCTGTTGAAAGAAGGATATGAAGGACTTTCTTAAAATAAAAACTGTTTTTGAAAATGATTCAAAACGCACTATTGAAGAATTATCAAAACGATATGCTGAAAAAAAGCAACTGCAAAAGGTCATATCGGGATTAGTTTATGATTCATTGTTAAAGGGTGACTTTTTGAAAGGGAAAAAAATACTTTTGAAACCGAATTGGGTAAGACATTCCATTCATCCCAATGATGACCTTTGTTTGAGGACGAATGATTGTTTTTTATTGTCGTTTCTTGAACTCTTACTGCAATCATCACCTCAATCGATCTTGATTGGAGATGCTCCAATACAAGGATGCAAATGGGATAAGATGTTGTCTGAAGCATTTTTAACAAAAATACGTTCACTCTCAGAAAGATATCATATTCCTGTTCTGGTGAAAGATTTTCGACGGGTTGCTTTTGATCCCGTGACAAAGCGATTAACTAAAGGTATTAATCCGTTATACGACTATTTCATTTTTGATCTCGGCGGTCAAAGCGATTTGGAGCCGATTAGCAGTAACGACAACAAATTCAGGGTAACCTATTATCATCCAGATCGGATGAGCGAATCGCACAGCATGGGCGTACACAAGTATTGCATTTCAAAGGAAGTCTTCAATGCAGATGTTATCATTTCGATGCCAAAAATTAAAACGCATCAAAAGACCGGAATTACGGGAGCTCTAAAAAATATGGTAGGGATTAATGGCGATAAAGATTATTTACCACATCATCGTATTGGTGGATCAAAACAGGGAGGGGATTGTTATCCCGGGAATAATTACCTCCGATTATGGTCTGAAAAAATAACCGATGTTGCGAATAGAAATCTTGAAAAGCCTCAGTATTGGTTTTGGCAGAAATTATCAATCGCGCTATGGAAACTGTCAAATCCAAAATTAGTCCATCAACGCGCTGCTGGATGGTATGGGAATGATACGTGTTGGAGAATGGTTATGGATCTAAATAAAATCTGTGTTTACGGGACTGCCGATGGGAAAATAGCGAATCAACCTCAAAGGGTCATATACAGTTTGTGTGATGGTATTATTGGAGGGCAAGGTAATGGCCCATTGTTTCCCACGCCGTTACCTTTAGGTGTCGTCACATTTTCCAACAATTCAGCGATCGCAGATCTTGCTGCAGTCCTGTTAATGGGTTTTGATGTCAATAAAATCGCCTTGCTTAAAAATGCCGGTGAAGCGATTCAGCTAAAAACCAGTGATATCCGATTAAACGATAAACGGATTGATCTATGCGAATTGAAATCACTTGCCATAGATACAATCCCTCCGCCCGGGTGGTTGGGTTATCTTAAATGATCATCACAGAAAAGAAAATGAAAATAGCCATTGCACAAGGATTTGGGTTTCCTGAAAGATGGAAAATGTACTGCGAACAAAAGATGATTGTTTTTAAGATGGTAGACCCTTATGCGCTTGATATTATCGAACAAGTAGCCGATTGTAACGCTTTTATGTGGCATTTTTTTCATTCGAATGAAAAAGATTACCTCTGTGCAAAGCCAATTTTGCACGCGTTAGAACTCGCTGGGAAAAAGGTGTTTCCTGATCATCGAACCATGTGGCATTTTGACGACAAAGTGGGACAGAACTATTTGATGGAAGCGCTTCAGTTTCCTGTCGTTCCAACGTATATCTTCTATGAAAAAAAGAAAGCGATGACTTGGGCAGACACTGCCGCTTTTCCAAAAGTTTTTAAACTTAGAGGAGGCGCAGGCTCAAAAAATGTGAAACTTGTGAAAACGAAAGCACAGGCTAAGCGGTTAATCAGGAAAGCGTTTTCATCGGGATTTGCACAATACGATAAATTTGAAAGCCTTAAAGAAAGATGGAGAAGATATCGGCTTGGCCTTGCCCCCTTCGTCGAAGTCCTGAAAGGGATAGGGCGGCTCTTCCATACAACGGCATACGCAAGAACTGTTGGAAAAGAGAAAGGATATATCTATTTTCAAGATTTTATCGCAAATAACAACTTCGATATTCGGATAATAATAATTGGGAATAAGGCTTTTGGTATTAAACGACTCGTTCGAAATAAAGATTTTAGAGCTTCCGGGAGCGGAAATATTGTTTATGAAAAGTCTCAAATAAATGAAGATTGTATTAAACTTGCTTTTGATTTGAATCTGAAACTGAAGTCGCAATGTGTTGCTTACGATTTCATTTTTGACAAAGAAAAAAAACCTTTAATCGTTGAGATGAGTTATGGTTTTAATAAAGCTGGATATGATTTTTGCGAAGGCTATTGGGACAAGCACTTGAACTGGTATGAAGGCCCTTTTAATCCGTACGGCTGGATGATTGAAAATCTGATCGGAGAGGAGGATGGTGGGAATACAAGAAGATAATCGCCTATGAATTACAAACGTTTTTTTGCTAAAAATTATGTCAACGCCATCGGTTGGAGAACGAACCGCAAACTCATGGCCATCGAAAGTGATGATTGGGGAGCAACAGCGATGCCCTCGTTAGAAGTGGCTCAGAAGCTAAAAGATGTCGGTGTGGATATCGGTACCTATTTCTATAAATACGACCATTTGGAGTCGAATACCGACTTTGAGGCGCTTTATGACGTATTATCTTCTGTTAAAGATAAAAATGGTCATTCGGCGATCCTTAGCGCTGAATGTGTGGTATGTAATCCAAACTACGAGTCGATAGAGGCGAATGGTAAGACAACTTATATCCCTGAATCAATCATTGATACGTATAAACGATTTCGTTGTTGTGACAAGTCGTATGTGTTGTTTATGCAAGGAATAAAGGAACGGCTGATACATCCCCAGTTTCATGGCAGAGAACATTTTCATGTGAAAAGTCTGATGGAGGATATCAACAACAACAATCCAAAAAAACAATTGGCATTTCAGTTAAAAGCATCAGTCGTTGAGGGTCAACGTTTTTCTGCGTTGGATTATTGTGATCCGAAGGAAGAACCGCAAATGCGAACGATTATCACTGATGGATTAAATCGATTTGAGCAAATTTTCGGATTCCGAACAAAAAGCTACGTATGCCCAACAAATGTATTAGGATTAGGGATCAACAAAATATTTGCAGACAATGGCGTCTTGTTCTCTCAGACCGGTCAACAATATTGGCGGATGGCTGATGGAAGCATCAAACTTAATAATTATTATTGGGGACAAAAAGATGAAAACAACATCACCTATTGGCGGAGAAATTGCACGTTTGAGCCGACAAGAAACCAGGATCTGGATTGGGTAGACCGTTGTCTGAAAGAGATCGCAATCGCCTTTTTTTGGGGGAAGCCAGCGGTCATAAATTCGCATCGCGTGAATTACATCGGAAGTCTTTATGAAAACAACAGAACTGAAAGTTTGAAAAAATTAAAAACACTTTTGTCTGCGGTAATCAAACGTTGGCCAACGATTGAATTTATTCATAGCGAGGGCCTGGCTACTATTATTGAGCATACGCCATGAGCTATTTTAAAATTTGCATAATCTCTCCATCGCTACATACGGGAGGTATCGAGCGGGTATTGACCATGCTCGCTAATTATTTTGCAGCACAAGGTTATCGGGTTAAATTCATTGCCTGTCTGCCCGGAAATCACGGTTACGCGTTGGATTCGTCAATCGAATTTGCAGAACCTCATAAATACAATTCCTTTGGGGATAAGATCTTGAGGTATCCACGTTTGCTTGTCTTTCTCCGAAGCGAAGTAAAAAAATTCACACCAGACACGGTCATGGTCTTTGGAGACTATTTCAGCCCGATTGCCATTATGGCGCTTACCGGTTTGGATTACCCTATTTTTGCTTCCGATCGGATGTCGCCCATTTATCCATTACCACGTCATGTGAAATGGTTAAAAAAATTATTCTACCCGCGTGTCACGGGCTTAATCGCTCAAACACCGTTGGCAGAACATTTTTATAAAAAACGTTATGGTTCAGGCATAAATTGCAGCATTATACCAAATCCAATGAACCTGCCTCCGTCCATTAAGAAACCGAAAAGGGAATATGTGACCGTCGTTGCTCGCATGCACACCCACAAAGGCATAGATATCGCTCTTGATGTTTGGAGCCAGGTCAAAGCGAAGAAAGGATGGAAAATGGTATTTGCCGGAGGAGGCGTTTTATTACAAAAAATGAAAGATTATGCGCTGACACTCGGTATTAGCGATGAGGTCATTTTTCTTGGTGATGTGAGTAACGTGTATGAATTGCTCAAGGAAAGTCGTATTTTTTTACTGTCGTCTAAGGGGGAAGGTTTTCCGAATGCGCTTTGTGAAGCAATGGCTGCCGGTTTGCCTTGTATCTGCTTTGAAAAGCTCAACAATCCGATGATTATTACCAAAGACGGATTTGATGGTGTTCTTATTCCGAATGACAATAAAGAATTGATGGCACAAAAACTTTCTGAACTAATCTCAGACCAAGGCTTAAGAGATCGTATGGCCATTCAGGCAGAAAAGATCGTCGAGCGTATAAACATCGATCGAATTGCTCCACAGTTTTTAGATTTTATATTACCGCGTTAATGGATTTCCTGTATAACATCTACTTTTGGTTCCCAAAATTTGAAAATTATTTCGGTTTTTTGGGCAAAATCATCGACAAACTGATGGAGAAACTGATGATTGTTAGCTTAAATGTTGTAGCTCCGAGACCATTTTCAAAAGCAGAAAACGCCTATGAACTAAACAGAGAGGGGCGCGAACAACAGGTGATTATATCGTTAACGTCTTTTCCTTCTCGAATTCATACACTTTCGTTATGTATTGAAACGCTGTTCAGACAAACATTCAAAGCCGATAAAATGATTTTGTGGCTCTCAAAAGAACAATTTTCGAACATCGAATTACCACATTCATTAATAGAATTAAGTCAAAGAGGTTTAGATATTCGATGGGTAAACGACGATTTGAAGGCTCATAAAAAATACCATTATGCTTTTAAAGAATTTGAAAATGAGATCATCGTCACCTTTGATGATGACGCCTTATATCCGCGCAATGTTCTTCAGGCCCTTGTTGAGTTGCATGAGAAGTTCCCAAAAGCCATTTGCGCAAACCGAGTTCACTTAATGACTCAAAGTAATGGTCGGTTATTGCCCTACAACAAGTGGAAGCATAACTGTAAAGACATCTTAAAGCCATCAAAACAACTGATGCCTGTGGGGATCGGTGGCATATTATATCCTCCACATGCGGTTTCAGAAGAGGTTTTCGATGTAGAAGTGTTAAAAAAAATCTGTTTTTTTGCTGATGATGTCTGGTTGAAATTCCACGCCATGAGCAAAGGCACAGAAGTCGTTACTTCAAAAAAATTCAACAAAGATTTTATTACGATCAAAACATCTCAAAACGTCAGGCTTGTTTCTTCCAATGTTTTCGAAAGTGGCAATGATAAGCAAATACAAGAAGTCATGAATTATTACCACATCAAATTATAATGGGGATTCTTCGAATGAAAAAACTAATGATAGGCATAACAGCTCCCGGAAGTGTCGTGTTGATCGTCGGGCAGATGAAATGGTTCAAAGCGCAAGGATACGAAACCCATTTGATGTGTCCGAGCGATAAACGTGTTTCGGCGTATTGTAAAAATGAAGGGTGCGAACACATTGAGGTTAAAATAGAGCGAGACATTCATCTTTGGGCCGACTTGAAATCGCTATGGTCTATTTATAAAGCCATTCGGAAAATAAAACCGGATATTGTCAATGTCGGAACGCCCAAAATGGGACTTCTCGGGATGGTGGCAGCAAAATTATCAGGCGTTAAGAGAAGAATTTATACCTGCAGAGGTTTCCGTTTTGAACACGAAAAGGGGTTAAAACGGCAGATCCTTGTCTGGATGGAGCGAATAGCCGGCTGGTGCGCACAGGACATCATATGCATAAGCCCTTCTGTTCGAGACATTGCTGTCAAAAACAAGGTGTTCAAGTTAAAAAAATGCGTAGTCATTCATAAAGGGAGCAGTAACGGGATTGATTTGAATCAATTTTCACCACAGGCCATAGAAAAAAACCAATCAGAACAACTCAGGAAAGCGTTAAATCCGGAAAACGGTTTTTTATTTGGCTTTGTATCACGGTTGGTGGACAGAAAAGGAATTAAAGAGATGTATACCGCATTTCATAAAATAAATAAAGCGTATCCAGCAACAAAATTAGTCATTGTCGGCGCAATAGAGTGGGAGCAGATCAGCGATAAAATGTTAGTGGAAGATTTCAATAATCACCCATCCATTATTATGACAGGCAGTCAAAAAGATGTTCCGCTTTATTTATCGATCATCGATGTTTTTTTGTTGCCATCCTGGTGGGAAGGCTTTGGAAATGTTGTTGTTCAGGCCGCAGCGATGGGTGTGGCCGTTATAAGCACTACAGGAACAGGGACAAAAGATGCTGTTTGTGATGGGTTTAACGGTATTTTAGTGCCGATAAAAGACAGTGAGGCGCTCTATGAAGCGATGAAAGAATTGATGCTCGACAGCAAAAAAAGGGAAAATCTGGGTAAAAACGGCATCGCATGGGCAAAAAATTTTTCCAATGAAGTCATTTGGAAAGGCATTGAGCAACTGTATAAAGGAGATGAGCTTTTAATTCAATGGCCTATCAAAAAATCGAGAATATAGAAGTCGTTGGCATCGCGGCTGCAGTTCCTGAGCATACCGAATGTAACAGGGATTGCGCCCTCATTGGCACAAGCGAAGAGCGGGAAAAGTTTATTGATACGACCGGTATCTGTAGACGCCATACCGTCGGTGATACGGGAATTAGAACTTCTGATATGTGTTATGAAGCTGCAGAACAACTAATTGCCGAATTATGTTGGCAAAAAAAGGAGATAGACTGTCTGATCTTTGTCTCTCAAACGAGCGACTACATTTTCCCTGCGACATCCTGTCTGTTACAAAACCGCCTTGAATTACCAAATGCGTGTTTTACTTTAGATATAAATTTGGGTTGTTCAGGTTGGATCCACGGGATGACAGCCATAACGGCGCTTATGCAGAATGGTTATTTCAAAAAAGGACTTTTACTTGTCGGTGATACATCAACGCTCACAAAATCAAAAAAAGACAAGAGCGTCTATCCCCTTTTCGGTGATGCTGGAACAGCTACTGCATTACGATTTAAAGAAGGCGCCAAAGGAATCAGAGTACATACTTCAACCGACGGGAAGGGTGGTGAATCAATACTGATTCCTGATGGCGGATTTCGGAACATGACAACGCCTGATTCATTTAAGGAACAGCAGTTTGAGGGCGGGATCTATCGAACAAGATTGGATACCATTTTAGACGGCGCTGCGGTTTTTACTTTTGGAATAACAGAAGCCCCTCGATCGGTTAAATCATTAAGAGACGTTTTTGGCTCTGAGATGAATTCAATTGACTATTATATCCTGCATCAAGCCAATAAAATGTTAACCGAAAAGGTACGTAAAAAGATTAATGCAGAAATAGAAAAAACGCCCTATTCACTCGACGAATATGGAAACACCTCTTGTTCTTCAATTCCTTTAACGATAGTAACAAGACTGAAAAATGAAGTTTCGGAGAAAAAGTGTTCTCTGTTGACTTGTGGCTTCGGTGTTGGATTATCATGGGGGAGTTTATATCTTGAATTAGATCAAATCAAATGTCCGGATGTCATATTAATCAAAAAAAAATAGACCTATGAATGAATTACTCCACATTTTTAAAGAAGCGCTCGAAATAGAAAACAAAGCGCTTTCTATGACTGATGAGTTCCGAAATTATCCTGAATGGAATTCACTTGCCTTTCTTTCAGTCATATCCATGATTGACGACGCATATGGAGCAGTGATTGATCCGCAAGTTTTCCGTCAATTAAGAACGATTCAGGATGTCTTCAACGAAATACAGAAAATAACGTAAAATGGCTTTCTTGTCCATCAAGCATGTCTCTTTGAAAGGAGTTTCAGCATGTGTTCCGAAACATGTGGAATACAATGCCCATTACCCATGGCTCAACAAAGAAGAGATTAACAAATACATCGAAACCACCGGAATAAAAAAGCGTCATTGCGGACCGGGTGATGGCAGTTTATGCACCTCTGATCTTTGTTATGTTGCTGCTGAAAAAGTAATCGCCGCGCTTGGGTGGGAGAAATCAGAAATTGAATTATTGATCTTTGTCTCGCATACGGCCGACTACAAGTTACCTTCCACAGCTTGTATTCTTCAAAACCGCTTAGGTTTATCTAAAGAATGTATGACATTTGATGTCCCTTACGGTTGTTCCGGTTATGTCTATGGATTAGGATTGGCTTCAAATCTCTTGTCTTCCGGATGTTTAAAAAAAGCCCTGTTATTAGTTGGAAATACGCAATCCGTGTATGCAAGTCCTGAAGACAGGTCAACGACGCTTTTATTTGGAGATGCTGGTACAGCAACAGCGTTAGCTTATGATTCGGAGAATAGGGACACCATAACTTGTCACTATGCCACCGATGGATCAAAATATGATATCCTGATTGTTCCTGATGGCGGTTGCAGAAATCCCGTCCATGCGGGTTCGTTTGTGATGGAGGAATTCGATGAAGGTATCAAACGTTCAAGATTACACGAAATGATGGACGGGCCTGCTGTTTTTGCTTTTACGCTATCAGAGGTACCAAGATCACTGAAAGCGCTTTTAAAGAAGTTTGAAATAGAATTTGAATCGATTGATTATCTGCTACTTCATCAAGCAAACAAGTTCTTGTGTGAAAAAATAAGAAAAAAAATGGGATTTGAGCCAGAAAAAGTACCCTCTAATCTCGAATCTTATGGTAATACTTCCGGCGCTACTTTGCCTTTGCTCATGGTAACAAACCTTGGTGAAGAATTGCAAAATCGTAAACTCGATCTCCTTTTAGCCGGTTTTGGTGTTGGTCTGTCCTTAGGAAGCGTTCATTTAAAGACCGATAAAATCGTTTGTCCCCCATTATTATACATCTAAGGCTTTATGTTTCAATTAAGTGGTAAAAACATCCTAATTACAGGCGCGTCTTCTGGCATCGGAAAGGCGTGTGCAGTGATTTGCGCTCAGGCAGGAGCAAATGTTTTGCTTGTAGGACGAGATATCGGACGACTCGATGAAGTGAAAAGTCAAATAGAGATTTCAGGGCGGAAAGCGGTTGTTGCAGCCGTTAACTTGGCGGACACGGACATGATTGAAGAAACAATGGCCAAGTTTGTTGTCCAATGGGGCAAGTGCGACGGCTTTATCCATTCTGCAGGTATTGAAAAGACCCTTCCAATGGCAAATCTCAAACAGATCGACTATATCGACGTAATGAAAATTAACACGTTTGCCGGATTTGAGCTTTGCAGAATTCTTTCCAAAAAGAAATATGGGAACGATGGTTCAAGTTTTGTACTCATTTCTTCAATCACTTCAATGATTGGAAGGGCAGGGCTAACGGCATATTGTGCTTCAAAAGGCGCTATTAACGCAGGAATACGATCAATCGCTCTTGAAATAGCGCCCAAGAAAATGAGAATTAATGCGATTTGCCCGGGTACGATCTTAACCCCGTTAATGATGAAATTCCTCAATACCTTAACGCCCGAAGAACGTGATCAACGGAACAAAGGGTACCCTTTAGGTCTCGGCGAGTGTAGCGATGTTGCACATCTTGCACTTTTTTTACTATCCGATCAAGCGCGATGGATGACCGGTCAAAGTATTGTTATTGATGGCGGTTACACGATACAATAAACGATGAATCTGATTATTATTGGTGCAGGAGGATTAGCGCGCGAAGTGTATGATTTCGCTAATCTTTGTTATGAGAACGATCCTGGGTTTAAAGTTAAGGGTTTTATTGCTGACGAACCGATTGGAAAATATAACGATAAATACCCTCCTTTTTTAGGTCAAATTGAAACTTATCAAATCGACGGTAATGATCGGTTTTTTTGCGCCATTGGTAAGATCCCTGATCGAAAAAAATGTGTTGAAATTATTCTTGGGAAAGGAGGCGAATTTATTAACCTGATAGCGCCTCGGGTGTTCATATCGCCCAATGCGAAAATCGGTAGAGGCGTGGCTGTTAAGTGGGATTGCGTGATAAATTCTGGCGTAGAAATTGGCGATTTCACCTATATTCAAACGAATACTATTTTTGGCCACGACGTTAAAGTCGGTTCGTTCTGCCAAATATCCGCCATGAGCTTTTTCGCTGGAGGCGTAGAAATAGCAGATTTCGTAGAAATAAATCCGGGAGTGAGGATCATCCAAAACATGAAGATTGGGCAAGGCGCAAAAGTAGGCATTGGCAGTGTCGTTGTTAGCCATGTAAAACCGGAAACAACCGTTTGGGGTTATCCTGCAAAAAAACTTGTATATTGATGTATAAGCATTTTTTAAAAAGGATCATTGATCTGATTCTATCAATTCTTGGATTAGTTTTGATAAGTCCGGTATTCCTTATGACGATGATATTACTGGGAATGACAAATCAGGGGACGGTATTCTTTATTCAACACAGACCGGGGAAAAAAGGCCAACTCTTGAAGATCATAAAATTCAAAACCATGACCGATAAAAAAGACATTCATGGAAATCCGTTACCCGATTCAAAGCGTTTGACCCCTGTGGGAAAATTTTTACGCAAAATTTCATTAGATGAAATTCCTCAATTGCTGAATGTCATTAAAGGCGACATGAGTTTGATCGGACCACGTCCATTGTTAGTTGAATATTTACCTTTGTATGACGAAGAACAAAAACGCCGACATGAAATACGTCCGGGGATAACCGGGTGGGCGC
>Ga0209628_10000983_pt1 | contig 17988 bp, 23 predicted proteins | sample TergutCu122P4_FD_187285 | JGI IMG/M metagenome (GOLD analysis project Ga0209628, IMG submission 187285) | Cubitermes ugandensis P4 segment gut microbial communities from Kakamega Forest, Kenya - Cu122 P4 (SPAdes) (version 2) | ecosystem: Host-associated > Arthropoda: Insects > Digestive system...
CCCGTTATCTCGACACTTGGGAGGAATGCGGGGAAGGTGGGGTGGGTTAGTATTGCTATGAGCAATGCGCAGTTCACTATCGAGTGGCAGCCTGTGTTGCGGCCAGCGGTGGCATTTCCGAAAACCAGCTTTAAGCACAGATAAATTCAAATTAAAGGTAATTTCACAAAGTTAACTTTACATTTATACTTTAAATGTATCATGTATTATGCTGGTTTATTATTTTGTTCCGTTTATTGACAGTAATCGTTACCTTCTATTCTGAGTTTCAAATGGTCATAACTCCGTAACTGTCCAAAATCGGACACATGTTTATATGGACTTTTTTCATCACAAAGACCTAGGAAATCACCTCCTGCAGTTATGCCCTAAAGTCGTGAAACACCCTGTATACATATTAAAGCACACAAACACAGAAAGTTGTTTTCAGTGCATAAAATGTTGAATGTGATTCAATTCATCCTCATTATCTCCTCAACACGTACTTGTATGTATATGATCACTGTATAGTCAATCTTCTGCAATTGTGCAACATTGCTGGAAGATCAAAGCTGTGAGTTCCACTAATCAGCGTGTTTCTGTGTGTACAGTTTGTCCTTCATAATACCCACACAAAAAAATCACACAAATTAATGTCCTAACTATGGGGTGGCCAGATCTGCACAAACACACACACAATTATGGCATTCTGGAAAATGGTAAGATATAGAGGGACCAAATGTTTCATGTAGAAAATAAATAACACAACATTAACTCTGTGTATGTGTGTGTGGGAGAGATAGAGAGAGTGGGGCCTCACATAAACAGACTCTATGTTGCATTTCTGGGAGCTAAAAAAAAGCAAATTTTGCTTTCTGTCTGACATTCAGGCTCCTGTTGTCTAATATCTTACAAAATTGCTTACTACAACTACATTGCTAGCCATACAGTCCACTACTCATGACTGTATTAATTTTCATGAACTACTGCATTTGCTGGCATAGTTTGAAATTTGTTCCTAATAACACATATTTTTAAAATTAAAAATAAACAGGTAAACATTTCACTTGCCAACCTGAATTCCCATCCCAGAAGAATGAAAAACTTCAAGATTTGAAATAATCTGGCACTGGAGATAATCTTGCATCAGAGATGTTGGAACTCTCTGAAACTTGCACACTTGCTACCTAACACTAGGCGGACAACATAGCGGGGAAGCAGACTTCCTTCTCCTACCGACAATCCCACCTTCTATTAGTAGCGTGTAGAATCAGCATTGTAACAAATAGTGAAAATTTCTGACTGACTACCTGGTAAAAACATGTACTTACAGCCATAGATGCTGAAGTGAATTTCTTCAAATCCCTGTCATTCATAAGATAGGAATTTACAATAAATGTGAGAGAACTAGCAATAACTGCAGATGCTATTTCACCCAGTATCTTAGGTACAATGCCACTGAAGAACCCCAGAATTCCATTTTCACGGTAGATTTCTCTTATTGAACTAAATATGCCACTGTAACAAATAAATGGGTCACATTCATTTCATATATTTCAAAATAATAAATTCATTGTTTATTCAGTATTTATTTGTTAGGTTCGAAAATTAATAAGAAACATGCAGAATTTCAGAAATACTGACATACATCATATTTCCAAACCAGGCACACTACATATGATTCCTCATGGAAGACACTTGCTAAATGAATTTACAGAGGCACCCAGCACTGGAGTTTGTAAAGTATTTTATCTTGAAAGTGTTGTTTTTAAAACACTCACCAATATTTATTTTCACCTCCAACAAACTGTGCCATCATACGAACAGCTATAACAGTGAACGGCTGGCTGGCAACAATTGCAACAGTACGGCACACTACGTCCCGAGAGAGGTCTGTTATAAAAATTCTGTCCCTGAAGGAAACATAAAAGATACAGCAGCTTACAGAAAGACCTGGCTCCCAACAAAAAGACATAGAAAACTGCTTGAAGTTCCATCTGTTTTAAGCACAGTATTCTCCTGTAACCTGACTTCTGATATAACAGAGAGTACATTATTCCAACCCTTTTTTTGTGGGTATGAGGAAAATTAGCCAAGATAGTGTAACCATTCCCATGGCATAGATCTTAACTGAGGAGTACACTAAACTCAAGTATGAATGCTACATGTCATGTCTGACACCACATTTTTCATTCACTAACATAATTGTATGCTCAAGACAATGTATTTGCAAATTTTAAAGTTAAGCCAGTAATAAAAAGACAGGAAATATATGTATGTTTGTTGTCTTTTCTGTATGTTCCCTCTGCCCACCTACAAAAGAACACAGAATGCATTTCTGAGAAGTAAGTGCACCAATAAGGCAGATTCTTTTACTCCCAATGATGTGATGAACTAATGGTTGGCTGCTGGTACCAAAAATTTAACAGGGTGGGGGGCTCCTTACCCACATAGGAAGTGGGAACTGGTACCCTTCATATTTTCAAATTTTTGACTTTGGTAGAAGTGAAGGTGTCAGCCTGTAAGCTGAAACCTGTATACTAAGCATGCTCTGAATAAGAGTCTAATATCATACCCCACGCCCATCAGGTCTTCTTTCTGAGTCTTATAAGGCCTAAGACCAAAAAATACAGTCATGCATGAGGTCTAACATTTGATATGTTCCAGGTAAACTTGATATATTTCACCAAAACATCATACATTCCAATAACACCTGTTACACTCCAACTAGACCTTGATAAGTCCACCAACACTTATTTCACTCCACTAAAACTTGACAGATTCCTCCTACACCAAAAAATAATAAATGGGGGTGGGGTGGGGAATCACACAAAGCAACTGCAAAATTGACTGGTACATGCAACCTTGTGCATTCTAAATAGTAATGTTCTAAATAAATGATTGATATGGAACTTCATGCAACCTCCAAACTGAAGTAACATCATTACTGAGTCATTAACCTCACCTTCTATCTTCTGCCGCCTCATCATCTTCTGCAGCAGCTGTACTCTCTTCAACTGTTTTCACATATAATTTCTGATATGTGATGCTACTTATAGTACTGGCACAGAGTTTTGGGCCCAATCCTCTGTAGCAACCCACAAATCCGTCCACCCTCTTAATGTAAGCAACTAAGAATAAACCACATATTTTAAACACGTGTTAACAAGACCAATATATATATATATATATATACATACAATGAGTTAGTCGCTGTAAGTATATATGAATGCATGCATCAATATTATACACCTATATGCTATTGCCACTCTCATAAAAGAGACAACTGTTAAGCTTTTTGGAGGGAGAGTATACTAAATATGGAAACACAGTATGCTTCAATGAAACAGAAGTACAAATCACCAAGTATAAAATAATAATTCTTCACCATTAATGTCCATGCCTAAAAATCATCTACATTGTACGTACTGTACTGGAAGACATTTGGCAGAGCAAGTGCTGGTCTTCCAAATAGTGTTTTTGTAGCATGTGGTGGAACTGGTTCATGCCCAATCTGAAATATCATAGACAAGTATTAAAATGACCAATTTCCTGCACCTGAGGGTTCATCATCACCATAGGTCCACATTAACACATTACTGTTTCCATACTTATTCAACAGGCATGGAGGTATGAATTTTGAATATGTGGCCCCTCCATGCTACTCAAACACATGCCAGACACCACTAACACTGACAGGAAGGATGAAAAGTCAGTAAAACAATGTAGGAGAATTGACCACACATACTACACTTTAAGTGCCTTGCATATGACACAAAGAATGGTTTACAATATTACAAACAAAACCTTGCAAGAAAATCACCATTGCAGCTACTTAATTCCCACCAATCACATAAACATACAGTGGCTAGGCCATGTGGAGAGGATGGATGAAACTGCCATGCCCAAAAGAGTGCTGAAAGGGAAACTGTACGCAATGAAAAGAATAGGAAGGCCTAAAATAAGATGGCTGGAGGATGTGATTGCAGATCTAAGAAGAATTGGAATTAGTGGATGGATGGAGAAGGCGAGAAATAGGGACCAGTGGAGGCAGAACGTTGAGGAGGCCAAGGCCCACCCAGGGCTGTAGCGCCGAGAAGAAGAAGAAGAAGAATCACATAAACAAAATTATCATCACAACAACTATCACAACTTCATGACCAACCACAAAGCATATTAGCAGTTAAAGAGACACACAGCACTACACACAGCCAATAACTTAGGAGCCAATAGGATGGCAAGTCGGGCATCAGCTCTTCCCTGGGATTTGAAACAGACAACACTGAAGATGAAATGACATACACAAAGTGTTAATACAAAAAAAAAGTACACATAATTATTTCTTAAACATTAGTTTTATTCTTCAATCTTGACTACATTAGTGTTTACCAACGTGAATGAAATCTGCAGAAATATTCTTAAATGTATTCAGCCTACAGGTACTCTGTTTCATTTCACCAATCACATGCACAACATAAGTTACATACAAATATTAAAGACATATCTCCTATATTTTTCGGTACATATGTGCCATCTTCAGGGAAAAGAGAATGCCAGTTTTAAAACCAACTGCTTTGTTAAATAAAACTAATGGTCCGATAAGGGACCGAAACATGTCGTCCTACAAAGTAATAAAGATAATGACACATACTTTGTTGTGTTTGACGGTTTTATACGTATACTATAAAACTAACTACATTTGTCTAAAAATGCATGGAATGAACAGCTTCAAAATTAAAGTATTCACCTACGTTTTATGCAAATTTTCATCACATTACATTAAATGCAACACACCACATTCCTTATCAACCAAAAAACACGACATTTCTGAAAGGATTGCCGGTGTATTTTCGTGATGCTGGTGACAAAAATAGAACCTTATAAGTGGTTATTTACATACACCATTCTATGCACATAATAATGAATAATATGACTCTTAATATGCGAGTTGCAAACTTCTGCAGGAGTGGTTTTCTGGGCGAAGTCAGCTCTTATTGTTTCAAAGAGAAATTTGCTTGTTCCTCACTTTTTCCAGACTATGTTTTGAAAAAATGTAGGCCCAAGGTCTTTACGAAATACCTTTCACTACGTACCAACATACGCAGACCATTCGTTATAGTGTTCCTTGCATTATACATTAAGTTAACAGCAGCTTCGGGGTACATTTATTTACATAAACTGATATGGGAACTATAAATAACAAACTAACCTGAATTAAAACTTTGGCGTATTCTATGGGATGCGAAAGTGAACCTACAACAGCCCGTAGCACTAACCCACTCCATGTTGCTTCATCCAGTGGACTTGACATTTTAAAAAATTACGGGGAAAATCCAAACACACGAAACAATCACCGTACCGTCAGCAATCTCTAGCCATACCCGGCACTGGCACACATCCGCTCTCATCCATGGCCACTGGCTCGTTATATGCATGAATCAGAGGTGCTACATAAATACACGATTTAATATCATTGATTAAATCATCCGTGGTTAGGAGCCCTGTCTCTCACCTGTTCGACGTAACCTGCCGTCTACTAATCGTAGGCATCAATGCCTGTTGTCGGTAGCGGAAGTGATGCGAAAGTACATTTCTTTTGCGAGTTTTAAGGTTTTCGAAGCGGTGTATTTAAGCATTCCGTTCGTCTGAATTATCACGATGCGTCAATGGGTAATAGGACGTGGCCGCGAATGTATCAGAATAACGGAATTCTAAACTTACTTTCAGAATTTATCACTTCAGAGGTTCGTGAAAATCGGCGAAGGGAAGGCTGTTGGCCTGATTTTCTTATGGGTGTAGACAAAATTACATTTACACGTATCCTGTAAAGCTATTAAGACACGCTGTAATTAAATAACGTCTTGGTAAAGTGTGCACCGTCACAAAGAACATTATTATTATTATTATTATTATTCAATATGGATGTCTCTTGTCACAGGCCTTTTCTTCCTGGTACTTCTGAACCAGCGGTGATTCCCACCGTTCAGGCTTCAAGCTTCACGCTGCAGTACTTTCTGTATTATGTGTGATGTTTCAAGTATAGCTGTCTTTTGTAGTGAATCTATTGCATGTTTTCCTGGTACAGCTTCCAGATTTTTCCTTAAGCTTCTCGTTACTATTCCAGTTGCCCCAATTATTATTGGTATAATTGTACATTTCAGGTTCCACATTCGTTGTATCTCTATATGTAAACTCTTGTATTTTAACTTCTTTCCGCTTCCTTTTGCACAACATTTCTGTCTGTGGGTACTGCCACATCTATCAGTGTGCATGTTTTCTCTTGTTTGTTTTTAATTATCATATCTGGCCTATTTGCTGTAACTTTTCTGTCTGTGTGTACTGCTTGGATCCACTACACTGTGACATCTCCCTCTTCATACACTGGCTTTGGTATGTGTGTGTACCATTTGTCTGTGGTTTCAATGCCTGATGCTTTGCATATTGAGTAATGTAAATGTGTACACACTTTATTGTGTCACATTAAATATTCGTTCTTTGCCAAAATGGGGCATCCCGAGGTTAAGTGGTCAATAGTTTCTTCATGTTGTTCACATAACCGGCATTTACTCTCAATTTCTTCCTTCAAAATTTTATTCTTAAAATAGTTTGTACTAAATGCTTGGTCTTTTGCTGCCACTGTTGTACTTTCTGTTTCTCCCTTGATGTCGCCAGATTTTAGCCAGCGATATGACTGTTCAATATCCACCAGCTTTTCATCTAAGTTATTTGGCAGTTGTTGATGCATCCTCTTCCTGTGTCATCTTTCTTTTGTTTTCTCCACTATGCTTTCCTTCATTTTTCTTGTTTCTCTCTGTACTTCTGTCTTAAGGCATGTAGCAGTACCTAACACTGCTGAGTCATTGTTGTGTTGGTGTGTTCTGACAACCTGTATTTGTGGGTCTTCCTTCCTATCTACATATTCCACCAGTTTTGTAATTTCTACTGCATGGACTGCTTCTAACTACATCAGGCCCCTTCCTCCCTGCCTTCTGGGAACATACAAATGATCTACATCTGCCTTTGGGTGATGCTGTCCATGAATGGTTAGTAGTTTCCTTGTTTTCCAGTCTAGTTTTTGCATTTCTTCTGGTGCCAGTTAACAATTCCAAAATTGTATCTAAGTACTGGTACTGCCAATGATCCAGTTGCTTGAATTTTATTCTTTGCATTTAACTCTGTACCCAAAACTAGTCTCAGTCTCCTCAAGTATTCCTTCCTGAGCTTTTCTTTCTCATTCTTATGCTGTATGTCAAAACTCTCTTCTATTCCTAAATACTTGTATGCTTACCTCAGGTCCAGTTCTTTAATGTCGTTCTCAAATGTGCTTCCTATATGCATTTTGCTTTGGACCCTACCTCCTTTTAAACATATTCTTGCACATTTTTCTAAACCAAAATTCATATTTATATCTTTGCGTATTGTTTGCACAATTTTTATTTCATTCTTCAAATCATTCTCATTTCTACCTAGCAGTTTCAAGCCATCCATGTACAATAAGTGACTTATTTTCCTCTCAGTTCCATGTACTTGATATCCACAATCAGCTCTATTCAGCTCGTTTGTCAACGGAATGAGTGCTATGCAAAAGGGTAATGGCACAAGAGAGTCCCCTTGGAATATTCCTCTTCGTATCTGAATGGGTTGTGACTGCATTACTTCCTGCATTGTTTTTAAAAAAAATCCTTGTGTTCCATTTCTCCATAGATAGTTTACAAAATCCAACAATTTTGCTGTTCACTCCTACCAATGCTATTGACTTTTCCACCCAGCTATGTGGAACACTATCAAATGCTTTCTGGTAATCAATCCAGGCTCTACTTAAATTCTTGTTCCTTCTCCTGCAATCCTCATATATTGCCTTTGAAATCATTAATTGATCCTTGCAACCTTTACTTCCAGGGTGACATCCTTTTTGCTCTGCTGGTAGTAAGCTCTGCTCTTCCAAATGTGTGAAGATTCTTTTTAGCTATTATTCCAGTTAGGGTTTTGTACATGGTCGTTAAGCATGTAATGGGTCAGTAGTTTCTGACTCCTTGCTGTCTCCTGATTTTGATATAAAATAAGTTATTCCTGTGGTCAGCCAGTCAGGTGCCTTCTCCGGTTCCTCTATTATTGCTTTAAGGCAGTGTTTCTCAACTGCCGGGCCGCAGCCCGGTACCGGGCCCTGGCATCATTTATACCGGGCCGTGAGAGGTTCTTCTGGAATTTGTCATTTTAGTTTTCTAAACATTTTTCATGAATAAATATTTTATAGTGGAAATATTGTGGGGAGAATAATATTCTTGAATGTGTTGAAAAGCTGAGACCCAGAACGCCTAAATAACATCTGTGTAGCAAATATCAGTGACCAAGATTTCTTTAGTTCAGTGATTGATAACTAATTTAAGTGTAATTTTATATTTGTCAATATGCAACGCCGTATACATAAGTGTACTAATACTCTTTATGATTATGCAATAATTAATTATTAATACTTATGATAATTTAATGTATGAACTTAAAAAAAGTGGAAAGGTATTTATGTGTGAATCTGTTGGGAATGGGCCCTCATCTTATAAAAAAAGAATTTGCCGGGCCGCAGTCTCACAAAGTTTGAGAAACACTGCTTTAAGGTGTGTCATCCCCGTTGTTTATGTAACTAATGAGAGGGAGTGTAGTCAAAAACACAACTTGTTTAGAAAAGATGTATTCTAAAAATGAAACTACATGTTTTGGCCTTTATTGGCCATCAACAGGTTTCCACAATAATTAAGAAGGGTCTATATAAACTGTGTGAGGGCGTGTTGATGAAGAGATCTCTATGACTCAATCTCCTGTTCGCTCTGTTTCTTGTGCAAATGTATTTGCACTAGAAACAAAGCGAACAGGGGATTTATTCATAGAGATCTCTTCATCAACACGCCCTCACACAGTTTATATAGACCATTCTTAATTATTGTGGAAATCTGTTGATGGCCAATAAAGGCCGAAACATGTAGTTTCATTTTTAGAATACAACATATTTTCTGAACAAGTTGTGTTTTTGACTACACACCCTCTCATTAGTCCTCTATTATTGCATTGAAGTTTTTTGTGATATGCCTGTGAGTAGCTGGAAAAGCTTTAAACCAGTAATTTTGTATTTGATCATTTCCAGGAGATTTCCAATTGTGAGCTTTTGACAAGAATGAAGTAATTTCTGTAATCTGTATAGGCCTCCAATCCATATGACTAATTTTCCTTTTCTGTTCCCTGCTCATCCATTCTGCTCTTTCATTATGCTGTGCTTCTCCGCATAGTGACGTCCACTAAGTCTCTGCTTCTGCCATAGAGGGAGGTTCCCTGCCCTCTATATTCTTCATGCCCAGGTTTCTGTAAAATTTTTTAGTGTCTTCTTTAAACATCTTATTCTGTCTATACTGGGTTTCCCTTTTTTCATACCTTCCAATTCTTTGGGCTTTTGCTTGCACTTTCTGCTTCAATGTTTCTGTCAACTGTGCAACTTCCCTAGCGTTTGTCACTCTATATTTTTTAAAAATCGTCTTTTTCCTGTTAAGCTTTCCATTATCAGAGCCTGTTCCAGTTTCAGCTATTATTGATAACTCTTTTCTCCAGCTGCTTATCTATTTCTGCATTCTTATTTTCCAGAACTTTACATTTCTTCTATTTTTACTTCTTTTGCTGGGCACATTCAGTGTTTATCATGATTGTGGCTGCAGCATATCAGGTTGTTTATATCTGTTATGTCCATTTTATCTTCTTCTAAAAGTTCTTCAGTTACTCCATTTATTTCTTCCTGAAGCTTTGTCAATTTGCTGTTTGTTTTTAGTTTTGGCAGCTTCTCCCTTTCAGACATTTGTAGGAGCCTCACCTTATGCCACATTATTTGAAGGTCTTCCTTTAGCTTATTCCTAACTGTGTGCTGCTCTCTTTCAGCACTTGGGTGTTTGTTATTCTCTACTTTACCAAAGCCAGTATTGTTACTTTCTTGGTCTCTCTTCTGGTGCTCTATAACATTTGTATCCATTTTGTCGCCATTCACTCCGTTTGTGTAATCTTCTGTGTCATCCCCTATTTTAAGTCTAATATTTTCTTTTATCTCATCAGTTTCAATAGCCATCATTCTTTTAGCTTTTAAGATGTAGTTCTTTTGGTTTAACAATGCTTTTGCGTCTATATTCATTCTCGTCATTGGGTTCCCCTCTCTCCATAATTTATATGCTTCCTTATAGTTCTCTCCTAATGTCTTTTTTTTAATGTATGTGAAACACCACAACACTTCTTTCATCTCCTCTTGGCTCCATCGGATTCATTTGTTCAATTTCTTTCCATTTTCTTGCAAGACTCCGATGTTAGGTGGAATTTGAGATGGTCCATATTGAGTTTCCTCGGTACGGTTACCATTCTCTTCAGTGCTGTCAGAGGACCTCTGCTCTTTCCTTCTTCCTGGTTGTGTACTATCTTGTTTTCTAATCGTCATCGCTGTCCCACGAGTAGCTAGGGATGTCTTCTGTCCGCTGCGGTATAGGCCCGCCTGCCGCATTAAGGCTGAATCCGAGGGTCGCCACTTCTTGAAGTTCACCGTTCTTTGTTTCTTACCCTCCACCGCAGATGCATCTGTAGTCCCTCGGCACGCTAGTGTACGCGTTGGACTAGGTTTTTTTTTCGAGGCTTACTCCTCTAGATCCGCAGTGTTCCGTTTAAACAGGCTCACCTCTGGTCGGATGTAGTTACTATGCACGGACGGTCTTGTGTGCAGGGAAGTGAGTGGCGTGTGCCCCAAGTTGCACTACTGCACACCTGGGTTGGTGAGGACCAGTGCAGGGTCAACCCCTTAAAAAGGTACTACCTCTCCCATACCCATTGAGCCCTTGTTGTTGTTGTTATTATTGTTATATTGTTATCATCATCATCATCATCATCATTTTCTCCTTTATGCAGGGTATCCATATATATATTCCCGAGACAAACCATGTCCATAGGGGATACATTGTTGCAGCTTGTCTTTGTTGTTTATGGTGCCTCTATGTCTAGTTCATGCGTTGGCTCTTTTGTTCTTTACGTTATCACTTTCCGAAGTATGTGTGCAGTGCCCAATATGTCTGTTTTCTGTAGCTCCTTAACGTCATGGTTTCCTGGTATGTCGCTCACGTATTTTCTGAATGATTTGGAAATGGTCCCAGTCGCTCCAATTATTACAGGTATCACCTTTGTTTTTACATTCCATGTGCGCTGTATTTCTATTGTGAGGTCTTTATATTTTAAAATAATTTATTTCTTGCTTGATTTTTGCTAGCTCCACCATTTACTGAAATATCTTAAAATACTCACACTTACGCAGTAGTGGATGTGGTACTCAAAGGAGAGCATAAAATCCTAAGATCTTCGCTCTTCTGGGATGTTACGCAGCGTAGAATGGCAGTTGGAGGGGTCGGTGACTACCAATTTAAGCTGCCTTACTTCCAAAATGAATGAAGATCTCATTCACACCGCGGCGGATGCCTGCAATAACGCATAGCATTAACTTAATGTTTCTCTGACCGTGCATCATGAATTGACCATACAAAACCACCAACGTGATGCACTCAATATTATTTATTCGTCAAATATTATTACTCTCCTCTACATGTTTCGAGTATCAAGTACTCATCTTCAGGAGGACATAGTTGTACATAAGCAGCATATGGTACCGTCACTCTCTATAAGAGTCCTAGTGTATTGTTGATACGCAGCTATAGGGAGAACTGCGTAGCATTAAGTCCCGTCTAGTGCTGCCATCTAGGTAGAATGCTGCAACGTCCACCTTTCAAAACATAAGAAAACAAGCCTTTAACGTAAAAGATTCAGGGTTCTCATTGTGACGGTGGTGACCAAACCTTTTTCACGGACGTGTCGCCATGTTGTTTGATTGAATGGTGCTTCCATCTTTCTTGTAGAAGACAATAATCTTCAATGAGATCAATTGTTTTAGGGGCGCTTCTTAGATCACCAATTCGTCTCGTTATGTCTGCCCATTTTCTAGTAATAGCGTCAAAATTGACTGTCCGATTTAAATAAAACCTGTTATGACACCAACACTAAATTTTTTCGAGCACTTTTTGATTTTGGTTTCGTTGCTTTCATATGATATGCAACTTTACGTACTGTTTTAAATTAATTTTTAAAATTAACTTTCAACCCACTACTGAATTTTCATTCGACATCTCTCGAATAAAAAGTTATCATCTTTTCGGTGTTTTTCAAAGAGGTTTCCACATAAAAATTTCGTACACTATATTTCTGTCCTAGGTTTCTCACATTAAAGAAATTTTATACACTGAGGATGTTCAGAAACAGGGTTCTGTTGAACATAAGAAGGAGGAGGTTAATAGCCGGTTGGACAAAATTACATTATGAAGGCTTCATTGTTCTTATCTTTCACCAAACACTAATGACGTGATAAAATCAAGGAGAATGAGATAGGTGGGGCATGTCAGGTATGGGGGAGAAGAAAAATTCGGACAGGGTCTTGGAGGGGAAACCTGAAGGGAAAAAATCACCTGGAAGACATACGCATAGAGGGGTAGATGTTACCAAATTGGACCTTAAATAAATAAGATTATATGGCATAGAATGGATTAATTTGGCTCAGGATAAGGACAAGCGGCAGGTTGTAAACATTTGGGTCTCAAAAAATGCAGGGAGTTTCTGGGCTAGTTGAGAAATTCTTACCTTTCCAAGAAAATCTCTACTCCGTGGATTTTCTTAGTTCCTTCAGTTCATCAACCTAGCTACATGTTCAACCCATCGTAACTTCCCAGATCTCACTATCCTACTTACACTAGGTGATCTGTCTGTAAAATTCACGAAGTTTTTCGGTTTTTTATTCTGTTACCTGTGAGATGCGCCGTCAGGTTGCAGGTAAACGAGATGGCCTCGTGATATGAAAGTACAAGTTGCAAAGAGAACAACGTGTAGTCCTCCAGCTTGAATGTCGAACGCGGGAATTATCTTAAACCCTTCATGGTAAAATTCTGCGTGTAGCGTAATTTATACATCGGACGGATTCATTAGAAATGTACTCTTACGCGTCACTAAGACCCACAGCCGAAAGGTCAATGTATTTTTTTTTTTAGTTCTTGGTTTATTCTATATGCAAGCTGCCTTATAGAGTAAATATAATATTTTATATATTCCCGTTGAATTAAGAATGTGCAACAAAAACAGATACTCGGCTACTCCATTTACCGAGTCCTTCCACAGACTTTTCTGCAATTCGATACACAGCATTCAATGTTAAATGGGAATTGCAGTGTGCATAATTATTTTGTGTTAATTTCAGAGAAAACATTATAGAAGTATCAAGCCTAATTAGTTTGTGAAATGTGTACATTCTGCACCTATGAAATCAGCTCATCTCAAAGCTGGTAGAGAAAATTACGCTGCGCGTACGTTCCGCTTTATCGTGTCCAGTAGTTCCACATTACGACTTCAATGCACTGTGCATGAGTTTGATTTTTACGTGAATCTATAATCAAATATGGGAACATTTTCAGTAGGAATTTCTCAGAGAGGAGGCTGACAGCGGAATAAAACGTGTTTATATTCTGAGAACTGGAGTTGGGACCGGCGTAGTAGCATTTATTTCGCGACCTTGAAATGAAGGTTATTAGAATATATTCTCATTGTGCGATGTATGATTTACCGCTAGCGTGCCCGGAAAAAAAAAAAAAGCATTGGAAAAATTCGCTCTCAGGTTTCTTCATTACGCCGCGAGACGGCGTTAACTGCACGAACATGCGAGAGACGACAGAAAATTGTAACAGATTAAGCGCAATAAGAATAGCTTCGCGTTTCGGAAGACAGGTTTCTGTTTGTGATCATCCTTATGGTCGTTTGTAAGTAACAAACCCCATTCTAGTGTTAACACAAACGTTGAGATGACCATCGGTGCGAAGGTCGTCCATCTCTCATAAGCAGAAAGGTATAATGGAATATATATATATATATATATATATATATATATATATATTACCTTCTTTTTTCCTTTTTCCCCTTAGTTTAATCCTTATTCTTCTTAAATCATCCACGGATTATATCAATCACGTACTATGTTGAGCACTATTTTTACCACACAATGTGACTGTATGGCCATAGTCACCTATTTTATTGCTGCATGTTGTAAAGGAATTTTGGTGTCAGCTCCCTGAAGATGGAAAGATAACAGCGCAGAAAAATATGGGAATCATGTAATAGGTTGTAGGCATTAATTACAGAATAGTGCATTTCTTGGTGTTACATGAGTCGTTTCACCGTAATGCACGGAATAAACAAAGTACAAATCCTCAGTTATGTTCGTACCTAGAACGAGAGTATGGCATGGCATGGCATGGCGTAGTATGGTATAATAGAGTATAGTATAGTACAGTGTAGTGTAGTGTAGTGTATTATGGTATAGTATAGTATAGTACAGTATAGTATAGTAGTAGCATAGTATAGTAATAGTATAGTATAGTTAGTATAGTATAGTATAATATAGTATGGGGCCTGGGGTTAAGGAACTGCGCTACTGGTCGGGAGGTCCCGGGATCGATTCCCGGTGGTGTCACTTGGAATTTTTTTCGTGGTACCCCCGACAGAACCATGTGCCTTGAGGTCGACTCAGCCTCTGAAAGTGAGTACCAGGGATTTCTCCTGGGGTAAAGGCGGCCGGTGCGTTTGGCTGACGACCTACTATCCTTGTAGTGCCGAAACGTCAAAAAATCCGGGGCCTTAATCTACCCGGAACCCCTTGGGCCAACTCGGCTTGTCGCGGGAGACCTTTACTTTACTATATTATAGTATAGTATAGTGTAGTATAGTACAATGTAGTGTAGTATCGTACAGTATAGTGTAGTACAGAATAGCATAGTACTTTACAGTATTGCATAGGATAGTACAGTAATTAGGATAAAGGATGTAGTTAGTGTCGATTGTAGACAGACGTAGGGGTTTTACTCTCCCCCACTGGGTCCACACAGTCGCTGAGACGCATTCGATCTCCTAACCAAAGAATATCGAAAATCCTGTACCCGGATATAAAGAGACAGGCAAAATTACCACGCACCTCTATCTGGTGCCGATGTTAAAAATGGGTGAATTGTACCTCAATGCCACATATGACAGAGTGCCAGATGAAGAAAAGCGACAATTTAATGTTTACGTTAAAATTGTAATTCATTTGTTAGTCTTTACGGGTTTAGTCAGGAACAAGGTAGATAAAAATACTAAACTGAGAGGTAACAAAGCATCCTAGAAATTAATGTGCTTTTCACTTCTGCCAGAATTTAATTTTTATTAATTACTGTGTTCCACGTATATTGGAATTCTCTCACATTTTCGAAGAATTTATGAAATACCTCCATACTATGCTTTCGTTTAGTAATTTCTTGACATTTTGTATAAAGGAAAACAAACTTGGTGTACAATTTATCTTGAGTATATTTAATCAAAAACCTCTACATGTTTTGGGCGTATCCACCGACCATCATCAGGAGGCACACCATATGTTTATAAAAATTGGTACTTAGTGTTCTTTTTAGATGAGTGTCAGTTGTCCTGGCTGTGTTGGAATCCAGCCAGGACAACAGACAGCCATCTAAAAATACATTAAGTACCAACTGTTATAAACATGCCTCCTGATGATGGGCGGTGGACACGCCCGAAACATGTAGAGGTGTTTGATGAAATATACTGACAATAAATTTTGCATCAAGTTGGTTTTCCTTTACATAAATGTACCGAGATGCGCGGTCAACTAAACATAAAGTTTCTTGACGTCATGTGAGCTTAAAATAATTTATGCAGCTCATTTGGCTCTCTCTAGTTTTTAATAATTGATTCGTCACGATGTTTTAATGTTGGGAATTCGTAAAAGTTGACATTTTAGTTTCTAAGGGGGGTTATGAAGTACCCTGTCTTCCTTGATTTGACTCCGTATAGGCTGGCAGAACTATAACACGTTTCAGAGGTTTCTGCTGCCACCTTCGTCAAGGTATGTTGTACATTAAATGACGTCATGCCCCAGAAGACAGCAAGCTTCTAAGTGCCCATTGTTGATGCGTGTTTCTATCCTTCATGTTGCTATCTTCAACTTTTTATTTCATCGTACACCCTACGGAGATTTGTTTTGTTTCGTGACGTAAGGATCGTTACGTGTTACGTTGTCACGGTTAGTGAAAACGATAGTCCGGCTGTGGGAATATGTCCATTCTCATTATCTGGCCTTCAGCGCAACCTGTGATGAACGAATTCAATTCGCCGTTTACTGATGCTGTATTGTTTGCATACAATGCCATTGTGCGATGTTTACATTGCTCTTAATGAATGAATCAATGAATGAAAGTAATTATGAAAGAAGGACGTCAGTTACAAAGGGCGAAATAAACTTTAATTGAGAGGGTATCCTCAGGAAAGTTTTTGAAACATTGTTAGTAATAATAAACCTTAATTGGAGGTCATCACCTTATTTGAGGAATGAAAAATCCAGAAGAAGATTTTGGACAAAATTTATACTTATAGACTATCCATTTATGCCTAATCCGACTACGTTTCTATACCAGTGTCATGAAAGAAATTCTACGTGGTCACATAAAAACGCCCTTGCGTTGCACCGATCAGATAAACTATTCCGTGACTGAAAGCCGGGGATCCAGAAATAAAAATGGCCCAACAACGTGCAATTGCATCTTCTTACTCATTGTTAGGAGGCTGTCACGTCGGACGCGATGGCGAAGCGATTAACTTTATTTCGTATGGGATCTCGCACACAGAAGACGAAGATGCGATAACGTTATGTTCACGACAGGCCGATAAGGTAGAGTCCAGTTGAAACGTGATGGCACACGGTGATGCACGGGAGGAGAAATGAAGGGGAAAGGGGCGAATGGAGTGGGAAGCCAGTGCCCTTCACACCGCTACACACTACCTCGGAACTTAGTGTACCCAGCATTACTACCGCTGATGCGCACGCCTCGGCTGCCTGCAGTCGACTGAACTGACGACCCGCCGATTTAAATGGACTCGTCCGTTTCGCCGGCAGACCAAATCTGGTTTTTGCGCGTGTGCCATTACATTTCAAGCGCACTCTACAATGTCGTGTCGTCTGTCGCTCAATCGTAGACATATCGCCACACAAGACGGAGAATTCACGGGTTTTAAGATACTATGCTAGTTCATGCAAGCAAGAGTGAAGAAGCAAATGTTAAACTTGTGGAGCTTGTTGGGGAAAACTCCAATTTATATGAAGGAAAGATCTGTTTGTTCAACAAAGCGCAACATTTAGAACTTCCTTGTGTCACCCTATACGATGATCTAAATCTTTCACTGTCCTCCTTTAGTTCCCTGGCTACAATAAAATTGTCCTCTACATCGTTCTTGTTAACTCCCTCTTCAATATCATTCCTATACACCAGATAACGAACATGTCCTCTTGGTCTGAAGACATTTGCATACTGAAACAGTGTACATGCGAGGCCCATATCATTTCGTGACGATCCTACAGTCATTGCCTTGTCAACCTGACACCAATATTATCCAGTGTGACAGAGGCCTTAAGCGAAAAAAAAAAATGAATTGATAATTGATGATAAGGAATAGTTATGATTAGAGATAAAAGAAAACCGCACGTGAGCCGTAATTCTCGACCAGACTACAAGATATTTGCAGATTCTTAACAACCATGTATTGCTGCAATCACATCATTGCGAGGCACATAAATTTAACGCTACACTTAAATCGCATTTAATCTGCAAACAACAATAAATTAAAAACATTTAGTTGAATTTTCAACGGTAATTACCCTAGACACAATGTGAAAGATACACGAAAATGAAATTGCATCACAAAGCACAGGAATTACAAAAAGTAGCGTGAGGTCGTACTGATTATATATATATATATATATATATGTATGTATATGTATATATATATCAAAGAATTTCAGAACACAAAGAGATACTTTTTTTACGACAGATGTCAATTACAAGAAACTGCCTAATAAATGTTGTAGAG
>Ga0209628_10000984_pt1 | contig 17934 bp, 10 predicted proteins | sample TergutCu122P4_FD_187285 | JGI IMG/M metagenome (GOLD analysis project Ga0209628, IMG submission 187285) | Cubitermes ugandensis P4 segment gut microbial communities from Kakamega Forest, Kenya - Cu122 P4 (SPAdes) (version 2) | ecosystem: Host-associated > Arthropoda: Insects > Digestive system...
TGTGTATTTTTGTAACTACTCACCCCACCCCTGATCTTTTCATAAAATCATAGAATAATTCCAAGCCATCACCTTGCCGGATTTTGACTGCCACAAGAAATTTATTAAATATTCACCCGAAAAACGAAGTTAAAAATCAATTTTTTTTGAATTTGGCACTTTTTTTTAAGGCCAAAGAGGTTTTGTTGTTTTTGGCAATCAATAACCTCATTATTAGCCATATAAATGGTGTTTTAAGGCAAGTCACGACGTTTAATCTTTCTTCATGGCAGGGGGGCCTTTATAGCAGACGCTGAGTTCCACGAAGCCCCTAAAAACCACCTTAATCGGCTTATACACAAATATATAAGAAATCATTTTTTATTGATTTTTCTTTGTTGGAATAATTTTTGTCCGTATCTTTGCGGCATGATAGAAAATGACAGCGACATAGAAGAAGTTGTAAAAAGGGTAGTGTTGCGCAATATTGAATTGAGTAACCTTGTTTCATTTCTTGAAGCGGAAAAGACTTCCCTTGAAATGGAGAAAGCATCTCTTGTAGCGGAAAAGACTTCCCTTGAAATGGAGAAAGCATCTCTTGTAGCGGAAAAGACTTCCCTTGAAGCGGAAAATGCAGAATTACGAAAACAATTATCCCGTTTCGAACGACCTGCAAAAGACAGTCACAACAGCCATATTCCCCCTGCAGCGGAGAGTTTGAAAGCGCAAGCCATACGTCGCACCCGTTCGTTACGCAAGCCAGGCGGCCGTCCTTCGGGTGGTCAACCCGGTCACACAGGTTCGACCATTCAAATGCGTCAAACACCTGATACAGTCAAAAGACACGTACCCGAATATTGCCGCCGTTGCGGTCTTTCCCTGGCAGCGTTACCCGAAAAAGTATCGGAAGTGCGCCAGAGTATAGACATACCGTTGCCCGTTTGTCCGATTGTAACCAATCATGAGAGCATAGAGAAGAGATGCAGTTGCGGCCATTGCAATCGCGGCACATTTCCTGCCGGGGTTAAGCCGGGCGTAAGTTATGGCGCCAATCTGCATGCAGTGGTTGCCTACCTGAGCGTCGTACAGCACATACCGTTTAAGCGTTTGACCGGGACAATTAAAGACTTTTACGGTATAGAGATAAGTCAGGGAACCGTATCCAATATATTGAACAGGATGCGTAAGCAATCCACTCCGGCTTATGATGCAATCCGTAAGGCCATTGAAAAATCCGGTGTAACAGGCGCTGATGAGACAGGTGAAAAACTGAACGGAAAGCTTCACTGGATGTGGGTTTTTCAGAACAGACTGGTCACTTATATCTTCCAGCATCCTTCAAGAGGCAAAGCAGCCATTGACAGTCACTTTCCGGACGGACTTCCACGAAGTATTCTCGTGACCGACCGTCACCGGTCATACTTCAATATGGAGACTGCCGGACATCAACTTTGTCTGGTACATCTCTTACGGGATCTTGTCTATCTTCAAGAGTTGAATAAGGAACAGACATGGGCAACCGATATGTACGAATTGCTTCAAGACAGTATGCATCAACGAAAAACCATTCCTTTTGAAGAGATAGATGCAGACAGTATAAAAGACAGATTTGATGCGTTATTAAAAAATGACTTGAGCGATTTTGGGCCAAAATATGAATCGCTGCGAAAAAGCCTTGACAAATACAGAGAATACGTATTTGCATTTCTTGAAAATCCCGATGTGCCTTATGACAATAACGCATCCGAATCAAAAATACGTCCCCTTAAAGTCAAACAGAAAGTCAGTGGAATGTTTAAATCAGATAACGGAGGAGACAATTTTACGCAACTGTATTCAATCGTTGACACTGCCAGAAAACACAATCAAGACCCTTTTCTTGCGCTGGTCGCTGTGGCTAATAACGTAGCCACTGATGATACAAGTTGAAAATTATTCAAAAATATTTTGTCGAAACATTTATAAGGTCTATCTTTGCAGCAATCTCTCAAAGAAGAGGGTGAGTAGTTACATTTTATTTGTTCTGGAAAATATCCAAAAACAATTAATCGAAAAACTCTTGTCATCTGATTAAATTATAAAAATATATAAAAGATATTATCATATGACGAAACGCAATGTGTTATTTGGCTTCCTTTTGTGGATTGTTCCATTTGTATTATCAAGCCAACGCTATATCAGTGGTCATATTACAGATTCAAAAGATGGTAGCCCCATTTCAGCAGCAACAGTGTTTTTTGACAACACTACGATAGGTTCTACAACTGATTTAAATGGACATTATCAACTCAGAATACCAGGTGAAGGCGCTTATAAATTGTTAGTTTCACATGTTGGATACCAATCAGTTTTCAAGGATATTGAACCGGGCAATTCTGCGATGAAATTTGATGCAGCCCTGCAGTCAATTGAACTGAATGAATTGAATGTGGCAACAAAAATAAGGTTTCGCCAAACCGATATCAATCTTTTCTGGAAAACGATTCTTGGAAAGAATCCATCTCGCCGAACAATTGAGGCAACGAATCCCGAAACAGTTTACTATTACTACAATCCCGAAACCAGGATATTAAAAGTTACGTGCCGCGAACCGCTGCAAATCATCAATAACGAAACCGGATATCAGATTCACTACCTGCTTAGCTATTTCATACACGATTATAACACGGGTATCACGGACTGGAGTCATCAATGTAATTTCACGGAAATGGAACCTGCCGGCATCAAACAACAAAAGAACTGGGAGAAAAAAAGAAAAGAAGTGTATAATGCTTCCCTTACAAAATTTATAAAATCGCTGTATAACAACACGCTACTCAATGATGGCTTTGTATTAACTACTTTCACTCAAAATTACGATACGCCAATTATACTAAATCCGGATAGTTTATTAACGACAAATAAATCCAACAAATTCAAAACTTTATATTTGAATAGTCAACAAGTTATGCTGATATGTTACGGCCGACCTGTAACAAATAAAGATTTGGAAATGATTCGGAACAAAATGAAATTTGGTTTATACTGCAACTTGCTTCAAGGCGATTCGATTCATATATTTTCAGATGGAACTTATTTGAACAAAATTTCTATGTCTATCGTGGATAATTCAAGGCCTATTAATGGGTTGAACATGATGCTTCCCGTTGATTATTTACCCGAAAAAGAATTGCTGCCGTTTTCGACCTACAAGGCTCCGGAATTTGAACCTGATTTTGAAAACATTTTCCAACGATTAGAAAATCAACTATATGTTTTTCCGCAGGAAAAGATACATTTACATACTGACCGCGACTATTATGTACCAGGTGAAAAAATATGGTTCAAAGCATATCTCACAGATGCAATGACGCATCAGTACCCGACATCGAGCCGGTATATGTATGTTGAACTGATAAGCCCGGTAGATACACTTGTATGCCGGGTCATGATTCGCCGCGAAAATGACTTGTTCCATGGTAATATCTTCCTCTCGGAAATTATTCATGAAGGCAATTATACACTTCGTGCTTACACACGTTATATGGAAAACTTAGGTGATGACTTTTTTTTCAAGAAAAATATTCGAATAGGAAACCTTAAAGGGGAAAATGGAGGAAATTGGGGAAATTGGGGAAATGAGGAAAGCAGGGGAAGATACAGCGCAAACAGGATCAATTCAACAGTACCAACAAACCTCAGTAGCCGGAGAAATCAGGTCGATTTCGAGGTTTCATTTTACCCCGAAGGCGGAAATTTGGTGGAAGGAGTTTGGAATAAGGTAGCCTTTAAGGCTTTAAACCGGAATGGTTATCCTGAAACCATTGCAGGTGAAATTGTTGATGAATCCGGAGCTGAAATCACCTCCGTCAAAACCTTTCATGCTGGCATGGGTGTTTTTGCATATACTCCGGAACAGGGGAAAAATTATTATTTGAAGTGCCGGAGCGAAAACGGCTTAGAAAAACAGTTTATACTTCCTCAACACGCCTCACGTGCATACACATTGACCGCTTCACAGCAAAACAAACGAATTTTGGTTGGAATTCGAAAATCGGCTGACGCGCCTTCTACTCCCTGTTATCTGCTTGCACATTGCCGTGGGAAGGTATTGTATGTTGATACATGGAATCCAAAAAATGAAACAGTCGTTTTTTCGGAAGCAGAACTTCCTGCCGGCATTATCCAATTTATATTATTCGATGAACAGATGAATCCGTTAAGCGAGCGGTTGGTGTTCAATAAAAATTCCACAAATGATGTTGCAACGATTGAATTCAAAACAGATAAAGCATCATACGGAAAACGGGAAAAGGTCAATGCATCATTCTGTCTTTTAGAGAGGAATGGGAGTGAGGCAGGTCATTTCTCCGTTGCTATCACTGACGACCATGATATTTCAGTTGATAACTCAACTACTATTCTCTCGACCCTGCTACTCTCTTCCGAGCTGAAAGGATATATCGAAAATCCAGCCTGGTATCTACAGGATCATATAGAATCTGCAGTAGCTTTGGACTATCTCATGTTAACGCATGGCTGGCGAAGATACAATGTCCCGGAAGTTGTAAAAGGGAACCCGGAATATCCTCAAATCCCTTTTCAAACGAGTCAAAAAATATCAGGCTTTGTGAAAGATGCATTCAAATCCAGACCTGCAGTCGATAGCGAAGTCTTGATTATGTTTGATGAAAATAATTTTGGAATGACTTCTACTGATAAGAATGGAAGATTTCTGTTTCATGATTTTGATTATCCAGATAGTATATCCTTTTATTTAAGGGCATTAAACAATAAAGGGAGCGAACAGGTAGAACTCGTTTTGGATACGGAAACATTCCCTGAAATGATTCACGCTCCGCAAAGTCCGGTTTTTGTAGAGACTGATAATTATCAGTCTCTTCATGCAAACGCTTTTATCGCAAAAGCAGAACAACGCTCGAAGTATGATCAAGATATGTGGTTGATTCAATTGGGCGAAATTGAAGTAACGGCATCCAAAATTGAACGAAAAATCGAACCAAGACTTGAATACTGGGCGAATTCAAGTGCGGATAAAACCGTCAGAAATGAAGAAATTATAAAGTTGAATTATAGCAAACCTTCTGATTATATTAAATATATAAAGGATAAATATTTTAACAGAGGGCCAACCACAATGTTTGCAGGAAGCAAGGTGTTGATATTAATTGATGGATTTCCAATAGATTCTCGTGGTAATGTAGATGATTTTTTGGTTAGTGCTTCAATAGAATCTTTTGATATTTTCAATGGTGCAAGTGCTACAGTATTTGGAGTGCTTGGTGGCAACGGAGCAATAAGTATCACAACTAAAAAAGGAGGAGAAAACAACATGATTGAAAAACAGAAATCCAATTATATCACATTCACTTCGTTGGGCTATCAGAATCAGGTTGAATTTTACTCGCCAAAATATGAAGCACTTGAGTCAAGATTCCTGACCATTCCGGATTACCGGACTACCATCTTCTGGAAACCTGATATCGTAATTTCTGAGGATGAAGAGGAGGCTAATTTTTCATTTTATGCCTCCGACTTTCCGACTACGTATTCTGTTGTGATCGAAGGTATAACATCAGAGGGTAGAATAGTTCGGCAAGTGGAAAAAATTCAAATCGAATAACAAACATCATATTAATGGAAAATGTTCAGAAAAAATTAATCGATAAGGTCATACACACAGATTTCAGCAGATATCCAGCAAGTCTGTTTCACGGAAAAATGGGTTTGTCTATCTTCTTTTATCAGCTGTCGAAAATCGAATCAAATCCGGAATTTCACGCAAAAGCCGAACAGTTGCTTGATCAAATTCTGCAAAATGACTTATCTGTCAATCATGCCATTGACGTTGAAGACGGTTTGGCTGGCGTTGGACTGGGATTGACTTGGCTTGTTAAGAACCGGTTTTTTGAAGCCGATTTGAATGAATTGCTTGAAGTGATAGATGATGCTGTTTTTCGAAGGATTGCATTTTTACCAACACAATCAAATTTTCCAACGACTGTATTATTGCATTTAACAGGATATCTTTATTTCCGACTGAAAGAACAGACAGAGGCCAACAAACGAATCCTTTACCAGGACATTATTATTAAAGTCCTGAATATGCTCTACAATCAGATAGACGACGATTTTCTAAGCGAATCGGATTCGTTTTCGATCTATCATTACCAGTTACCGGCATTACTGTGGCTCCTTAATAAACTATTGGAAGCGGGTTTTTATAATGACAAAATTTATAGGATGCTGGATTCATTGCAGCCAAGTATCCTCTCCCGTTTCCCGATGTTCCATTCTAACCGATTGTTTCTCTTGTGGGGATTATTACATCTGAAGCCTTTCCTGAAACATTCGGCATGGAGTAACTATATCCAACTACTCTATCGTGAAATCAACTTAGTCGAAATCCTTGACAGAGAAATGACAGGTCGAAAAATATTTATCAGCAACGGTCTTTCTATGATTTACATTTTATTGCACGCAATCAATAACAGTTTTCCGGATTATCCAATCACTTTCGATCCTCAAACGATTTATTCCAAAATACAGCACTCGGACGCATGGAATGCATTGCTCGAACGGGATTATTTCTATAAAATCCATCAAGGGCTGGTAAACGGATTTCCGGGCGTGCAACTTGTACTATCACATATAAGGCAGCATTATTTATAAGCCAAAGAATTACACTATTTTACACGAAATGAAAATAAAATACGATTTGACGGATACAACATTTATTATTCCAATTCGGGTTGATACGGTCGTTCGATTGGAAAACTAAATTCTCTGTGTCGATCATCTTCAGGAAAGGTTTCAAACCCATATTGCCGTATTGGAGGCTGCTCCGTACAATAACGGATTTATTCAAAGGCTGTTGAATGATCGGGTTACGTATCGCTTTGTTGAAGACAAGGATCCGGTTTATCATAAGACCAAATACGTAAATCAGATGGCAAGGGATGTGAAAACCGATTTTATCGGAATTTGGGATGCGGATGTAATTGTTCCCCATGAACAGATTCCGGATGCAATAGAGCATTTGCGGCAAAAACGTTGCGATGTTGCTTATCCTTTTGACGGGAAATGTTATGACACCTCCGATATCTTACGCAATCATTACCTTGTTCATCGTGATCTGGATTTTCTGATGACAAATCGGGGCAAGATGCAATTGATGTATAACGTGGAGGGAGTAATCGGAGCCGTTGGCGGAGCTATTCTGGTCAAAACAGACAAATTTCGTCTTGCAGGAATGGACAATGAAGCGTTTTATGGCTGGGGATTGGAAGATGGCGAAAGGCATTACAGGTGGCTGAGTTTCGATTTCGAGATCTATCGCAGCAAAGGCTGTATTTTCCACCTGACACACACAAGAGAATCAAACTGGCTTTCAAGTTCGAAATCGCATCATCGAAAAGCGCGACATGAAATGGACGAAATCGTAAACTACACAAAAGAAGAGTTATTTGAACGGTTCTCAAGTAAACAAAGCCAAATTACGGAAAATTAAAGTGATAATAATTGTTTTCTTTTTCAACTTTCTATAATATTTTAAATAACATTATCTTTGCACAATATTTGCACATTTAAGATATCAACAAATGAAAACCCTTCATATTCTTGCATTCCTGACATGGCTGATGTTATTGTTCATTCCGTGCACTTTATCCGGTCAGCGGTATATCAGCGGCCGCATCACTGACGCCGCAGATGGCGAATCTATTCCTTCGGCAACTGTTTTTTTCACCAACACCACTGTTGGCATCACTACCGATTTGGATGGTAATTACCGGCTCAGGATACCGGGTGAAGGAAGTTATAGCCTGACTGTGTCGCATGTTGGTTATCAATCTGTTGTCAAAGTAATTGAACCCGGAACGACATCCGTGGTATTTAATGTAGCCATGAAGATACAGGAATTAGACGATGTGGTCGTATCGGCAGGAATCAGGTTTCGTCGAACCGACATCAATCTTTTCTGGAGAACGATACTCGGGAAAAATCCTTCCCGAAGAACAATTCAGGCAACGAACCCCGAAGCAGTTTATTATTATTACAATTCTGCAACCCGGATATTAAAAGTCACCTGCCGCGAACCGCTCCAAATCGTCAATTATGAAACAGGGTATCAGATTCAATATATACTTGAAAATTTCATACACGATTACAACACAGGCATCACTGACTGGAGCCATAAATACGTTTTTACCGAACTTGAACCCGAAAATCCCAGACAAAAAAACAGTTGGGAAGAAAAACGGAGAGAAGTATATAACGTCTCACTAATAAAATTCATTAAATCTCTATATAATAACACATTGCAGAATGACGGATTTCTGCTGGCAGATATTCGCCTCAATCCTGACCCTACAAACCCATTCAGCCTCTCCATGTTAACACAGGATCATATTTTATCAACTGCATCAGCAGACAATGGTAAGGCTTTGAATTTATCGAACCGCCGGATTCTGCTTTTATGCTATGGTAGACCTGTTACCGAAGTTGATTTGTCACGATTGGAACGTTCGCAATTCCCAGCCGGAAGGTATAGTAGCGGTTATGATATGGGAAGGGGAGGAATTACATCTTCGATATTCACTCCGGGAGAACATTTAGACAAAAATGGCTTATACAGAAGCATGCTACAAGGTAAATCAATTCGTATTTTTCCCGACGGTACTTATACGAACGATTTAACCATGGCTTCTGTCAATGACGCATCAAGTTCACCACTTATGGGGCTTAGCATGAAATTGCCTACGGATTACAACCCTGAAGGCTCATCGTTTTATGCTGAAACTTCTGAGAATCAAACCGTTTTCAACAAAACAGTTCAACATTTCGACAGGCAACTGAGCGCATTCCCACAGGAAAAGATCCATTTGCATACCGACCGCGATATGTATATCTCAGGCGAGAAAATCTGGTTTAAGGCTTATGTCACAGACGCACTTACACATCAATATCCGACACAAAGCCGGTATGTGTATGTAGAACTGATCAGCCCGGCTGATACGCTTGTACAGAGGGTGATGATTCGGCCTGTTGACGACATGTTTTACGGACATTTGCCTCTTACGGAATATGTTCCGACAGGAAATTACACGCTACGTGCCTATACACGGTATATGGAAAATCTGGGAGATGATTATTTCTTTAAGAAGAACATCCGAATAGGGAATATAAATGGGGGAAATCGGGAAAATGGGGGAAATGGAGGAAATCGGGAAAATGGAGGAAATGGAGGAAATGGAGGAAATGGGGAAAGCAGGGGAAGAAACAGCTCAAACAGGATAAATTCAACCTTGCCAACAAACCTCAGTAGCCCGAGAAATCAGGTCGATTTCGAGGTTTCATTTTTCCCCGAAGGAGGGAATCTGCCCGAAGGGGTTATGAGCAAGGTAGCCTTTAAGGCGCTAAATATCAGTGGTTATCCTGAAAAGATTACAGGCTGGCTGGTTGATGAAAAAGGCGTTGACATCACTTCTGTAGAGACTGTTCATGCTGGCATGGGAGTTGTTGAATATATGCCGGAATTGCGAAAAAGATTCTTTTTGAAATGCAAAAATGCAGGCGGCCTTGAAAAGCAGTTCGAACTGCCTCAACCCGACCGAAGAGCATACGCATTAACCGTTTCTCAGCATAATCAAAGCATTTCAGTCGGCATCCGAAAATCCCTCCGAAATCCCAACAGTCCCCTTTACCTCCTCGCCCAATGCAGGGGCGAAGTACTTTATTTCTCCGAATGGGATCATGAAAAGGAAAATGTTTTTTTTGAAGAAGAAGAATTCCCTGCCGGCATCATACAGTTTTTGTTATTCGACGAACGAATGAATCCGTTAAGCGAACGGTTAGTCTTTAACAAAAATTTTGTAAATGATGTATCATCTATTGAATTCCGTACCGATAAAACATCGTACGCAAAACGCGAAAAAGTCGTTACCACCATAAGCGAAGCTGCTTCTCACACCCCCTCTCTTTCGGAGAGGGGGCAGGGGGTGAGGTGTTCCATTGCCATTACCGATGATAAAGATTTCGCAGTCGATTCTTCAACAACCATTCTCTCAAGCCTGTTGCTCTCGTCCGAGTTGCGGGGATATATTGAGAATCCGGCATACTATCTAATAGATAATGCAGCATCTGCTACTGCATTAGACTATCTGATGATGACGCACGGTTGGCGAAGATATGCGATCCCTGATATGGTTAAAGGAATCCTGAAGCAACCTCAAATCCCGTTTCAAACGAGTCAGACGATCACTGGAAAGATAAAAAGTCCGTCACGACTCAGGTCTGTTGCCGGCAGTGAAGTAGTTGTCCTGATGGAAGACGGAAACTTCGGAATAACTGCTTTAGATACTGAAGGTAAGTTCATGTTTAAGGATTTTGAGTATCCGGACAGCACCACCTACTATATAAGGGCATTGAATAATATAGGAAAAAATCGAATTGAACTTGTTGTAAATAAAGAAACATTTCCGAAACCAATTCATGCCCCTTTTGTAGAGACGGATAATGAACCGTCTCTAAGTACAAACGATTTTATCGTAAAAGCAGAGCAACGCGCAAGGTATGACGAAGATATGTGGATGATTCTATTAGGTGAGGTAGAAGTGACTGCGACAAGAATTGAAAAGAAAAAAGAGCCACGCCTTGAGTTTTGGGCAAATTCAAGTTCCGATGTGACCATAGGAAAAGAAGAAATTGAGAAAAAGGGATACACGAATGTTGCCGACTATCTTAAATCAGTATCAGGGGTAACGGTTATGAAAATTCAAGATGGGACAGGCAGGAATTATAGCATAAATATCAGAGGTGCAGTATCTCTAATGTCAGAAACCGAACCGTTGGTGTTAATTGATGGAATACCAGGTTCAACAGATGATATATCTATTGGTGAGATTGAAAGTATTGATGTTTTCAAAGGCGCCAGTACAGGAGCATTTGGCGTTCGCGGAGCTAATGGAGTCATCAGCATTACGACCATCAAAGGAGGAGGTAATAGAAATCTTGAAAGAGAGGAATCTAATTATACAGTTTACACACCCTTAGGTTATCAAAAGCCGGTAGAATTTTATTCGCCTAAATACGAAACATTGGAATCAAAACATCTGTCAATCCCTGATTTTCGGACTACCATCTTTTGGAAACCGGATGTATTTATTTCAAAAGATGAAAAAGAAGCTACTTTCGAATTCTACACATCCGATTTTCCAACAACCTATTCCGTCGTTATTGAAGGCTTAACCTCTGATGGCAAAATTGTCCGACAGGTGGAAAAGATACGGGTTGAATAATATAAAACTGAAAAATAAGATATAAATGAACTTCGCTTTGTATCAACAAATTATGTGGATTAGCTTTTGTTTTTCAACAAAAGCAATTATCTTTGTATGTTCGTTGCCTTTTAGAAAGGTTTTTGCTATGTATGATATGCAGTTAGACAAGCAAAAACCGGCAACAGGATATTTTCGACTGCATCGACTTTTATACTTTATCAGGGCTGTTTGTTAAACCTCCGGTGAAAGCTGAAGTGCCGGAGGTGGAAAAGAAAGATAAGCGTTGCACCGTCCATGCAGCCGCCTGATATTCGGCTATAAAGGATCATAACAAATAGTTGAAACTATTTGGATGATTTGGATTTTCAGCTCTCTGCCCGGACATTGTGCTCCAATGCCGAAACAGAGTAAACAAATAGAGACAAGAAAATGTCGATCAACAAGTCTCCGCTTGTTACGAAATGTATAAGAATCAGTTAAGCGGCGGAGCATTAGAACCCGACAATTTTTTATATTTTATAAAACTTTTATAATATGAATACTGATAAAATAACATTACATGGACTTGAAAAAGAAAAAGTTATGAGTCCATTTGAAATGAAGCATGTGAAAGGTGGAAGTTATGGGGCGTGCTTCGTTTTATGGTTTATTGATTATTATGGCGATCATATTTACAGATGTGAGTATGCTTCTAATTCTAATGATTGTTATATGCTAGGAGGTCAATTCTATCCCGGAGTTTCTTGTTAATATCATTTACAATTGAATAGATAGAAATAAAAGTTGTATATAAATACGAAGTTCATTTATGTCAGTTTATCAATCAAATTCTATTCAATTGGTAGTTATGAGTTATTTGGAACGAATATCGTAAAAGTAAAAATCATGAAAATAGTTATTTTTTCCCTTTTGTCTATCTTCTGTTGCAATATATATTGCCAACGCATCGTGAGTGGTCAGATTTCCGATTCAGAAAACAATAAACCCATACCCGGCGCTTCGGTATTTATTACCAATACCACTGTTGGTATCACCACCGATATTAAAGGTAATTATCGACTCAGGATACCGGGAGAAGGAAGTTATACGCTTGTTGTTTCGCATGTAGGATATCAATCTGTTGTTACTGACATTAAACCGGAATCGTCGTCCATGGTATTTAATGTTGCCATGAAAATAAAGGAATTTGACGATGTGGTGGTATCTGCAGGAATCCGGTTTCGTCGAAATGACATCAATCTCTTCTGGAGAACAATACTTGGTATCAATCCATCTCCAAAAACCATTCAGGCAACAAATCCCGAGGTTGTTTATTATTACTACAATCCGGAAACTAAAATATTGAAAGTTACCTGTCGAGAGCCGTTACAAATAATCAACTATCAAACGGGGTATCAAATTAATTACGTCCTAGAAAAATTCATACACGATTACAACACAGGTATTACTGATTGGAGTCAAAAATGCGTTTTTACCGAACTTGAACCTGATAATCCGAAACAAAAAAAAATGTGGGAAAAAAAACGGAGAGAGGTGTATAGTGTGTCTTTTACGAAATTTATTAAATCGCTGTATAACAATACATTGAAAAATGACGGCTTCTTACTGGCCGATTTCCGTTTGAATGCTGACCCGTCAAACCCATTCAGTCTATCGATATTAAAGACAGACAGTATTTTATCAACATTTTCTGGCAACAATGGTAAAACAATTAATTTGTCAAACCACAGGGTTTTACTGATATGTTTTGGTAAATCTGTAACCGATGTCGATTTAGCAAGATTAGAGCGTTCACAATACCCGTCCGTTCAGTATGCAGGAGTTTCTAATGTGTCAAGACCCACAGTTAATCAATACAGACAGGGAGATTATATAGATAAAATTGGTTTATTCAGAAGTCTGTTGCAAGGTAAATCAATTCGTATTTTTCCTGACGGTACTTTTAGTAATGAGTTAGAGATGGCTTCTTTGAATGATGAATCCAGCTCTCCGCTAATGGGACTTATTATGAAATTGCCCATCGAATACATGCCTGAGGGATCAATTCTTGTAGCTACTACAAACTTTACTGCTGAAAATGTAAATGACTTTGATAAAATTGTCCTGCAATTCCATAATCAATTGAACGAATTCCCGCAAGAAAAGATTCACTTGCATACCGACCGTGACAGGTATATATCCGGCGAAAAAATCTGGTTTAAAGCATACGTTACAGATGCCCTAACCAATCAGTATCCAACACCCAGCCAATATGTTTATGTGGAACTGATCAGTCCTGTTGATACGCTTATGAACAGGGTGATGATTCGACCAACAGATAATATGTTTTATGGAAATTTGCCGCTTACGCAATATATTCCGACAGGAAATTATACGCTCCGCGCTTATACGCGATACATGGAAAATCTGGGCGATGATTTTTTTTTCAAGAAAACTATCAGTATAGATAATCTGGCTACTACCATCAATCAACAACGCCCAACCGCCCATAAAGGCCTGTTAAAAGACGACTTTGGGGTCTCATTTTTTCCTGAAGGAGGAAACCTACCCGAAGGCGTCAGGAGCAAAGTCGCGTTTAAAGCGCTCAATAGCAATGGTTATCCTGAAACAGTTTCCGGTATGTTGATGGATGCAAATGGCGTTGAAATTACTTCAGTAAAGACTTTTCATGCAGGTATGGGTGTTTTTGAATATATTCCGGAAGCAGGAAAAAAGTTTTTTCTGAAATGTGAAAACGCAAAAGGTCTTAAAAAACAATTCGAGCTTCCTCAATCAAACCTGTATGCGTCCTCGTTGGCTATCTCTCAACAAAACGAAACATTTACTGTCACTAACCGACAATCTGCTAATAATTCCAACAAACCAAACAGTCCCTGTTACCTCCTCGTACATTGTCGAGGTACATTATTATATTTCTCGGAATGGGACACAGAGAATGAAAGCGTATTGTTTGATGGAAAGGAATTACCAGTCGGCATCATCCAATTTGTCTTATTCGACGAACAAATGAATCCGTTAAGCGAACGGTTAGTCTTTAATAAAAACTATGATGATGCAACGATCGAGTTTCAAACCGAAAAAGAGTTCTATGGAAAGCGTGAAAAAGTAATTGCCACTTTGTCCCTTTCCCCCTTCACTTCGGGGAGGGTTGGGGAGGGGCATCTCTCTGTCGCTATCACAGACGACAAAGATATCGCGGTCGATTCTTCAACCACCATTCTTTCCAGCCTTTTGCTCTCCTCCGAACTGAAAGGATATATCGAAAATCCAGCCTACTATCTAAAGGACACGAATGAATCTAACACCGCATTAGACTACCTGATGTTAACACATGGATGGCGAAGGTATAATATTCCTGAAGTTATCAAAGGAAATCCGGAAATTCCAAAAATTGCTTATCAAATATCTCAGGAAATATCAGGCAGCATCAAAAGCCCCGTTCTTTCTAAACCGGTCGCCGGTTGCGAAGTATTAATCCTAGTGGACAAAAGTGATTATGGTATCACAACTTCGGATGAAAATGGCAGATTCAGGTTTCAGGATTTCGAATATCCCGACAGTACAACCTATTTCATAAGGGCCTTAAATCAAGGAGAGAACGACCGCAATGAAATCATTTTGAACGAGAAATCGTTTCCAAAACCAAACCATGCCATCCAAAGCCCTCATCTCTCCCTAAGAGAAGAGGTTCTCAGGGAGGAAACGAAAAATGAACCTAAAACAAACGACTTTATAAAAAAAGCGGAACAGCGTTCAAGATACGATGAAGATATGTGGGTGATTCATTTAAGTGAGGTTGCAGTGTCAGCGCCAAGAATTAAACGGAAAGAAGAACCACATCTTCAGTTTTGGGCGAATGCAAGTTCGCATGTGACAATCCAAAGAGAAGAAATTGAAAAACGCGCCTATTTTAATGTTGCTGACTATCTCAGATTAATACCGGGAATAAATATTTCAAGAGATCATAATGATCCGATTGGACGAAAAAGCATCATCAAATTCGAAGGGGCAGATTCTTTTATCTCTGGTACTTCCCCATTATTTATAGTAGATGGTTTTCCACCTGCGAATTTTAATCTAAGTGATTTGTCATATACGGATATTGAAAGTATTGATATTTTCAAAGGATTAAGTACTACGATATTTGGTATGAAAGGTGCAAACGGAGTCATCAGTATCACAACAAAAAAAGGAGAAAAATATGGAAATCTTAAAAAAAACGAATCTAATTATATTCAATACACACCATTAGGCTATCAAAAGCCGGTAGAATTTTATTCTCCTAAATACGAAACATTGGAATCCAAAAATCTAAACATCCCTGATTTTCGGACTACCATTTTCTGGAAACCGGATGTTGTTATTTCTGATGAAAAAGAAGCTACTTTCGAATTCTATACTTCCGATTTTCCAACAACCTATTCAGTCGTAATCGAAGGTTTAACATCAGACGGTAGAATAATCAGACAAGTAGAGAAAATAAGCGTTAAATAACAAACGACAAAGTTTTGGAAATCAAACAAAAACAATTAACCGATAAACTCTTGTCTTCTGATTTCAGCAGATATCCGGCAAGTCTGTTTCACGGAAAAATGGGTTTACCCTCCAATTCTTCGTATTTGGGGGGTATTTTTGGAATATCGTACACGAAAGCTAAGTATGTAAATTATTAAATAGAAAAAATAAATGTCTATGATGAAAAAAGGACAGGTAGCGTATTTGATTGTATTATCGTTCTTTGTAACAGATTGTTCTTCAGACAAACAATCACGTATAGACTTACCATACATTGATGTCAGGAAAGACTATCATGAAAAAGAAATCGTTTTGACTGATATTGCCGATGTTACTTATTTACATTTAAATACAAAAAATGAAGACTTTCTTTATAGAGGAGAAATTGACTATGTTACCCAAAATACAATCGTTGTAATAGATCGCTCTTCGGAAAGTATTCTGTTTTTTTCAAAAGATGGAAACCCTATGTCGCGCTTTAATCGTAAGGGGCAAGGCCCCGAAGATTATTCGCGTGTGTATAATGTGATGTATGATGAGGCGGCAGATGATTTATATGTTATTATAGAATTATGTGATTACATAAATGTTTATTCTTCTTCCGGTGAATACAAAAGAAAATTAATCTTACCGCAAAAAAACATCAATAATGAAATGGTTTTTTTTGACGATCAATCCATATTGGTGCATGATAACAGTAAAATATGGCAAAATATCCTCATGAAAAATAGAGGTGATAATGCAGCTTTTAAGGAACAAATTGATTCAACCTTTTTCCTTATTTCCAAAACAGATGGTACTGTGTTAGAATACATTAACTTGCCAGCCAATAACATAGATATTAGTTTTATACGTAATAGTATAGCTTTTGGTCAAATGGATTATTCACGTGTAAGAAAATGCCCAGATGGTCTTTTTTTGTACAATCCGGAAACCGATACCGTTTTCCTTTACAACAAAGGCAAATTATTAACTTCTTATATGCATAAAACACCACTATTGAGTGATTTAAACCCTATGATCGTAATGGATATTTGCATGGATGTTGGTAGATTTCAATTCATGTCCCTTATTCCCTATTCAGAGAGTGGAGGAGATGCATCTGCAACATTTTATATGCGGGTCAAAAAAACAGGCGAAATATTTCGTCAGAAAATTTTACTGCCTGATTATAAAGAGAATTTTTTTTATATTAATCCACGCTTTCGTAATTATTATGAAAAAGAGTACCATTTTGAATTAGATTTGATTGAACTCAAAGAGGCATATAGAGAAAATAAACTAAGTGGCAAATTGAAAGAATTGGTTGCAACACTAAATGAACTTGATGACAATAATGTATTTATGTTCATCCATTTTCATTAAAAAACAAGATTAATTGCAAACGCCTTCCCTCTTGTTTTCTGACGAGAGGGTAAGAAATGATCCTGATCCGACGTTGCAGCGAGCCAAACGAAAAAGTACAAACAATTTACAACAGGTTAAAATACAAATCACAACCTTTTACAAAACGAAAATTTGTAGTACACAAATCGGAATTCCAAAAAATGGAATATCTAATATATCAGGGTAATATGACCTGACGCTTTGCAACGTGGGTTAAATTGTCGTTTTCATTTTTATCAGTTGTCATAAATTTTATGTACCTTTGTCATAAAATTTTTAACTATTTATGATACATGTGACTGAAAATGAAGTCTACGAATGGGCAAAGCAATTCTTAGCCAAGGCAGACGAAGCATTAACACAAGATGAGATAAAAGAACAGAAGAAATATGCTTCTTTGGTGCAATCACCTGAATACAAAACGTTTTTGTCGCGTATGTTAGATGAATCGTCCCAGATTCGGGACAACCGGACATTAAATCAGCGCGTACGCCGAATCATCAAAGAAAATGGCATCCCCGATTTTTTCGGAGCGGCCGACCGGCTCCTGATCCAGCTGTATATGTTGGGAGGTTACTGGTTTCCGTCGATTGCGATGCCGATATTCAAACAAAAACTGCGTGCCGAAACGAAAAAAATCATTATTTCCGAAGAACGCCCCAAACTGACAAAGCATCTGAAAGATCGCTGGAACAGTCAAATCGGACAAAATGTAAACCTGCTCGGCGAAGTTGTATCGAACAATGACATAGCGAACCAACGTTATAATAATTTC
>Ga0209628_10000985_pt1 | contig 17934 bp, 8 predicted proteins | sample TergutCu122P4_FD_187285 | JGI IMG/M metagenome (GOLD analysis project Ga0209628, IMG submission 187285) | Cubitermes ugandensis P4 segment gut microbial communities from Kakamega Forest, Kenya - Cu122 P4 (SPAdes) (version 2) | ecosystem: Host-associated > Arthropoda: Insects > Digestive system >...
GGCAACAAATCCCCGTAACAGATTTTTTAGAGAAAAACAGTGAGGAATTGGTATGGATTAATTTTTGGGCGGCTTATGATGCTGCATCGCGAAATGAAAACGTACAATTTTCCGTCGTTATCAAAATCCACGTATGCCACGGTTCCGCCGTCATAATCGGCAGCAGATACGGATATGGACGGAAAAGCAGGGTCTGCGTTCCAATTGGTAGTCGGCACGTTTATTTTTTTATTTAACGTAAATCCTGTAATGACGTTAGCGGCGTTGATGTTTACATCGTAGATATAATTACCCATTACATACTTCAGATTTCCATCACTGAAAGCATCCGCCACCTGGTCAACGTAAGAGTGGAAAGAGTTATTGCCTGCGCTTACCCTGCCTTCATTGAACGTGTAAGGCAGGTTTGGAAGTCCGCAAATAAAAGCTCCGTTTTGTGAGTTATACAATTGCCCACCGATGAGGATTTCGGGAATGCCGTCGCGGTTAAAGTCGGTAAAAGTAGGCGTAAATCCGTCGTACTCTTTAGAATGATAACGATTTCCTGTCGGAGATGCCCATACCTGAGTTCCGTTGTAGTTATAGGCACGGAGCATTCTGTCGGATTCCGCAACTACGATTAATACGGTATCTATTCCTCCAATTTGTGTTTTTACGATGGCGTGTTTTGCACGGTGGTGCCAGGAAAAAGGCTGTGTGGTTTTAAATCCGCGCCAAATTTTGCTTATGTCGTTTCCTTTGAAGATATATAATGAATCTGCCTGACGATATAAACCGTTGGGATGCTCGAAACTATCATACGGGTTTGCTCCTGCAATGATTTCTACCATACCGTCTCCGTCGATGTCTCCTGCAATTACGTGCAAATAAGTAAGCAGTTTCACGCCGGGGGGTGAAATTTGAGACATTTGCATACTCCACTCGTGCGCCGGTGGGTCTCCTATACAATCCGCATCGTGGTCAATATTATCGGGACAATCTACCACACTAATAATCAACATTCCGCTATGGGTATCGCTACCGCAAGTGAGGATAAACGTTACGGTATCTAATCCCAATACGGGTTCGCCGGCATTAGTGGCGTAAGCATACACTACATTTGTGCCGCTGCCGGTTACTCCTGCGCCCAATTTGCTGAAAGCACCGGAAGTGATGACTACGCTTGGCGAAGCGCAGGGAGTAATGCCCAACAGTTTGGCTACGTCAATGTTAGTCGTTTCCCTGCAGGTTACTACTTGGGTGAAGATACTACAAGTCTTTACATTCAAATATATGGGGGTTAGATCTCCCACGCAATCGCCTATTTTTGCCTGTGCATAAATGGTATGCGGACCCGGTATGGTAAAGACGGTATCAACGCCTCCCACAGGTTGTTGATTAGTGTTGAAGAAACGCAACACGGCACCTTCGGTTTTATATTTAACGAGGTCGTTTTCATAATTGATGGTAACATTGGCGCAGACATCTAAGACGCATGGGTCCTGCGCACTCGCGTTAAACGAGAAAATTGCTATTAAAAAAGCAACTAAAAAAGGGAATGTAATTTTTGTCATTACTGTGGATAAATTTTGAATCATAATTTTAAGTTTTATTTTGGTTTATAATTTTTTATTGATTTTTCGTTTTTATTTGCATTTGTTTTTTTGGACAACGATTGGTTTATCTTTTACCGTAACCGTTACCATAGCGCGTCCGTTTTCATCGGGGGCGCCATCACAGAAGTCGTGTCCTTCCACAGATACAAAATACTCGGTGGTTATGCTTGGAGATACCGATTCCGGATTCGATACGGGAGTATCTCCGGTTGCCGTTGTGAACCAGTGAAATTCGGGGTCAATTACATTTGGTGCGCTGACCAAATCGTACAAATCAACCGAAGCACCGATACATATTGTAGTGTCATTTACAATAATATCGAAGGCATCGGAAAACGGGATTATCTCTATGTTGCACGTAAGCGTATTGCCTGTTCCGCAACGGTTTGTTGCATTTACCGTAACAGTACCGCCGTACTCGCCGGGAATAACCGTTAAGTAATCATTAGGCGTATTAACAAGGTTGGTGGTGTTTACCAAGGAACCTGAAATTGTCCAATTATACAACACCCCTGCTACATTGATTGGGGTTTCGGCAATTTCAAGCGTAACAGGAAATAATAGTTCACCGGCACAAATCTCGTCGCCGGACAAGCCGCTCACTTGCGGTATGTCGTTTACCATAACTTGCAAACTTCGCGTGCTTGATGCACAGGCGGTACGCGCTGTTACGGTGATGGTACCTTCGTGCGCTACGCCTGTTGTGTTTAATGTAAGTTGGTTTGTAAATTCGCCCGAAACGACATTCCATCCGGGTGGGATACTCGTCCATTGATAACTATACCCTTCATCCACTACCGTATAAGTCAGCCCGAGATCGCCTCTACACGGAAAATCGTTGTTGGGGTCGAATGCAATGATACTCGGTTGCGGTATTGTTGTAGGCAAGGGGGTAACTGAGATGCTGTTTTGCGTGGTGCAAGTGCCGTTGTTTGCCGTTACGGTGATGGTAGCGTTGCCGCTGCCGGGCGTTACGGAGATTGAGGCTCCGTTACCGCTTGTCGGCGTCCAGCCGTCGCCGTTTATGATCCACGAATAGGTTTCTCCCGGTACTTGAGTGGCTACGCCATAATTAACCGGAGAGCCGACGCAGGGAGTAGCCGGACCGCTTATAGTGGGCTGTACCGGTGCGTCCACAACATTTATAGTAACGGTTTTGGCAGTACCGGTGCCGCAGGTATTGCTTTGCGTTACGGAAATAACAGCGTTTTCCGTACCCGGTGTAAAAATTGCATTGGAATTGTTTGTTCCGCTTTGGCTTACCAAGGACCAGCCTGCGCCTGAAACAACAGACCAAGTGGCGTCCTCTGTAAGACCCGAAACGCTATAAGAAACGTTTGCTCCGTTTTTACAAACAGTAAGGGGTCCTGTAATTGCACCCGCCGGCTGTGCCGGAATCTCCTTAACGGTTATTCCGGTAGTTCCATTTGCATAAGCCGTAACGGCATGACATCCGCCGGCAGCCGGAACAGTGTAAAATACGCGGTAGGGGTCGCTGTTATAAATACCCGCCGTACTCAACAACGGGTTAATAGCGCCTGTTAAAGGATTTAGGCTCAATGCCGCCGGACCACCAAATGTTCCACCCAAACAATTGCCCGCTGCGCAATCAATCGTTACCGTTTTAAGAGCAGCATCATTATTACAAAATGGAGTCGGATAACTGATGGTAAACTCCGGAGCGGCATTAACCGTCCAAATATAAGTAACATCGCACGTGCCCGGAAATAGAACAGGGTCTGGCGTGAAGATAATCGTATAAACATTAGGCGCAGGGGTACAACTACTTGATACGGTAATTTGACCGGCATTTGCACCGAGATATTCAAAACAAGAGGCAGAGAGTGCTTGTGTTCCGTCAACACCCGGAGCGGTAACCGTCCAAGTGCCTTGTGTTCTTGAAGGACCTCCCGTTATTGTCGGACTGTAGGTAGTAGGAACGTTAGGCGTATTACCTTCCGTTCCCGTACACATTGGATTTGTCGGATTCAAAGTACTGTAGTTCAAGGAAACACCTCCCGAACCGGCAATAAGAGTTACCTGAGTTGATCTTGAAACGGCAGGACAAGTACCCGCCGGAGAAGTATAGGTTACCGTATAAACACCTGCGGTGCTGGTTCCTAACGAAATAAATCCGGTGCTTGGGTCAATACTTAAGCCCGAAGGCGTTGCGATAAATGTGCCATATTTCCAACTGGCAATACCGGATATTTCCGGCTCTTCAACTGCCGAACTGCCGCTTATACAATAGGAAAGCGCGTGATAGTGGAAATCGGTAATGGCGGCGCCGTTTATAGTTACATTAACATTCGTGGCGTTGGCGCAATGGTTCGAATTTGGCGTAAAGGTATAGGTATATACTTTCGTGGTATCTGTGGTGGTAATAGAATTCGGAGACCACGTACCGCCGATGCCGTTGGTGGAATTGCCGGGTAAAGCGTCCGGTGTAGCGCCAAAGCAATAGGTGGTGGTAAAACCGAAAGATGGCGTTGTCTTATTCGTTATTGTTATCGAAACGTTTACCGGTGTATTGTTACAATAGCCTGCGCCTGGCGTAAAAACGTATGTAAATGCACCCGCTGTTGCTGTATTCACAGTAGTTACGGGGTTATCGTTAAGCGTCCACGTGCCCGAAATGCCGTTGTCGGAAGTGGGCGGCAATTCCGGAGCAGGCGTTGTGTTTATACAATAAGTTTTATTATAACTACTGAAGTCGGGGGTTGCAGGTCGTATATCAACCGTAACCACATTGCCGGGGTACTCAGTCGTTGTATTTTTATCTATTGCCACACGGCGAAACCAGGTAACAGATGAAAGCGCTCCGGTAGTATAAGTCAGTAGGTTGTTGGCGCCCGGAGCAATGCTCCACGGACCTGAACTACCTGTTGTACTGTACTCCCACCGGTAATCGAAACTTCCGGTACCGCCCGATGCAGCCGAAACAGACAGCAACGATGCCGTGGTACCCGGACAAATGGGACAGTTTGCACAACTTATCTCTCCACTGTTGCCGATGCTCGTTACAAAATACGGACCAAAACCGCCGCACGTTGCATTGTTTGGAGTAGTAACGGTGCCGCTAAAGCCCATTCCCGTCCCCGATTCTACAAACCAGTGGATATAGTAAACTCCTATCTGCAAACCGGCTAAAGACACATTGGTTTCTTCCGGCTCATTTTCCGTTTCCGGAATTCTCAGCGGCGTCCATTGCCAAACCGGCTTTTCTGCCACCGCGCCTGCAAATGTAGGCGACTTGGATATGGTGTACCACGCCAAAGCATCGTCCGGATCGTATGGAAAGATGTTTTGCGCGTGGTTATGGTTGATGGTTAAACTCAAAGGTACCGTAGTAGCCGGACCCGGATTTACGGGGTAAGGCACGGTTAATCCCTGTTTGGTGGTGCTTACGCAGAAGTTAGGGTCGCTTGGGCAAAATACAATACGTTGCTTGCCTATCCTGCGAAGATAGCCGCCAAGCGGAGTGTTACCCCACTTGCCGCCTATGAGCAACACATCGCTATAATAGCCAACCTGCTTGCCCAAATTGATGGGAATGGTTACTAACCAAGTATCACCGGCATTGAGTGTTGTTGGTCCCGTCGTAGTCGGAGTGCCCAATACGCCTCCCACTTCTTTCTGGAAAGTCAAACCCTGAAAGTCTGAGTGTGCGCCGTCCTGCAGTATCCATACGAGTTCATTCAACGGAACCGGGTCGTGATAATCAATTCGCAGTTGGTAGGCATTGTCAATGGTTTGTTGATAGGTATAGTCAATAGGCGGACAAATAGGAAACGCCCATTGGTCGGTAAACTCAACATCTGCTTCCAATAACGGCAATATTACCTGATAATTCGGGGTTTGCTGTGTTCCGGGCGTAGTGGTGTGTCTGGGTAGGTAGGGTCTTCCCCATGTTGCCGGCTTCGAACTGGATGCTGTGGTAAAAAAGGTAACAGGGTTTTGAAACCAGCAGTGAAGGGGTATGATGCCATCGTCGCAAGTTCTACCGATAAATACCTTGTTTAATGCAAAGTTAGGGTAAATGTTATCGAAAACCGCCTCCAAGCCCGGCACTGTGGTAAGGTCTAAATAGATAGGCGCCCGCGGCTCGAAATCCACCGTGCGTATATTAACTTTCGGTTTAGCGGGGTCGTTCACGTAAGAGATAAATTCTGCACCTGCAAGCGATAAACTTGCTAAACAACCTCCATCCTTTACTCCGCAAGAGTTGATTACGCACGGAGGCAAGGCAATAATAGCACTGTTAGGTGCACGGCAACCTAATTCAACACCATTACCGTTGGGGCAACCGGAGCCAATACCGGCGGCGTGAAATTGCGCTTTGGCATTAACAATTCCGTTGGTGATGACAATAAGTCCGTTGTAATAAGCGTACCAGCCGCCGCCGATACCGGCACCGTGACCGCCTAAGGCATCTACCGTTCCGCTGGAAATAATGACGTTTCCTCCTGCGGTTATATCCTTTTGACACCCCGTCCCGGTAATCGTAGCCGTACCTTGAGCAAGGGTTTCGTTACTGAGCCAGTTCGGTCCCCCTATGGCGGCGCCGCCGCCGCTGTTACTACTGGCGAAAGCTGTACACTCTGCCCTTAATATACCGCTGCTGTGGTCCCACGGGTCTATCGAATTGATATGAATCTGCGCCCCCTGATTCACTTGTATGGCGCAATAGTCATCGGCTGCATAACACAGCCGGTTGTATCCTTTCAAAATCATATTCACTTTGGTAACCGGATTTGTGTTGTCTCCATTGTAAGCACCCTCCACGGTAATACACGACATACCGCTTCTACCGTCGGGGGGAATACATGGTGTTCCGCAGTTACTCCGCCAACGAAGCGGCGTAGTTTTTATATGCAGGTTATCTAAGGTAATGGTTCCCTGGTAACCGCTTTTAATGACCACTACATTCGCAGCGCCACTTGTAGCCGGCTTTTGCGGTATTTCATTGTATTTGATAGTCTGACTGGGAAAGACAATACTGCCATTATATACTTGTGTCATTGAGGAAATCGGCACCCAGTCATTGCCGGCAGTAAAGTTGTTTTTGACAGTGTTCCCGATATAGATGGTAACGGGATTTTTCGTTGTTGTTAAGTAGCAATACTCGAATGCTATCTTATTAATCCATTGACCATTGGTTATTCCCAATTCCGTAGCCGTGAAGATGTGCTGCACATACGAATGATTGTAGAATGTATGAATAGGGATATTATAACCGGCGAGCGTATCGGTGCCTATTATCTTGGTACTACAAGTTGTGCCGGCGGAGGTGGTACAAACATTGAAACGGACATTTGCACGGTTGGATGACATACCGCCGTTAGGAAGTGCAGCCGTATTTATCGGCGTTGTGCCATCCACTTGGTACGCAAGTGTTCTATTCGCGCCTACAGTGGAGTATCTAAATGTAGCGTTGCTGCTGGTGTTATAACTACCGGTATTATTCAGTATGCCGATCACAATACTACCGCCGGTGTATTGAAATGGCGCGGAAAACGTTACTTCCACCCATGAGGAATAATAGACAGCCGGCTTTTTCGCAAGTATCGGATGCCCAATACGAGAGGTGTCCACGCCGGTAAGAATGTAGTCATTTCCAAATTTGGGAGCGTCAATGGTTAAAGGACCATCGGTGAGAACGTTATGCGTTATAACGGGTCGTTGTGCTAACAAACTGTTTACATTGCAAAAACAGAGCAACAGAAATAATAAAGAAAATAACGTTGCTTGCCTTTTAAAAATGTGGTTTTTTTTCATTTTGGTTTTGATATAATACTATATATTATTGATTAATCGACTTTATTCGCAACTGTTTTTTTGGAGAACGGTTGGTTTTGCATTTATCGTTAGGGTAGTGAATACGCATCCGGTTACACAGCCCGGGTCAGCACCGCGAACCCAATACTTTACAGACGGAGGCGTTAGGGGGGCTGTAGTGATGGTGCTGCCGGTTTTTCCAACAAGCGGGTTTTCGCCGCAGTTTCCGATTCCCCACTCGTAGGTTTGGGAGCTGCCGCCAACCACTGTCAAGGTTCTTGTGTCTCCCTCGCACGCCGTTGCATTGACGCTGATAGAGGCGGGCGTTGCGGCAACATACACGATGAGTTTTTGGCGGATGCCCGGACAGAAGTTCTCGTCTTCATAACTTGCCCAAAATTCCGTTGTGTTGGTTAGCGTTACAATCGGATTAATAATGGGATTGGGTGTAAATTCATCAGCATAAAACCTGAGTACGGAATGTTCAAAATCGTGTTCTTCGCCGGTTGCAGATTCAACCAATTCTCTTAAATCTTGTGTACCGCCCGAACAAATGTAGGCGTTGTGTACAACAAAATCGTTAGTCATTGCCATGGGACGAACCACAATATCCTTGTAAACCGTTTGGGATTGACCGCAAGCATTATAAGCATACACGCTTACCCTGCCGGTTGCACTTCCCTGCACCGCCAGTTGGGCAGTTTGTTGGTTGGCATTGTAAAGCGTCATTCCCGTTCCTGATATTAATGTCCAAACGTAGGTAGCATCTGCATAAAAGGGTGACTTAATGGCAGTCAAAAAATTATCGGTTGTGCCTTCGCAAAAACTGTTCGGGGCTTCAATTTCGCCAAGAACAGGAGGTTCGTTCAGCATTACCCTGAGACTTTTGTCGGTTACGGAACATTGCGAGAGCGCTTTGAGATAAACATCTCCAATTCTGGCTGAAACGGAACTTGTTTGTGTGTTAATACTGATTGGGGAGGAGGTATTCATGCCCGTAATTTCCCATCCGGCAGGAACGCTCCAATCGTAAACAAATCCGGGACTTAGTGCAGGGGTTGTATAAACGGGCGCATCTCCCAAACAAGGGAACGTATTTCCTGTAATGGCTTGTAACTGGTCTGTTTTCGGAACAATAACCGTTACATTCATGGTTGCCGACGGACCGGCGCAATTGCCGTTGTTTGGCGTTACGGTGATGGTTCCGGGTACTAAACCGGAAGTAAGGAACATAGAACTTCCTGTGCCGCTTGTGGGCGTCCAACCGGTGCCGGTTATGCTCCAGTTATAGGTAATGCCCGACACGGGGGCTACTTTATATTCCAAACCGGAAGCGCCGCCGCAAATGTTGTTCGGACCTTCTATAACGGGTTTAGCCGGCGGGTTGGCAAAATAGACGTCTAATGTGGCTACAAGCCCTGCTGCGCCGCACTGAGGAACGCCCATTACGTAAATAGTAGCATTTCCCGTTCCGGGAATAAGCGTTATGTTAGTTCCGGTAAGAGCGCCTGAGTGACTCCAGCCCTCGCCTACATAACTCCATGTATAAGTGGTTGTTCCGTCCTGAACTATCGAATAGTTCACCGGAGCGGTAGAACCTCTGCAAATGGTAGTAGGTCCGGTAATGGTACGGGTACGCAAAGTGGTGGAGCGGATGGTTACGGTGGTAGAAGCGCTTCCTGCCCCGCAAAGTAAAATAGGGGCTATAGTATAAGTTACGGTATAGGTTCCCGGAACACTTTGGTCAGGGAATATTTCGCCGGTTAACGGATTTATGTTCAATCCTGCCGGTGTAGCAGAAAATGTCCCTGTTTTATGTCCTGTTTCATTTGTTTTAGTTACCGGCTTGGGTCCCGGTTCATCAAAACAGAAAGGTCCCTGATAGGCAATGGTTGCCGTTGAGGTATTCGGCATAAAAGTAATCTTGTAGGTTGTTGGGCATCCACCGCCGTTAACCGGATCGTAGGTAGGGGTAAATGTAACCTCATATTCACCCTCAGTAGGCATGAGCCCACCTGGGGTGTAAATTATTCCATCCTTAAAATAAGTGGTGTTAAGCGGTGGGTTAATGGTCCAGGTACCACCTCCCATAGATATATTTGAACCACTTCCACTGGGAGCCGGAATGCCCGGTCCTACCGGATAATATTCGTTAGTACCCTGATTCGTAAAGTTAGCATTGCACGCAGGGTAAGGTATCCGTTTTGCATCATCTTGACGTTGTCTGTAATAAAGAATCTCTGTATAAGTACAAGCCTTAGCAGTAACAATCTTAACCGTAGTGGAAACGGAAGCGGGGCATGGATTTAGTGTTGTATAGGTTATCACGTACTCTCCTGCGGTAGCGCCAAAAGGAGAAATTACGCCTGTTGTTGCATTAATGGGTAAACCTGAAGAAGGTGCAATTGTGTATGTTCCATTAATAAAATTTCCTGTTCCAATAGGTGCTGTCCATGATGGGGCAAAAGTACCCGCGTCGGTAGAACTATATTCATATTGAGAATATGTTAGAGGTTTCAAGGTGGCACCTTGCACATTTATAGTAAAAGTTTTGGAACCGGGAGCGCATTGCCCCGGAGAAGGCGTAAAGGTATAAGTAAAACTTCCTAACGCTGTTGCCGATAAGAAAGCCGGATTCCATGAACCCTGAATTCCCTGGTCGGAAACTAACGGAAGAGGTTGAGAAGAGCCCAAACAAACAGGATTCAATAAGCTTGCAAATGTTGGGTCAAGCGGAGCTGTTATGGTTGTGGTTACGGATTTTGTGCTTGCACACTGTCCGCCATCCGGAGTAAAAGTATAAGTTCCGGAAGCTGTTGTTGAAATCGTGGTGGGCGACCACGTACCCGTTATCCCGTTATCAGACATTCTCGGCAACGGATACGGGGTTGAACCATTACAAAATGTGGTGGGGAAACTGAACTCCGGAGCGATTGACGCGGTTACTCTTACAATAAGTTCAACCGTACCGGAAACGCATATTCCGTGCGCCGGAGTAAAAATGTAAGACGTGGTGCCCGCAGCGCCGGTAGTAATGGTGGCTGAGGGCGACCATGTTCCCGCGATGCCATTGTCGGATACCGCCGGTAAGGTAAAGTTTCCGGAACCCTGGCAATACTCTCTGCGCACAGAACCAAAATCAGGAGTTAATGTCGTGTTTACTCTCACAGTTACCACCACCTGACCGGAAGAACATTGCGCCGGATTATTCGGTGTAAAAGTGTAATTTTTAGTTCCTGTAGTTAGTGTTGAAATGGTTGGAGGGTTCCAAGTTCCTGTAATCCCATTGATGGATGTTCCGGGCAACAGGTCAGGGTCAACGCCTTGACAGTATTCTGTTTTAAAATTAAATTCGGCTACGGGAGAAACGACTTCCACCATAAGCGTAACGATACCGGTAACACATTCTCCTGCTGCCGGCGTAAACGTATAGGGCGTTCTTCCAACCACCCCGGTCATAATCGTATCGGGCGTCCATGTTCCCTGAACCCCATTGACAGAGGTTGCAGACAACTTGGGCGGTTTTTCTCCCTTACAATATTGAAGATTAAAAGCAAAAGTCGGCGTTTTAAGCGCAGTAACAGTTACCGAAACATGAACAATATTAGGAGTAGCACAATACCCCGAGTTTGCAGTGAAAATATAAGTATAAGAGTTAGGGATAGCGGTTGAAATGGAAGTTACCGGATTAGAATTTAATGTCCATATACCCGGAATGCCGTTATCCGACATCTGGGGTAAGGTATATTCCGGCTCGCCCTGACAGAAAACTTTTTTCATGGTAGTGAAAGTTGGTGCTATGGAAGTTGCCACACTCACGGTTATGCTGGTTGTACCTGATGTACACTGTCCGCCGGTCGGCGTGAAAGTATAAGTGCCTGCGCCTGTAATTTGAGTGGGGTTCCATGAACCCGTAATCCCGTTATCGGATGTCAAGGGCAAGGTAAGCGGAAGTTCGGTGGAACAATATTCTAATTTTACCGAAGTGAAAACAGGGGTTCTTGTGGAAGCCACCGTTACGGGAACGTTTACGCTGGGCGCACACACACCCGTATTCGGTGTGAAAGTATAAGTTTTTGTTCCCACAGAAGTTGTCGTAATAGTGCTGGGTATCCATGTACCCGGAACCTCATTATTGGAAATGTTGGGCAACGCATCTGGGGTATTTCCCGTACAATAATCGGTTTGGAAACTGAATGTCGGGGTTTTGGTTTGGGTAACGGTTACCTGGAACGATTTTGCTCCGGTGGTACACTGTCCCGCTGTGGGTGTGAAAGTATAAGTGGTTGTTCCTGCATTAGCCGTAGAAATAGTGTTAGAGGGACTCCACGTACCCGTTACGCCGTTGTTTGAGGAGGAGGGCAACGCTGCCGGAACCTCGCCCGTGCAATATTGGGTTTTAAAACTGAATTGCGCGTCAATTTTCGCATTAACTTTTACCGCAACCGTTTTAGGTGGATAACAAGTATTTGTGGGGGTAAATAAATAGTTGGTTGTTCCTACCGTTGCAGTACTAATAGCTGCCGGCGACCATGTACCTGCAATACCATTCGCAGAATTGGGCAGCAATGTTGCCGGCACATCACCTTGACAATAAGTGGTAGTAAAACTGAAAGTAGGCTCGGTGGTGTTATTTACGGTTACACTAACCGTATAATTACCGGTAGCACATTGTCCCGAATTGGGCGTAAAAACATAATTGGTGGGTCCGCCTACCGTTGTTGTTGAAATCGTAGCCGGTTTCCATGTTCCCAAAAGTCCGTTCGAAGAAGTGGTGGGTAATGATACCGGCGTTTCGCCTTTACAATAGGTAAGCGTATTGGGTATATTGAATGTGGGCGTTATCGGCGCGGTAACCGTTACAGTTACTTTATAAGGACCGGTTCCGGCACAATAACCGGATGTCGGCGTAAATGTATAATCTGCAGTTCCCGCTGTTGTTGTGCTAATCTTCGTGGGATTCCACGTACCCGGAACACCGTTTGTGGATATTCCCGGCAATGCCGCCGGCGTTGCGTCTTTACAATAAGTGGTTTGGAAATTGAAGGTGGGGTCAATGGTGGCGGTAACCGTTACGGGAATGGTTACGGTGCCTGAGGTGCATTGCCCTGCTGTGGGCGTAAATACATAGTTGGCGGTTCCGATGATGCCCGTATTGATGGTAGCGGGCGACCAAGTACCCGTAATGCCATTCGTGGAGGTTGCCGGCAAAGTGGCGGGCAATGCATTTCTGCAATAACTCGTTTGAAAACCGAAAGCAGGCACAAGGGTAGCAGAAACCGTTACCTTAACCGTAATCGGATTGGCACATCTTCCTGCAGCCGGCGTAAACACATAATCTTTCTGCCCTGCGGTGTTGGTAGTAATCGCTGATGGTGACCACGTTCCCGGAACACCGTTAACAGAAGTGAGCGGCAAGGTCGCCGGCGTTGCATTCAAACAATATTGCGTCTGAAAATTGAAAGTCGGCGTTAAGATTTGAGAAACGTGCACTAAAAACGGCTCGGTGTAATAGACAGTACCCGGTGTAGGACTACCATCAATTACCCCCCGACGATAATAAGTGGGCGTGGTCAAATTGCCTGTTGTATAATTTTGATTTGCCGTTGAGAAAGCGCCGCTAATGGCTGTCCATGGACCTGTAGCACTTGGACCGCTGTACCATTGGTAGTAATAGGGACCGCCGCCGCCTGAGGCAGGTGTTGCGGTTAGATTTGCCGGATACCCGGAACAAACCTCTTCCGGAGCGGTGATACCGCCCGCATAAACGTTGTTAGATTTGATAATATACTGACCATAGCCACCGCAGTCGTACAAATTCGGCGTTTTGTAGTCTTGGCTATGGGCAAAAGTTATCCCCGAAGCCACAATCCAATGGATATAGTAAACCCCCGGAGGTAAATTGTTGAAATAGACATTAGTAACCGCAGTTCCGTTGTTTTGTACCGGAACTTTCAGTGGGGTCCATAAATAGTGTGGTTTTTCTGCCAACGCCCCTTCAAAAGTGGGTTGCGTTGTGATATAATAAACGGCATCTACCAAATTGGGGTCGTAAAGAGAGGTGTTCAATCCGTTATGCTGAATCCACAGCGTGAGAGGAACCATGGTGGTTGCGGGGTCCGGCGGATAATTAACGGTAAAAGACTTGTTGGTGGTAGAAACACAAATATTGGAATTGGTTTTGGTGTCGTCGAATGCAATTACACGTTGCCTGCCGATTCTTCGGAGGTAGCTTGATAGCAGATTCGGGTTTGCTACGCCGGGCCACTGGGCGCCAATAAGCAATATATCGTTGTAATAGCCGCGGGGCCAGCCCTGTTCAATGGGAATGACCACATAAAACACATCTCCGGGCTTAAATTGGGTGGGGGGAGATGGCAATACGTTTTCATTGGCATCCAAGAAAATCAACTTTTTGAACATATCCATATCTTGCAACATCCAATTCACACCGTTTACGGTTAATTGCGGTTCACAATATTCAATTTTAAGGCGGTAAGCGTTTGCACGCGCCTGCGCGGGCGAGTACCCCTCATACAGCGGATAAGCCCACTGATCTGTAAACTCTATACAGGTTTGCAGCAGCGGTAAAATTATTTCGCCGCCGTTGAGCACGGTTTTGTTAACCGGCAAATACGGGCGCCCCCAAGTGCTGGGCGCTATGCTGGAAACGGTGGTAAAAAATGTAACCGGAAAAACAAACAATCCGTGTAGGGGAATAATCCCTGCTGCGTCCGTATATCCGATGAGTACTTTGTTCAATGAAAATGAGGGAAATATGGCGTCGAAAATTGCTTTTAATCCGGGATCTTGCGTAAAGTCAAGATAAATCGGCACAAAAGGCTGATAATCTACACAATGTATGTTCATAAGCGGTTTGGCGGGGTCGTTCACGTAAGCCACATATTCGGTTCCTATCAACGCCAATGCCGGGTCGGAAGAGTAAGGAGCACCTGCGGCGCCGTAAGATTCAATTTTAGCGGGCGGCAACACAATCACCGCACTATTCTTTGCCATACAATTGGTAATAGCGGTAACGCCGCCTGAAGTAACGCCGCCAAAAGGACAACCTCCGCCGATGCCGGCGCCGTGTATCCCTGCATAAGAACGAATAACACCGCCGGTAATAATCACTGCACCATCGTAATAGGCGCGGAAACCCCCACCGATACCGGAAGCGTGACCGCCCCAAGCCGTAATGGTTCCGCTGGTAATAATGATATTACCCCCGCTGGTCCAATAAGTAGTAGTGCTGGTTTGCCCCGCGCCGGTTCCTGCCGGAGGCGGACAAGGCGTTGCGGCACTACCTTGAATAATAGAAACTACTTCTCCCTGATTACCGTTGTACAAAACTCCGGTATGTCCTCCCATTCCGTGCATGGCGCCGATAGCCGCACCAGCCTGACAAGCCGTGCCTTTCACCGGCGGCAAATTTGGGTCGGTGGAAGTGGTAGCCATCGTATTGGCAAAGAGGATTCCGCTGCTGTTGTCATCGGGGTTCACCGCGCTGATGTATATCTGTGCACCCTGGTCAACCTGAATCCCGCAATAACCGGCGTTCCCGTTTTGCCGAAGCACATTATTGCCCTTCAGCACAATTTGTACATGAGTTACCGGACTTTGATTGGTATTTACGCCGTTTTGTCCCATAATGGCAATACAGGAACCCGTCTTCACGAGATTGGTTCCGTTGCCGCAAGGGGCGGTAACCCCTGTGGAAAAAGGCGTCCCTGTGTTGCCCACGGTGATATTTACGCCATCAAGCGTAATTTTGCCTTTATATCCGGCGCCCACAATAATGCGGTTAACCGTTGTAGTACCCGTAACATAGTAGTCATAAGCGTAGTTATTTGTATTCGTCGGCGCAATAATCAAGTCGCCGCCCGTGCCTATATTATGCGCACGAACAGGGCGCTGAGCATACAAACTGTTTACCGAAAATAAACCGAGCAACAAAAATAATAAGGAATATAAAGTTGCTCTCTTTTGTAAAATTGTAAATCTTTTCATGAGGTATTTTTTTTTACATTAAAATAATTATAACATTAATTAACAGTGAATAAAAGTGGATTTGTATTACTTTTTTAATCGATACACAAATCTCACCGATACAGGGTCTTTTTTATCGTTGGGGTCTTCAATCTCTTTCATAAAAAAGAGCAGATTGCCCGCTTCGGAAACCCCTCTTTCAAAAGGTTCTACGGGATTTTCAAAAACAATGCCGTTCGTACCGTCGTTGCTGTAATTTACTTGCACGGTTTTTGTCGGAGATTTAAAAATAATCGTATTTCCGGTAACTTCAATTTCGGTAAAATACTCAACCGTTGCAGCTATTCCGGAAGCAATCGTTATGTTGTGTTCATTCACTTGGTATTCCACGCCGGTCTCGGTTTTATAGACCTGGAAAGATTCTCTCTCCGGAAAATATTTTCCCGAAGGGATGGGTTGGGAACTATTGTTGGGGGCTTGAGCATAAACGGTAAAAGTGCCCAATAAGATTAAAAAAATGCAGACTTTTTTCATTTTGATTTTGTTTTGGTTTTGATTAATATTTTGATTTTTTTTTAATAATTTACTTTGTTTTTTATTCAAAATTAATAGTGGGATGATATTTTTTTTGGCAGTTTTTCCCTAAAAAAAACCTCCATTTCCGCGAAATTGCAGAAACGGAAGTTCGGTATATGAATTAAAATCTGCCGGTAAGGCACTGTTTTCGGGTAGGCAGTATTTGAGGAACAAAATACGTAAAGTGCACAAAATTAGCGCTTTTTGTACAAAAAATTCAAAACCGCACATCAGAAAACGATACATTTACAAATTTTAATTCACATACTGACAAATACTGTCATTTCAAAGACAAAAATATATTAATATTAATACAAAAATATGCTACTAATAAAAAAAATACTCTAAAAATGATTTTTTTAAATTATTTGTTACGTTTTTAGTGTCAAAAAATATTGGGAAAAGCGGGTATAAAAGGAGTACTTATTCAGTATCAATAGTTAAAATTATAAAAAAATAAAGAAATTATTTAATATTTTTTTACAGGAAACACTAAAAAAGAGGAAAAATATTTCAAATACCCTCATTTTGAGGTATTTTTTTAAAAAAATTCAAAAATTTGGTTTATTTAATGTATATATTCGCCGCGCTTTACTTAAAACGAAAAAAAACAAAAAACCAAATTAAAAATTTCGTTTAAATAAAAAGGTCTGTTCTTTGACATCATGAATTTGCACGAAAAAAGAGGAAGATTTTTTAGATTTTTTTGATTACCGAGATTGCTGAGGTAAGGTATTTCGTTTTTTTAATATATTTGCCGCGTAAAAAAACATAACAATTATGGCACGTCCTATTAAACCAACACCAATAATCTATGGCGAAGATGCAATTCGCTTTGAAGAACGTATGAAAAACATTATCCCTATGCCAAAGGAAGAACGCGAAGAACAACGCCGCGCTTATGAATTGGCAAAATCACGGGCTAATTTCCCAATGCTATGAAAGGTGTTAGTTGTGTGTGGTATCTTAAAAGAATGGAACTTGATACCCGAATTAAGCCTTTTGAAAGCGAAGACGAAGACTTGAATATTTTTTTGATAAATGATGCAAAAAACTACCTAAAACAGCGGCTTTCTGTAAGTTATTTAATTGAAAACGAGACAGAAACAATTGCTTATTTTTGCTTATCAAATGACATTTGGAAAACTTATCTTGCAAATAGTTCGCGAAATGTATTCGGTACAAACACAACAGTCCGGATGCCGTTTTCTCACTGTAGATGCATATCCAAACGCTGTACAATTTTATCAAAAGCATAATTTTGATTTTCTTACCAGCGATGACGAAACTGAAAAAACTCGCCTCATGTACTACGACTTGAAAGCAATGGAATAATCTTTTTTCTTTCCTTTTTCCTTTCCCACCTTTTTTCGTGCAAACCCAACAAAAACCGTTTGCACGATTTTTTTTTCGTGCAACAACAATACGAATAAAAATTGAAATTAACAATACAAAAAAATATTAACAAAAAAATTATTAACAAAAAACCATTTTTATGAAAAAATTTACCCTTTTAACTACCCCGTCTGCCTGCGGCAGCCACCCTTTCAAAAAATTGAAGGGGAATTTATTCCACCCCAAACCTCTTACGGTCTTACGCTCTTACACTCTTACGGTCTTCTTTCTTATCGCTCTGCTATCGCCCTTCACGGCGGGGGCGCAGTGCGGGGATATTACGATGACGGCAACCGCTACCGTGGCTACCTGCTGGAACAACGGTACGATTACCGTTACTATTGATGGCCCCGACTTGGATAAGGTAAAATTAGAAACCATGCAATTGAAAGTGGAACCCGATGGTCCCGGCACTTTGGTTGACTGGTTTACCCCCGACGGCACGGGGAATGTGAGAACCATTACCCATTTGGTAGGCGATTCTTATACGGTGCGATTCCAAGCCATCTGCCAAAACTTAGCCGGAGATGAGTGGAAAATTGAAGGTATCTCCGTTCGCGCTACTGTTACAACCACATGGTCGTAACAGTAGCGCGAACGG
>Ga0209628_10000986_pt1 | contig 17919 bp, 13 predicted proteins | sample TergutCu122P4_FD_187285 | JGI IMG/M metagenome (GOLD analysis project Ga0209628, IMG submission 187285) | Cubitermes ugandensis P4 segment gut microbial communities from Kakamega Forest, Kenya - Cu122 P4 (SPAdes) (version 2) | ecosystem: Host-associated > Arthropoda: Insects > Digestive system...
ATAGTAAAAAGGTTGTGTGCATATTTTCAGTTTAATAGTATAAAGTGTATAATATATTTTTAGTATAATAGTGTAAAGATCGTCAGTTTTTCATTCTACTTTCCATTCTCCTTCATCCAATTGGGTAGCTGTTCATCTCAGCCTTTGGTGAGTTTTTGCCCTTTTATAGTGTGTTTTTTACTATTTTATAAAACTTATCTTTAAATAGCGGGCAGCACCCAGAACGAATTAAACGATTTTCTATAGAAACCTACGGGAAATCACGTTTCGGCTAACGAAGATTTCGGCTAACGAATGTAATTCCGGAATGAATTATCTTCGTTAGCCGAGGTATCGCTGTACAGCACCAATAAACAGCAGCAGAAGTTATGCTGAGACGGTACTGTACTTATCTTCTACATCGAAGTCTACAGCCTACCAAACCTAGACAGAACCACACGGTGCAAAGTGCTGGTCTGAAAAATTTATAACCAGAACTCCGTAGTGACTATGTTACAGAATGAGCGACAGGGAGGGATCTTGATGCGAATGCCGGCAGAGAAAGATTTTCTCTTCACCATTAAGTCCAAACTTGCTCTGGCGCTCAACCAGCCTCATATTCAATACGTAACGAAGGCGTGTTCCCCGAGGGTAAAGTGGCCAGGACGCGAAGCAGGCCACTAACCTCCTTACAGTGCCAAGTTAAACATAAGTGGGGACATAATCCCACTCACCCACATGTCTGTATGGCATACACAGGGATAATATAACCTCCCGCCCCCCAATAAATTGAAGCTGTCTTTCAAACACCTCTTACGTTTAGAGTCTAGCCGTCCCAAATCAATGCCGCCGATAACAGCAGTATTTAAGTAGGTTAGGGTCGAGCTCGTGACTCCTTGCTTCCGATGGTTTGAAAGGCAGAGGCGGCTTCTGAAATCTGGAGCTTAGGGTAAACATAAAACTATCTCCGGGAATATGCAGGAAGGTCGCAGAAATTGGGATCTTACCCCCACCTGTCGCAGTTCAACAGTGACGTCGTTACAACACGCGACGAGTGATTAATCCAACAAACTATGGTTCATCGAAAACTTGTGTTCCTTACTGATGTCGTCACTGTGAGACTGCTCGTGCTTTCGTTGTTATTATTCTTTCCGTGACAGTCAAGCTTTGTTACAAGGAACTTCTAATTCCCTGTAGAAATAAGTTTCCCGGGGATCGGCTACATTCCATCGCCTTCGAAAATCAAAAGGCAAGGTTTTGATGCCGGGAAAACACGCCCAAGATCAAGATGTCTGCAACAGTCAGCTTAAAATTTTAAAATAATGCAGGAAATCTGGCTGGCCAAGAGAATAACTGCCACCACGTGAAGTATTCCAGCGCGAAAACGTGTTTGAATGACAATGGCCGTACATGACGTCAAGTAACTACATTCTCCCCGCGTCTGACACCTAGGCCGGCTTAGCATTTCTGCAAGCAAAACAGAAGATTCGTGGTCTGCCGTGAGTAGGCGACAGACTAGCGCCTAAAAGGTTACATCTTCTACACTACTTTTATAACACTATGGCTCAGAAGTGATCAGTAAGTCAATAATTTATTAATTTCTTAAAAATGTATCTGCAGGAGGAATGCCTAACAAACCCACGTATCTCTAAACTTCATTAAGCCAAATCATTATCCTGAAGCTCCAGCTAATGTTCCTGTATCATGCGAAGGCTCGGCACAGTAATAACCAATCACTACAATGAGCATATTCAATGAAACTGTGCTGCCGAACTGTCCGTCAAACGTTACAGTGTACAAAAGTGCTTCGATCCACACAGCAACAAGCACATAGTGACAAAGTATCGTTTGATAACCCCAGAATTTTCCCGTTTAAATTTCAACTAGATGTATGTAAGTACTGACTAGAAGAGGAATAAAATACTCGAGACGTGAAGTACAAATTGAGGTAGACAAATACAAGAAGAATACTGACTCGCACGCCTGCCCGGCTCTACAATATTTTTCCACGTTATATCATAAATTGCACGATTTTCTAAAAAAGTTATTTAACATGAAATGCGTGTTTTGATTTTCTCTAAGGTGTTGGTTTGAAATATTTCTCATTCTAAGAAGAAAAGAGCAAGACATGATCAAAAATGAATATCGGTCTTCATGTAAAGTACCTGCAATTCGTGTCCGATTTTGATGAAATTTGAATTTTCTAGATAGGTTTTCGAAAAATACTCAAATATACAATTTCATGAAAATCCGTCCAATGGGATCCGACTTGTTCCACGCGGGCGGACGGACAGACAGATAAACATGGTGAAACGAATAGTCGCTTATCTCAATTTTCCGAAGGAGCCTAAAAACAGCGACTGAGAAATGTGCGGTTATCATGGACGTGCGCCATTATCCTGCCGTATTTTGTGGCATCAGTATTCGTAAGACCAGCCCACACCCTCATGTCTGGTTTTCGTCCTTTAGGTCAGTGTTTCTCAACCTTTGTGAGACCGCGGCCCGGTAAATTCTTTTTTTATAAGAGGGCCCGGTCCGAAAAAATTTACTCGTAAAAACCTTTCCAATTTTTTTAAGTTCGTACGTTACACTAACATAAGTATTAATAATTAATTATAGCATAATAATGAAGAGTATTAGTACACTCATGTATAGGGTGTGGCATGCTGATAAATATTAAATTACATTTAAATTAGTTACCAATTACTGGACTAATGAAATCTTGGTCACTGATTTTTGCTACACAGATGTTATTTAGGCGCTCTGGGTCTGAGCTTTTCGACACATTCAAGAATATTATTCTCCTCAGAATATTTCTACTATAAAATATTTATTCATGAAAAATGCTTAGAAAACTAAAATGACTAATTCCATGAAAACCTCTCGCGGCCCGGTATAATTGGCGCCAGGGCCTGGAACCGGGCCGCAGCCCGGCTGCTGAGAAACACTACTTTAGGTCGTGCCAACACAATTCGTCGAGGCCAAATATCGCATGTGTTAGTTCGCAATGTGCCCCTTCATTTCATCTGTGGCAACGTTTAAGCTGGAGGAACGCCCCTTGTCGTCTGTAAGGCAGCCAGCTATCCAATGTAGCGGTCCGGGTGCGAAATGACAGGACCATTAATTAACAGTGAGCCAGCTTTGTTGTAGTACTGCCAATTTGGGCTGTGATCTGCACCAAGAGAGATTACGTTCTATCCTGTAAGGTCGGCCACTGGCCTCGGAGTCTGATTAGGATAACAAAGCAACCGACACAAAAATCACAATTCAAATTACGGACTAAAAGGCTCGCCGCCTCTAAGGACACGACAAAAGATAGTTACTTCTATCCACAACGGCTGCAGTAACAATGAACTTGATAGCAAGAGGATTGCAGGCCAGCAGGCAAGAGTGGTATATGTCTAATTGATACGCTATGAGACTGAACAGCACGATAACTATGGGGTGAATGTTCCTTGCCAAATACGATCATTAATATATGCTAACAGCTAGTGTATGACCCGCATTAGGTACAGTATGTAAAGAAAAGGCAAAGTTGCGACCCTCCTCTTCCCGCCCGCCACAGCTACGACAAGATGCCTACCTCAAAACACTCTACATAGTCGATAGGAACTTTTCCTGCCTATCACTTCAGTATGCAGTCAAACCACTTGTCACCTTAAACACAGAAACAGTACGTTCCTCCGAAACGCCGGAATTCTATACCGCTACACCATGCAGAATCCTTCCCCCAAACAAAAAGACCATGATCTGACGGTGAAACTGTCATAGTACATACATTAAGTACAACGCCAAAAATATACATGAAGTGGAATCACAGCTACGCGTATACTTAACTCATGTCTTTATTTCTAGACAATCAATATCTCAGAGCTGATGATCACTAATAAAGTTTAGAGAACTTGGAAAAAGGCGGTCATGGCCTAATCTGGAAGGAATGAGGCAAATCACGAAAGCACGTCTTAAGGTGACATAAAATTGAACTGGGCACCTCACAAATTCAAGTCTACAGCGACAGCACAATGCCAACCTATTCGGCCAAGGAACTCGGCACTAGACGAAAGTGGTCATCCTCACACCCCGACAGCTTCACTCTCGGAGAAAGTTCCGGTACCCAGTGGAGAGAACTAGTTTAAAAAAAGGGCCAAGTGGAAAACAAAAAAATCCCCGACGCTGTTGGGATTCAAACGCCAATTCCTCGGTCGTCTAGACTGCGAATTAGTCGCCATACGACGGTACCCACGTCCAGTCTATTCCAATCTCGAGAAAAAGCATCCCGATATTTCCGTATTTTTCCCCCATAAGATAAATTCAGAAACAGGACCCTAAAAGAGGCTATCAGTCCGTTTCAAAATCACAGTGATGTCTGTTTCATCCCATCTAACACACGTTCCCCAGCCTCATAAAAACTATTCTGGCATCAAAGCTTGTAAGTCTGCAGTACATACGAAGGGGTGCTGTTAAGTCCCCTTAGCCCGACCTACTTCCCGATGTCGTAGGACGGAAATGATAGCGTCGTTGGAAAGATGGGTCTGTTCATGTGCCGAATTGCAAGTCTTTTCTTGTTACAGAGGCTGAAAGGAAGCATGTCAGGCGACGCGCGAGATTTCAACAACATCGAGACGCGAGCTGTGATCAAGTTGTTTCTGACAGAAACATTAGGGAAACATGCACCATCGTATGCCACCGTCAGAAACTGGGCGGCCCCATTTAAAGGTGGTGATTTTTCCACCTGTGATGCGCCTCGTCCTGGACAACACAAAACACCGACCAACCCGGAGTTTATTGATCAAATTCACGAGGTAATCTTGGAAGACCGCCGGATTTCGGCTAAACCAGTAGCTGAGCAACTGGGCATCTCACGTGAGCGGGTTGGGTCCATCATTCATGACGATTTGGACATGCGGAAGCTCTCCGCGAAGTGGGTCCCGAACTGCCTCAACGCGGATCAAAAACGTCAACGGTGCCAGTAGTCTGAGCGACTTTCTGGGAAAGTTCTCGCCTCGATTTTTTTGGGACCAAGACGGCATCCTCCTCATTCATTGCCTTCTAAAGGGCCAAACTATCAACGTGGAGTACTCATCTCTGCTGGTGCAATTGAACGACATATTGAAGGAAAAACGCCGCGATAAGGTAACTAAGGGGGTCTGTTGCATCTAGTTGGCATTTTATTTCCACATATTAACGACGATGCACGGTCAAAATCACATCAAATAAGGGGGTCTTGTTTTTGCACGACAATGTCCCGGCTCACCGGGCACTTACAACCCAGAAGAAACTGGCCTACCTGGGCTTCCAGTGTCTTGATCAGCCACCCTATTCTCCGGATCTGGCCCCGTTGGACTATCACCTGTTCCTTGGACTGAAAAAACAATTGAGAGTTCGCCATTTTTCGTCCGACGCGGAGGTCATTGCTGCTGCGGAGACCTGGTTGGAAGAACAACCTTCTGATTTCTTTTTTGAGTGGCTTGCAAAATTTAGAGCAATGGACCAAGAAGTATATTGAGCTTCGTGGGGAGTACGTTGAATAAATCCCGAGATTGGTCGCTGTAGCTTGTATCCTTCCTGGTCGGGCTAAGGACTTAACAGCACCACCTCGTACAAGTAATCTTTACACATTCATGTCCAAACTCATTAATAACAATAATGAGGGTCGATTATAAAGACCATCCGACAAAGGCTGTTTGTGGAAAATATCACTGTTAATGCAAGAATCATACGAAAGACATAAATATGCTGTGTACACAAAATCCATATATTTAAATGGTAAAGCAAGTGGTCCACACAGTAACCACTGAACACTAATGGACTAATTTACGCGAATTATAAAATAACTGATCGATTTTATGTTAATGGTACCGACGAACGCACAATTTAAAACACATGCATTATCAAAACAATAACAGTACTCGAAGAAACAAGCAGAAAGATACTAAGTAAGTTCGTCGTAATTCGATGACACACAGTCTACGAGACATACGGTGTCGTTACAAAGACCAGAACTCAATGAATACGGGTACATGAGTACTCCGTAAGTTTCGTAATGTCCGCTTAACAACAGGATGCAAACCACCCGACCGACTCACATAAACAGAAGGGCATGGAATGTTATGCAGCCGTCTCCGTCTCAAGTCTTACGATATGTGACTCCGTCCCGGCGCTACTCTGTCCACCACAAATCCCACATGGACTGACCTGGGATCGAACCCGAAATTCAACCGTGAGGTTCTCCCACTACGGCCTGAGCTACGGAACGGCCTCTGGCCTTTGAGCTGCTGAGAGTCTCAAATATCGCTCCTATATTTTCGTTTAATACTGATTATTTTTGGGCCTAACTAAACTTTATAGTAACAACATATCGATTTAATTTCTGATGGGCCTCCATCAGCATTACAAGTCCCTTTCATTCGTTGTAATCCTCATATTACTTTCACTGTATCCCAGTACACATCAAAATTAGGGAATACGCAAATACCTGCCGATAAGAGCAACACATCCCATGATGGACTGACATTCAGCTGATAGGAAACACACTTAAGAAAGGCCAAAGGTCAATTAGGCCTACTGTCCTGAACCACCTAAAACATTTTGAATGCACCCATTATATATTGTGTAACAACTGTACAAAAATATTCAATAACATACCATAACTACACAAAAATTATATGCCAATCCAACATTTACTCCCAAATACACTTACTACGAGGATTGCTCAGAAAGTAATCCGTCACATCTTTTTTCTCGGAAACTATTTATTCAGAATGTATTAAATTCACGCACAGTATAACTGGATGTTTCCTTTACACATGTTATTTTTCCACATAATCTCCATCTACGTCTACGGCCTTACGCCAGCGCGAAACTAGGGCATGCTGTACCTGCTCGTTTCCTGTTCACGTAGCCATGTCCTTACTGTACGAATCACGCTCTTGTCATCTTCAAACCTTGTCCCACGCAGTGTATCCTTCAGTGGCCCAAAAAGATGAAAATCTCACGGCGCCAGATCAGTACTATGGGGGGGATGGGGGAGCACAGTCCAACCAAACTTGGCGATTGCCTCGTGGGTTCATAGACTTGTGTGAAAGCGGGCATTGTCGAGCTGAATCAGCATGTCTCCTGGATTCTTGTTAGGCCGCACTCGCCGGTAACGCTGTTTCAGTTTTTGGAGGGTTCTGATGTACACGTCCGAACTGAATGTCTCACCTAGGGCCATCACAACCACCAGAATCACTCCATCAATGTCCCAAAAGATGGTGATCATGACCTTTCCGGCGGAAGGAGTTGTCTTGAACTTCTTTTTTCTTGGTGATTGCGGATGCTGACACTCCACTGACTGCCTTTTCTTCTCCGGCTGATAATGGGGAGCCCAGGTTTCGTCACCTGTGACGATCCGGGACCAAAAGGCCTCTCCCTCAGCATCAAAACGCTCCAACAATTCAGAACAGATGGCTTTCCTTTAACGTCTGTGCTCCGTTGTGAGACTTCGAGGAAACCATCTCGCGCATAACTTCGAAGATTCCAAAGCGTCAATAATTGCAATTGCATTTCCATTGCTGACTGAAAGCTCTACGACCAAATGCCGACTTGTGATGCGCCGATCCGCAAGAATAATGTCATTGGCGCGCTGCAACATGTCTGGGCTGGTGGCTGTGGCAGGATGCCCAGACCGCGGTCAGCAATGCAGCTCAGTTTCTCCACTTCTTGAACTCTGAACCCAGCGTCCAACGGTGCTCCGATCGACTGCACAACTTCCATACACAGCACACAACCGTTTGTGAATGTTTCCCATACTTTCTCTGCCACTAAGAATTAAATTACAGCTCGTTGTTTGTAGGGTGTGTCACACAAACGCCATTTTCAGAGACGACTACAGCGGCGCTATCTGTTGGACGACCATGTACTTAGACACATGTGCGCAATAATCATCAGTGTTGCTACCTCTCAATTTTCACACTGTTATCTTTATTCTGGAATGAGAAAAAAAAAATGTGGGGCATTACTTTCTGAGCAACCTACGTACATGTTTCGGGGTTGAAGATCAGCTTAAGGGAAATACAACTAAGTAACAATCAGACTAACCAACTAAACAACCAACTGACTCAAAGGAGCAGAGTCTTTCTTGAGAAGCTAACGGTTCTCAGCTAGTCAAGAAATTATCTGCATTTTATTGAACCCGAAGGTTCATTACCAAATTCACAAAAGCCCGCCAAGTGTCCCTATCTTGAGCCAGATCAATTCAGTCCATGCCCCCCAGTCCCACTTCTTGAGGATCCATTTTAAATACACTCCTCTCACCTACGCCGGAGTATTCAAAGTTGTCTCTTTAAGGGAACATGACATACACGGGCTCCTCATGTTCCAAGTGCCGAATCTCATGTCCTTTTTTTATTGCTTTGCTTGTACCAAAGGATCAGTCGAGGAGCGAGGCAAATGTCAATGTTTTGTAACACGGTAATTGTTTAAGATGAAGAGTTGTTAGAACCTCGTCCCAACTCCACGCTGGAATGCCACCCCTTGCCGACTGTCCGCCGTTCCTCCATCTGGAACCTAAGGACAAGTCACGCCGTGGCGACAGGGACCCATTTATCATGGCTTAAGGGAAACACAACACTACATAAAAGGAGAATTAGTTAAGATTTAACACTCACACAACATATTCTTCCAATTATTAACATAACATGGCCAGATCATACTGTTTCAACACACCATTTATATAGGCTGAATTATACCCTAAAAAGAAACAAAAAAAGATGATGTGCTAAAAATCTTTCTCCGCCTCAGTCTGATACAATACAACCCCCATTGGGGGTTGTATTTTACAGCACTCTAGTGGGCTTTAGCCTCCTCGCTTGCGAGGTTTCTTGATCATACAACGACGCGCCACATTCGGTAGGACTCCTCTGAACAAATGATCAGTCCGTCGCAGAGTCTCAGTCTGATAATATCATCCTAAAATATACTAGGAAATGTTTCCGTTCAGATTTTATAAAATTTTACAAAAAATGGCCGGCACGATATATTAACACGAGAGGCAATGTACGTATGACGTAACAATGTGGTGCATTCGTATAAACACTGTAGCCGTGACAACGCAAATGCGTGTTCCCTTTTTATTGTTCACATCGCTGTCAATAATGTAATAAATACTGAAATAGTTGAAATGGAAAAGCAACAATGCGTTCCCCCTTTGTTGCGCAACGCACTCGTTTATCGCTGCCAATCACATTTAGGGCCCTGTGTAAAGTGGCCGATATTTTGTCCGATTTAACCAAATTTAAATGTTCTCGACTGAGTGTAACGAAATCCCCAATAAAACTTCAGGTAAATCCAGTCAGTGGGAGACACCCTGATACATACGGACGAGCAGATGAATACGATCATGACGAAGCTAACAGGCGATTCTCGTATCTATGCGAACACACCTACAACAGCAGTTCGTAACTGTGTGAAACACATGACAATATCCTGACGGGAACAATTTCGAACTGCTGTTTTAGGCGAGTTGGCAAAATTGTGACAAGCGACTATTACCTTCGTCATGTATGTCTGCCTGTCTGTCCGCCCGCATGGAAAAACTCGGCTCCAACTGGAAGGATTTTCGTGGAATCTGAGTATTTTTCGAAAATCTGTCGAGAAGAGCCAAGTTTCATTAAAATCTGACAGGAATAACTGGTACTTTACAGGCAGACCTACGTACATTTATGATGATATGTCGCTAAATTCTTCTTGAGATGAGGAATGTTTCAGACAAATATTGTAGAGGAAATAACACATATTTTACGCTCGGTAACACATTTTCCAAAAAAAATCGTGCCCTTTACGGGATAATGTGGAAAAAGACGGTACAGCAAGACAGGACACATATACACATATTTCCATGCTGGATAACTAAGGCTACAGACACACAATCTGAATATGTTATACTTATTGCTTTTCTACGGCAACAGAAGTTGCATGAAAGAGCCTTAATGTTGCATTTATACGTACACTGCATGTATTGTTAATACGATATCATGCGATGGGGTGCAAACATTTTTAAACAAGGTTCTAGAATCCTAACGGAAATATTTCGTAACACATTTAAGTACGAGGATCCAGGACTTCTTGAATGTGACGTCGACGTCACATTTCAAAAACCTAAATGTCAGCAACCGCTGTGACAAACTCAGATCTCGCATGTTTAGGGCATATTTTATAAGAGTGGGACTGAAAAGTATTTTCTAGTAGAGATCTATTTTTTAATTGTTTACGGCGCATACGATTTAAAACCTGTCAAAATAACCTAATGAGTGGATTTTAGGAATGTTGAAACACTCAGTCATGTTCCAGTGTTGTACTATTGTTTTCCTGAAAACACCCTTTTAAAGCCGGAAATATATGAATAAATTATGGACTGATTTGTAGTTAACATGTAGTAATGGTCCATTGCTGGATGCTGCTGTGGCGTGACCAGTCCATACACACCATCATTGTAACGTCATTCGCTTCCCACACCTACGACACCAAAGAGGATGTTTCAAGTTTTCGGACTAAAAATTTGAACGCATTTCTCATGCATACACTTCGTACTGCATGACCCGCTTATCATGCCCTTGATTTTACGGTCAGTATGGCATTATGGGAAGATAACTAAAATGATCTCTTGAGTACGCAATTTGCTGCAACCAGCCCTCTCACTTTTTTTCTCGAAATACTCTCCTCAGGAATTTGTCCTTAAAGGCTTTCCGTCTACATTCTCCATTTTCGAGGAGAGATATAACATTTATCGAACGTATTTTAGTTTGCACGCTTCTAAACACAAGACATCAAATATCAAGGACTGTGAACTGAATGCAGCAATCTGCACTTAATTGGCTTCAATTATAATCCAGTGTTTCCTGAACGTTTTCCTCGCGGACCCCTTGTGGCTCCAAAAAATAACCACGGATCGTCACATATTTGCTCGCGTAAAAACAGAGTGTCTGGATGATAAGTATCGAAAATTAAAAAATTATTTCTCAAAACAGTTTTTAGATACTTACGAATACAAACAGCAGCATACATAGCAATGCACTGCATGATTTGACCTTAAACTAGTTGTCGCTGCTCGCTTTGTGGGCACAAGAAGTTTCTTAACTAGATATTCTAAAGGTCATACAAAGACACATATCGCCAATTAAAGACAATGCTCGATTATTTTTAACAATACGTTCCTCCCTTAATTAAAAAGATAAGTAAGACTTCGAAGTAGCCATTACAGAAACGTATAAACGGATCCCCTGGGAACTTATTCGGCGGATAGCTTCCAGTCTGCCGAGCACACTTTGGGAACCCCTGGTATAATCAGTGGTTTCTGCCGCTCACAATATACGCGTATTTAATCTTTGTCTCATTTTCGAAGGCTTTTTAGCCGCTTTGTACCGCATTTACGTAAAAACAGATAAACAGTGGGTTTTAAGGTGAGTCATCCCCATTCTGTGAAATAAACACACACATTTAATATGGTGGTTGCCAATTTTCCGAAAAGAAATCTGCAGTTTTGGGACAAACCATACCTACATTATGCAATGCTAAACTACGGAGCAGATAGTGTAGATAATTCTTCGCGTACTTACTCACCCTGCTCCCTAAATTAGTTACACTAGAAGCTCCTGTAACAATTTCGTATCACAAAAAATCACCCAAAAGATGACTATATTAGCGTTGTACTATCAGTTGGTTGGAGGCGGACAGGAGCAGGGGAGTAAGGTTCAGCGACCCGTGAGAGAACACGTTATTCTGACTGCTTGATTCTTCGATTCCCCTAGGACAGCGACCGCGGATGCTGGTTCTGACCGGTGCAGTGGTACCCGATCACACGTCTGCCGGCCGACCAGGAGTCTAGTGTCCGGTGTTGTGAAGGGGAGCTCCTGCCGAAGCATCATGCTGAGGCAGGAAGAATTGGCATTTATCAAAGCTATCTCCACCCTTCAGCTTTCCCCTGCACTTCTCAGCGAGCTGAGGATGTTTATGTCTCGAAGGAATAAGAAGCCTGTGGTGCTTGCCGGGAGCCGCGACATATCTGGAGATGGGGCCAGAGCCCCCCCAACGGTCATGAGGCCAGCAAAATTGCAAGCGCAAAGCCAACGAGCTGGCAAGCTCGGGCGAGTCATTCGAACCCGCAAAACGGCGCCCAGCGCCTAACGAAAGGGAACGCGCCTATGCTCGCCAGTGAATCGGCAGTCAAGGGCGAACAAGCTGCTGCGTGCAGCCGGCAACACGTGCCCCCCGAGGGAGGGGTGACGCACGAGGCCGTTTTGACCGGGACCGTCACCCCGTTTCAGCCAAGTGGGTCGCTCAAGTCCACAGCCATAGGTTCAGAACCGTCTGAACCCGCTGTCTCACCCGAAGCAGCCCACAGGCGCATGTCCAGTGACATAGCCGGGTCTCGGAGCGACAAGTCGGATGGCACCACTACAAGCGCCCAAGTGACCAACACCTGCTTACCATGAGGAGAACTTCCTAATAAGACGCACATTTTCATTTCAGGTGTCCATGCACCCGTACCTTCCTCGCCTGATTGCGGGCGTCTTGCCTTGGAGGTCTGACGACCCAAGGCTGAGAAGCTGATGCTTGTCCCGTAAACCGCCAACGGTTTCAGAGCCGCGGTCAGCGAAATCCGGTCCCCCGATTGAGGGGGGGGGGTAAATTTCCACACCTTCATGCTCCCGGAGAACAGTTGTGTGCGGCTTCCGGTGAAGAAACTGGGCAGGTGTATGCCTGCGAGCGACGTCAGAGAGGACCACGAGTTCCTGGGCAATCATGTCCAGGGGGTCACACAGCTGCATTCAGGCCGCCGTGATCAGGACCCCACCAAGGACAGCCCTCCCACACCCACCTCATTTTATCAGCGGCGCGAGGGCCTGAGGTGTCCAAGGTGCGATCAATCACCGAACACTGATTCCTGCGAGTGTCGGTACAGTCCTACGTGGCTCCAAAGGGCCCCTTGCAATGCAAACGCTGCCAGCGCTTTGGTCACACGAAGCGAAAATGTGGATACGCGTCCCGGTGTGTCGCGTGTAGGGGCTCCCACCTCGTCGGTGGGTGCTCTAACCCGCTCGAGAAGCCTAAGTGCTGTGGCAGCGAAGGTAACAGCACCTCGAACTACCGCTGCTGTACTTAGTGGAAAGGGACGAATGCGGCCCGTGCAAATCAAGCGTTCCAGCGTGTCCGAAAAAGCATCGCAAAAGGCCACACTGTCACTCTGACAACTCAGCGAGCAGGGCCCTATGCCCAGCACATGAACCTAGGCGAGGGGTGGTATCATATCGTTGGAGGGGGCGTGTCGTCAAGGCCACCACCACTTAACCACTAATCCAAATACCTCTCCTCAGCCGGTCACGGAGGCGGCCAAGCAGCCTAAAGTGACCGCGACAACACGGCCAGGCCTAAGAAGCCTAAGCCACAGTACACAGCAGCCACTAAGCTGGCTGCTGGCAATTCCAAAAACAAAGCAGCAGCGAGAGAAAAAACGCGCACACCAAACACACAACCCCCGTCCTGGTGGTCCCAACCCAGAGCCCCACCTTCACACTCGAGGAAATCTCTGGTCTCCTCGATCTCCTCCCCCTCCAACTATGTGTGGAGCTGACTCATCGGCTGCTCACGTCAATCTCGCTCCTCCACTCACACGCAGCCCGCCAGAGGGCCGTAATGAAAACGGTCATTCTCTTCGTGGCCGAATATGCCAGCACACCCTAAGGGGACGGAACGGAGTAAAGCCCTGCACCTCGCCTGCTGGAAATCTCACGGAGTTTGCGGCAAAAAGCTTAACCGGAGAATATTCTCAGTCAGCATGGTGCCAAAATTTGTCTCTTAAGTGACACATTCCTTGCAATTGTCTGCCAACGCACAGACAGACTGAATGCGAAGGGGGCACAGCCATCCTGATCCGACATGCTATAGACGACCACTCAGTGCCCGTTCCGTGCAAGACCCATTTGCAGGTTACTGCCATTCAAGTAACATTGGTCGGCAGGCCGGTGAAAATTCTCTTGTCTTACCTTTCGCCTTCCCGCCCACTGATCGGAGCGGAACAGACCGCCTGTTTCGGCGGAACTTACCGGTCTTGCTCGCCGGCGATCTCAACGCCAAACAAGTAGAATGCAAATCGCGATTGAACACGAGGCGGTGGAACCTCCTACATGATTATGGCGACGAGAATTCCTATCTGATCTTTCGACCGGACACCCTAACCACCAATCCATTCAACTACTCCGCTACTACAATGTCATGGACATCGTGATTGAGAACTTACCGTTCACGGTGTACCTGAATTCGTGCTCTGCACTAAGCTCGGACCACCTCCCGGTACTCACTGATACTGCGTGTCGCTCATCCTTTCAACACGCAGCGGATCGGCCCGATTTTAGGCGCACTGACAACACCAACTTCCAAACTAACTTGAAAGGTCAAATTCAGTTCGACCCGGGATTGCACAACGGGATGGAAATCGACAGGTGTGTTGAGAATTCCTCCGGCGCCGTTCTAAAGGCTCTGGCAGCATCCACCCAAAAGTGTCGCCCGCGTCACGATCCACGGCCTTCGATAACTGCTGGTATTCAGGATGGGATACGCCTGAAGTACCGGCTGCGGAGGCAGCGATAGGTCACCAGGGACCGTGCGCAGAAAGCCGAGGTCAATCAAACGCCTGCACAGGTCGGTGACCCACTGCCTCAATTATTAGAGGAATGACAAGTGAAGTGTGAAATTCGAATCCATCGATCCCGAAGACCAATCGCTGTGAAGGATGACCAAAAGGCTGTTGACAATTCCTACTCTCTCTCTCCTCCCCTGGTCACTCCGGGGGGAATTGGTATCTCAGACTGAGAGAGCCGAAGCCTTTCAGCAAAATCTTGATACTCAGTTTTGGCCGTTGACCGATCCTTGGGTTCCGTCAGTTATTGAGATGGTTGATGTGGCGCTAAGGTCTTACATCATGACACCTGCTGGCGAACCCAAGTTAACCAACCCTGAGGAGGTTCAGGAAGCCATCAGGAATCTCAAGGTCAGCAAGGCTCCGAGCTCAAACGATATCCCGAACAGGGCCTGGAAACATTTCCCACAGCGAGCGGTATCCCTCCTGGTCCAGATTTTCAACGCGAGCCTCCTCATCCATCACTTCCCTACAATAAGCAGCACACTCGTGTGATCTCTATACTCAAACCGGGGATGGATTCACCACTGCCCTCACTCTATCGGCCATTTCTATCTTGGACACGAATGGTAAATTATTTGAAAAGATCCTACGTCCTAGGATCTTACATGAAGTAAACGACCGCGGACTGATGAGGGATTAGCAGTTTGGTTTTAGAACCAGGCATAGCACGTCCTTGCAGCTGGCCAGCCTCGTTGAAAGAATTGCCAGAGACTTCGGCGAAAAGAGACTAAAAGACGAAATCTTCCTCGACGTGGCCAAAGCCTTCGATACCGTCAGGATCGATTACCTCCTGTACACGCTAACGCTCCTAAACTTCTCGTCTTACATAGTCTATACAATCTCATCATACCTCCGGGGTCGGACGATCGAAGCGTCCTTCCAGACGGCCACGTCGTCTCGTCGAAGCGTGTGGTCTGGGGTAGCTCAGGGTGAATTAATTTCACCTGTACTCTTCAGCCCGTATGTCATCGACATGCACCCATCCCTCGCACCACGTCGAGTTAGCTCTCTACCCGTAAGGCGTCCATCACATCCACGAAACCGCAAGCCGACGATCCTCGTCAGCTACATGGAGTCATATTTCAACGACCTTGAACGGTGGTTGAGTGAATGGAGAATAGCCATGAACGTCTCTAAGAGCACCTTGACAATCTTCGCGCTTGCCGGACGGCGCTTCATCCAGCCCCGACCAGTAACACTCTTCGGGGAAGCAAATGGGTCGACACTAATCGTTATGTGGGGGTGCCCCTAGATACACGAATCACCTGGTCAACTCTCATCGATCAGTTCAGAAAGAAAACAGATCAAAGGATGGGCATGCAGGGTCCCCTCCTGAATAAGTAGAGTGATCTCTCCGTCTGCAGCTCACCCGCCCCATAATGGATTACGCGTGCCCCGCGTGGAAGTTCGCAGCCCGCACCCATTTCCGGAGGCTACAAGTGTTACAATCCCAGTGTCTTCGCCTTGCTACTGGTGCCCCCATGTACGTAACAGGTAAATACACGACGATCTGGGTGTTCGGCTCTTTGCCGACCACATCAGAGCCCTGAATGCGAGCTTTGACTCAGCTGACGGGGGAACCCCCTAGTACAGCAACTCGGCAGATACTTACGCTGACCGAGGGTTGGCCTCGTAGGCCGACGCGAAAGCTAATGGAAGCAGCGGCCAGCAGGCCAGTCAATGCCATCGCCCGCGATGGCCAAGTCGACTAAAAGAATCGCGTTCGGCGGTGATCAGCCGAGCGCCTTTCGGCTACCCTGACTGAGGCTTTCCGTGATTTTCTCCAGTCGTAAGGCAAATGCCAGGGTATATGATGGAAAGTCGGGGCACAGCCCGACCACCCTCCAGGCGCGGCGGCTTCACCTAAGCACCTGAAAAGAGCATACCCCCAGTTTCCGACTGACCCAGAACCCAAACATCAAACCAAGCAAAGTTTGTCCCTACCATGACTAGCCCAGCGCCACCTAGGCGCTATTCTTTGGCAAGATCAGTCAAGGCCTGACTTCAAAATCGTTAGCGTATACATATTTCCCTGATAGAGTTAAGGTGTCTGTTACAGAGCCCAGCTGCGCGGTTAAATGCGGGAATGTCTAACAGACAAGGGTACGTCGACTTGCGTGAAGCGCAATCTCGGCCCCCCAGTTAGAACTTTGGCTTGGCTTGGCTGATCGCTTGGTTGAAACTGACTGTATCTCACAGGCAGCCAGTCCAGAGTCGAATTTCTGTTGCAGATGAGACGACAGAAAAAATGCGGCAGACCTTCGTCGTTCGCAGTCCACGAAAATCAAGTAAGCCGGCCAGTTTGGAGTTGAACCTACCAAAAACTACAGTGTGGAAGATTATGAAGGAACGACTGCGTTGCAAGCCATACAGCTTACAATTGGTACAGGCTTTGAGCCTTGGTGACGAAAAACGGATTGAATTTGGTGGTGAAATGGGTTGCCAATATGGAAAAAGAAGACGATTAACTGAATAAAATTGTGTTCAGCGATGAGGCTACTTTTCATCAGAGTGGTAAGATTAATCATCATAATGTAAAATACGGGATACGGAGAATCCACAGTAGATAGTTGAACACGTGCGGTACTGACGAAACGTTTTTGTGCTATTACTTTCTGTGAAGGTATATGGTCTTTCTTCTTCGCCGAACCACCTATAACTGGCATTAGTTGTTTGGACATACTTGAAAACTATCTTATGCCAGTCACAGCACGATATGGACAGAGATTTCATTTTTAAACAAGATGGGGCATCCCAACACCTCCATCGTGAGGTTACTTCCTAACTCAACCGCACGGTGGCTGCTTAGATTGGACGTGATGGAACGATAGCTTGGCAACCAAGATCGCTGATTTAACATCCCCGGACTTATCTGTGTGGGGATACGTTAAAGATAAAGTTTTTGTTCCACCTCTTCCTGCAAGTTTGAAAGAACTACGGGCACAGATAACAGAAGCGGTTGTGACCATAGATGTGGACATGATTCATAGGATTTGGGACGAAATCACTCACAGATGGGACGAAACCACACTGAACACATGTTAATATCTGTAGATAAAACTTAAACCATATACTGCATTTTGATGTATATCACAATACTATACGTTTTCTACTTTCTGTGTTATTACACCCTTGTTCTCTATACCTTATTTAGGAACGTCGTGTATACAGGGTGTCCCAGGAGGAAAGGACCTAACTTCGGTAGAGTGTTCCTTAGGTCAAACTATACCGATATAACCCAAAACACCTATATCCAAAGTTCG
>Ga0209628_10000987_pt1 | contig 17910 bp, 11 predicted proteins | sample TergutCu122P4_FD_187285 | JGI IMG/M metagenome (GOLD analysis project Ga0209628, IMG submission 187285) | Cubitermes ugandensis P4 segment gut microbial communities from Kakamega Forest, Kenya - Cu122 P4 (SPAdes) (version 2) | ecosystem: Host-associated > Arthropoda: Insects > Digestive system...
CTCAGCTCCGCACCAGACCAGCAACTTGAAAACCACAGCACGAAATACCACAGGCAGCAACCACTGTATAATACTCTTGAGCTTCTGATGATGGGCATAGTGGTGCCCGAAACATGTTCAGCAAGCAATAAGATCTGCAATAAAAACCTCTGTTGCATCTAGTTGGCATTTTATTTCCACATATTAATGACGATTCACGGTCAAAATCACATCAAAACAGACTTTTGTATTATCTTCAAATCAGTATGAGGCAGCATAATCAGTAAAATGACCAGGATATATGCTGAAAGATCTGGGTTTCAAATCTTGGCAGGAGCAATAGAACAATTTATTCTCCAAAACATCCAGACCAGCTCCAGCACCCACTCAGCCTCCAAATGCAGCTTTTTCTCTGGCAGTAAAGTGGCCAGTTCAGACAGTCAGACCACTCACATCTGTCTAGAGCCAAGTTTAAAAATCAGTGGATCTAAAACTCCACTCAACCTGTCTCCGTCCATGGCACACAGTGGGACAACTTTATTTTACCTTAACTTCCTACCTATGTACATATCTCTCAAGAGGTCACATCCTGTCTGGTCTTATAAAGGAACGTTTCTGTACAGTTCTTACCCCTTACATGCACACTACATAACCCACCTACTTCATCTTTATTGATCCAATTACCATAACATTATGAACAGTTCCAATAACATACCTCACTACATAATTTTCTGTGTCCTTCTTTATTAACACCCTCTATAAGTCAGAATTCCCCTGATAACTTTTTTCTCACAGTCCCTCAAAATACGTTATTCCTTCATGTGAGCGGTCACATTTTACACCCATATAAAATGAAAGGAATGTTTGATTTATTGATGGATGAAACATTCCACTGCAAGTGGTACTGCACATGCAGTGAGTCACAAAATAAAGATTTCTTTTCTTAAAACTGCTCAAAATCCATCCCCAGTCAAATTTTTGTTTCACAAGGACATAGCAATATAGGGGCAGGCAAATCTGGATATAGCTTAAAAGAAATTAGCATAACACTCACCACAGGCATACCACTTACTTTATTGCTGGAATTGTCGTTGTCTCTTGGTCCCCTACTTCTGACATATCCGAGACCCAAGAGCTTCTATACTGGTCACCTTGTTTCCAGCAGGTGTAACTGTTACATGTGTCTCGTCAGGGAAACCAAGTTCACTGTTCAGTAAATCCATGTGGTTCTGTAAATCCACCACACTAATCACAGCTGTGCCCTTGCATGACATAAACCAGGGTTCTATAATAACCATTTTACTCAGCATCAAAATTATAACTTCATCTTAAGATTTACTTCGCTGCAACTTTCAAAGTTACAGAAATCTTTCTTCAAATATACCGGTAAATGTTGCTCCATTAGCCATACAGTTACCAGCCTCTTACACAACCTGAAGTGACATTACCATGTTCAGAGAAGCTTTCCACAGCTTCCTATCAGGGGCCAAACAAACCCAGTCCACATCTCACACAGTATTTATATAATACTGACTTTCAAAAAATCCTCTGCTGTAGGCACAGCAAATCAGTACATATATCTTAACTCTCTTACATGATCAGTCATTACCAGCATGCTATAAATGATCATGCTAACGCTCCTAAAGCTACAAAGGACATTCAGTACTACCAATATAAGAAATCATACTTAAAATCTGAAACCACAGAAAATGAAAAGTAGCATATGATCCCTAGAAAACCTTTTGTTCTTTCAACCATACTAATCCTCAGAATAAGGTGACACAACTCTTTTATCTGCACACAGGCACACAGCACTCAGCATGATATCGCTCCATTCAAGAAATTGTTCTTCAAGCCTATGTAATACAACTACTGGTTGCATTGTTGGAAGGAACTGCATGCTGCTTTGTAAACTAACAATGTGTTCATCATTCGTGACTGTGTTCTTATGAATGTGGCTTACAAGAATTTTAGTGATGTGGACTCAAAACCTCTGACAGGATGTGTCCAACATGGAATATTTGCCCTTGTCCTGAAAGATATATTTATTGTGTCATTTCAACATACCATACTTTATGGAAAGTCATATTTTTATTGCTAAAGAGGCAAGGGGAAAATTAATTGTGTATTTGCATATACTGTCACTTCAATTGTTGGACAACACAAAATCAGTTCCACAACATCTGTAATAATGAAAGTAACAACTTCAAGTCTAATATATGGAGGAAAAATATAAACTATGTAAATTAGTAATCATTAGAAAGATAAGGCTACCATGACACATTCAAATGTTTAGAAGATCCTAATAAGAAGTGCCATGAAGTACTGTTTACAGTAACAAAGCAACAACACAGCAGCAAAATGAATGACAAGGCATCTGCTCTGACAGTTTACTGTAAAAGTCGAAGAAAGCACAACTGAAAGTCACTGACATAAGGAATGTTCTACTGCATGTACTGAAGTGACACTGTAGAAACAGCATCACTTGCTAACCATCAACTTACTACTGGTTGTGGTGGGCAACACCGAACTTTATTTGCAGACACAGTACTTACAGCACAGTACACGCTTTTCATCTCGGTTATAAAAACCAATCAGCTTATGCTGTAAGTGGCACAAGTCGCTGTTTGTTCTCAGATAAATACAGAACACATTAATGCAGTGTGGGCAGAGCATACAGTTGCTGAATGTTAAACTGCTGGTACATCATGTAACCAGTGGGCTGTAGAAGGTTAAATGTTGTGTGAAGCTGGGAAAAAAAAGCACATCACCGAAAAACAGTACATTACTGATCATAACACTAAACACGTCTAGTACACAATATTCCCTGAGATGCCAATGGTTGCTCAGCTTATCAAGGCATTCCTCAATTTTATGCGTGTAAAGTAACGGAAAGGGTGAAACAAATGATGTTTCAGCAGAAAATGTGCACATTTGGTGCACTGTAAATACAAAAATACATATTCAATGTGCCTGTAGATGCAAAATGTACATGTTTTCAGTGCCTGCATGTACAAACTGTATGTGTTCAGCATGTCTATCAATAATTACGAATTCAAGTAGGAATGCCTCTTGTCGGCAACTATTTAAGGACTTAAATATCCTTCCAATTCATTCCCAATATATATATTCAATACTTGTATTTGTTACTAAACATAAAGACCAATTTCTGTCTAACTCACAAGTACATAAAATCATACAAGGCAAACTTTTGATCTGTACATACCTACAGCAAACTTAACAATATACCAAAAGGGCGTCTATTACTCAGGAATTAAGATTTACAATCATCTAAGAACAGCCATCAAAGATTTATCTGATGATAAGAATAAATTTAAGCTAGCCTTAAAAAGATACCTCTTACATAATTCATTTTACAGTCTGGAGGAATATTTTAATACATAATTCACTATAATTGTAACCTTGTACATATTATTACTTATACATACTTTAATCATAGTACTTTGATTGTTAATGTAGCTATCCTATGACACTACAATAAGGCACAACTTATGTACACTTGCTTTACTTATTATGCTAAATGTATAAATGACTAGTTCCACATCTGTATAAGATCAATGGAATGTGAAATAAATGAATGAATGAATGAATGAGTAGTTCCAAATATTTGAAAGGAACATTATACCTTTATCTTCAGGGTAAAGCAGTTGAAGAATGCTGGGAACATCTTGCCATCAACACCACAACACATCCCAGTAAAACTGAATCATCATCAGCATTGCTGTGACATCCTCAGATCTCACACAATGTACACATTTTGTGGAACTATAATTTGTTTTCATGTAATGGTCTGCCACTGGACCTTTACTGTGGGATATATGATTCCATTTTGCACTTTTACAAAATGTTTCATTCCAATTCAGAATGAGCTGCTGTGAGTGAGATCTGTTTATGGAGGTATCTCAAAGGTTCTCATTGAGCTGTTGTCTATTTTACTTAAAGTTTTTCTATATATGTGCTATGACACACTTATATTATCCTCCATTACATCTTTTTTTCTTTTGAGGAGAGTTCCTATGATGATTCTCCACATGTAATTACCTTCATCCTGCTGTTTTGTCCTCCCTCTTACATCTGATAACCCCCCGCCCCCAATACTCTGTTCTTCAATCTCCAACTGCACTTTTTAATAAAAGATCAGCATCTTTTAGCACTAAGAATTTTTTTGCAGGTATCTGTGATCTGAAGACAATTAGCCTGAATTCCACGTTGGCAGAACTGGGGATGGATTCCATGACAGCTGTTGAAACTAAGGAGACCCTAGAGAGAGAGTTTGAAGTATATCTTACACTACAGGAGATCCGAAATCTAACATTTGCGAGACTCAATGAACTGTCAGCAACAAACCAATGTACTGAGGTCAACAAACGACAGTTGGAAGGTACAAACACAGTTTTGTTCTAAGGTGGGGAATTGATTGTACTGGAAAGTAAAGATATAGGTTTTGCTGTGCTTGGCTTGTCACATCATGAAGACATGAAGGAGTGGAGGTACAGCTCTACACATTCTTTACCTTAGTAATATATTAATATGATAGAATGCCTTTGTGTTTCAGCAATTTTCTGCTGGGAAAATGAGCTCACTGTAGATTTTGGTTGGGATATGTGATGGACCCTTTTACTGCTGACTGTTTTGTTTAAGGTTTGTGTGGTAGTGACAGTGTCAACATCACTTGTTGTTGGGAGAACATCATATTGGCCCACACTGGCCCAGTTTGGTTTATAATATTAAATGTTACAACATTTTTGAAGTTAAAATAATTTATGGCTGCAGTGTGATGAGCTTTCTAACAGTGACATTATGTCCAGAATAAAAGTTTGTCAATGCCAGTTAGGTAAAGAAGATTTTAAAAAGTTATCGAAAACCATGATAATGAGCTGTGATCTCGACAATAAAGTTTCTGAACTGTGTTGTGTTTGTAGATCAGTCTGTTGCTAACGAAGAACCTCTTCAGCCAATGCAGTTGCTGCTTCGGGTATGTGGGGACAAGGCATGTGTCACACAGCCTGTTGTGCGACTACCATCAGCATCTGGAAGTGGGACAGATGTAGAGGATGATTTGAAGGCAGGACCGATTCTGTTCATGTTGCCTGGATTGGAAGGCATGGCTAGTATCCTGGAACCTCTGGCCAGAAACCTGAATTACCAGACAGTATGCCTGCAGCTGGGCTATAGTCATTTGGGGCAGACGGTTCAGGACATGGCACAGGCTCTGCTGCCGGTACAGTTCACACCTTAATTAAATAACACCTTCACTACTTCTATAAAAAGTCTCATTTCTTTAAGTTGTTTTTGTTGATTGAATGTGTGGATGTTAATATTTATATCCAGGGTAAAATTACTCATAATGTCAGTACATTCCATCTCAGTGTGTAAGAAATTGTGAGTTTCACCTTGTTTGTCACTTTGTTCTTCTCTCTACATGTAATTAACCTACTCTAAACATAGCAATGTTGATGAAGTTGGCACGATGTTCTTTCACCCCTCCTCATCTCTCCCAAGTGAGAAATTTTCATAAGGTTTTCCTGGCAACATTTTACATTCGTATCTAGCTTTCCCCTTCACACCATTTATCGTCTTTACCTCAACCTTCTTATAAACACTGTAATAATCTCTTCATGCATATGTCATGCAGAAGACATGTAATGTCAGAACAGCAGTTCGTATCATCAGATCAAACCAGTTTCCCTGTCTGTTCTGCAGCACATACACCATCGGCTAGCACCACATGCTCCATTTCATCTGCTGGGATACTCATTTGGTGGCTTGCTGACCCTGGAACTAGCACTGAAACTTGAGGCTGAGGGGCGCGAGGGGAAACTGTACTTGGTGGACAGTGCCCCAGACTACTTAAAGGCAATGCTGACACAAATCATGGGAAGCAATGAGGACGAGTTTCAGACCAGTTTGATATGTACATTGTTCACCCTTATCACACCTCATGAAGCCACATCAGCAGCTGTCTGTAAGGTATACCATGAGAGAAATGTTAAATATTATAATACTGGAATGCCGTGAGTCTTGGTGTATGGCCATTTAAATTTGTTTTACTCCCTCGCAAATGGGGCTCTTTACATTCAAATTCCGAATTATGCAGCTGGTCATGGTATAATTATGTTGTTTTTAATAGTTTTGTAAGCTAAAAATTGCATGTGAAAAGCACAGTATTGAATATAATTCCATGTGCAAATGTCCAAAATCCTAAAACAGTCCCATATTTTTATACATCTTTCTGTATGACATTTACTGGTCATTGTCACTCTGCATTCCAGCTCTGAAAATATTCAACAGAGAATTGTGCTTCTATATTTGAGGTATGCTGTACATAGTATCTGCTACTTACTTTGTGATAGACAGTGAATAATACATAATTTTATCAACAGCGCGCTCTGTTGCTTATTGGTCTGTATTAACTGTGGGTCTCAGGCTGCCATAAAATACCTGCTGGTTAGAACTACGTGTGTTTCAGGTCAGAAACTGCTTACCATTCCCATGTGTTTAGTTCTCTAATTGATTGGTACAAAAAGGAACTGAAATTTGGTCTCTCTGTCATTCTGATAAACCAAAGATCTTCCTTTCCCTGTATGTCATTTTTTTGTTATAAATATCCAGAATCATAAATCAGGATAAAGTGATAGCAGAGAATATCTTCATGTCCTTATTTCTGAATTATCTCGATCTATATAGAATTTTTTGTCTTAAAATCTTGTGTTCAGGAACATCTTCCACTCTGCAGTCATATCTGTTCACTCTCTGAGCAACATATTCTGTATATGAAGGGCTGAATTAACACTGTTGTTGATCAGAGCTCTTGTTTGAGTGTCTTCAGCTGTTTCAGTCCCATTTGCACACATTGTGACACAACAAAGTAATAAAGAATTCTTGAAGAATCTTATGCACATTTCAAGACTTTCCAAAAAGTCTTGAAGAGGTTAGTAAACTTTTATTAAAGTTGTCCATTTCATTCATTTTTAGAGCATTTTTCTCAATTTATTGCACCAACTAAATGCACAGTGTTAAATACATATAAATATTAACCTTTATCTGGCGAACGCACTGAATCATTGTAAACCAGCATCTTGCAAATGCACCAAATCGTCAACCATTTAAATGCCCCTTACACTCATGCATAGGCTTAGAATTATAGCCCCACACGTTATCTCCACATTATATAATGGTTTGTGGTCAGATTCAAGCTCCGGCCTCTTTGCCCAATTATGTACACATGCACCTCATGAATAACAAATTTCTAGGCAGGCTGTAATCTTCGAAACCTCGTCTGTTTGTTTTATGCTAAGCAACTGACTCATTTCCTTCTGAAGAAATGTTTAGCTGTGCTACGTAGTTCATTCCGTCTCAGCCCTTGTTCAAACATTCCAATGCAAAGCCTCATTCACTCTGCCAAGCGTTGCTGCCACAGGAATTCTGTTTGTGACATCATGCCTCGTATAAGAATATTCTTGCTGTTTACCCCGCTCTCAAGCCCCCCTCCTCCCCTCTACAAAGAACTACGTCATTTAGTAAGCTATTTATTAGACTGTTTCATAATTCTGTTAGCCAAAACAGAGACACACATTATGTGTACTGTAGCAGGATATATTAATGCTAAAAGAGACTAAGCACCAACTTTCTAAAGGCAGTCTTACATTTGAGTTCGGTTTCTGGTCCATTACAGAAAAACAGTTTGAAAAATACGAAAACACAATGCATAAATTTGCCTGCACAAATAAATGTAGGTAATTACTGGTTGCACTGTGAGGTCATGATTTTCCCATAACTTACACTGAACGTGAGAAGACTCTTTGGCAGACTCCACTGGGCTTATAATTCCAACTGCAGTTTGATAAAAACAGACTGGTCTGTAAACAGTCGAGCCATAAACCAGCTGAAATAATGTGGCATTTCAATGCGTTACCACTTGTTCCAGCTTCATAATAACAAGCGGACAAAATATTCGTTTCCAAATCAGCAGTCTGCAATATCGAGCAACAGCATCATTTATTGAGGCAATAGAATTTTATGCATTTTTAGACAACCACTGAAATAACTTTGTTCTAGTTACTATTTCCTTGACAGAGAAAGGAAATACCATGTAAAAATTCTCGATTCCCCATTGTGAAAAAGATACTGGAAAAGATAACGCATGTTGGTATACTGGAATAAAACTCAACAAATGTAGGTCTTTCTCAGTTCATGATGGTGTGTGAATAGCAAGTGGTTTGAAGAGAATTGTTGTTAGTGAAGTGTTGAGAAAGTATGATGTGTGTGTTTGTGCAGTAAGATTACATTTCCAACACGAACCATTCCAAGACACAAATCCACAAATCCTGAAGCTGGAATATCCTATGCAAACTTGGGGTCCGAAACAGAAATGTAAGTAAAATAAATAGAAAGTTATAATTCCTTTTTAAATTAACATCCTTTATTTAGGCTTTAATATTTCTACTGATTTTCTTTAACTGGAGAGTCTCTGATTTATTCCCAACACAATGCAGATTATTGCATTAATTTATTACCTTTGGTTCATAATACATAAATATTTATTGTCAAACACGCACAACAATTTAAAGGGCTGTCGCAGAGAAAATTCCGTACACAGCGAACGAAAACTGAATTAAAGGTCCGTATGATAAAGGTTAAACATGTGTCTCTGACATGTTTTGCTACAAGTGTGCCATCTTCAGGGAGCACAAAATTCCAGGCTAAAACCATTTACCAATGAGAAGTTATTATTTACAAGGTTGTACAGTCCATAGTAGCTCTTTTATTGATGTCACTTATGTATAAAATGGTACAACTTGTGCACAATTTTAAAATCTTACAGTGACAGTATGATTAAAATATTTCTTACATAATTAAATGTGATATGTACAGAGTAAAATTATTGTTGTGCTGTTGGTAATGTGAACTTCTTGTCATGTGACACTATATTTTCAGGTCTCTAGTGGGTATCTCTATCCAGAATTGACTGGGTTTGTACAGGCTGTCACACAGGACATAGCATTCACATAGGGAAGTGACCAATTTTTAGACCAAGAGATGCACTACAGACCTGAACATATAGTGCCGACCACAACAACAATAATGTTACTCTGTATTAATCATATAATCTATGTAAGAAATGTTTAATCATATTTTAACTGTAAGTTTTTAAAAACCTGTTCAAGGTTGTACTTTTATACATAATTGACATCAACAACAGAGCTACTACAGACAGTATAACTGAGTGAATAATAGCTTATCATTGGCAATTTGTTTTGAACCGGGCATTTTGTGCTCCATGAAGATGGTACACTTGTAGTGAAACGTGAGGGAGATAAGACTGTAATATTTATATACATGTAACACTGTATGTGGCTGGTGCCATAAATTGATTACATTGTTAGTAAAATAACTTACTCCTCTGAATTGCCCAGATCCTAGATAAGTGAAGATCTGGCACTGTTTGAAATCTGTGGAAGCACTTTCAAAAATTATGATGATCAAACTTTTGTTCTTATAAAAAAAATATATACATAAATAACATGACATGTTAGCTCAGATGGTTCTCAGTCAGCCCTTAAGGGATGCGTATCATGGGCCTAGGACGTCCTTTTCCAGCTGATCAATATTAATACAATTCTGTATAGTTTGGTAAACAGTTACTATTATTTTGAGGGTCTTGCTGCCTCCAGATTCTGCTTACATATACATACATACATACATGGCATTTCATTTCATCAATCCCTATAAGCCATTAGGCTTCGGATATGAAACATGTCTTCAAGATTTGACAAACAGTAAGAGATACACGAAATAAAACATATACACATACAATTAAAATATTAAAATTTAAAATATTACAGTATGCATTGATACATAGTTCTATGAATTATATAATCTAAAAAAGCAGTGTAACACTTATATGAGGCATTGCCACATTGGGCCTCTTGTCATAAGTCTATTATGCATTCAAATATTCTTCTAATGAGTAAAAGGGCTTATCAGTTCGATATTTTTTAGTTGTAATAGGAAGCGTTTCTTATTTGATTTTAATTCAGCAAGATCATCTGGGATTTTGTTATAAATATTTATGTTATTATAATAGGCTCTCCTGTGGTACATTTTAAGTCTTACTGTTGGTTTATGCAGTTTTAATTTGAGTCTAATATTTATATTATGTACTGAAGTATTAAATGTGAAAATCTCCAAATTGGATGAGAGGAATCTGATAGAGGAGACTATGTATTGAGAAGTCAGAATCAATATTTCCAGTTTCTGGAACAATGTTCTACATGAAATCCTCGAGGTACTTCCTGCCATAATTCTAATTATTCTTTTTTATTGTTGGAAAATTCTTTTACTTTCTAATGAAACTCCCCAGAATGAGATATCATATTCCATAACAGTATAAAAGTAAGCGAAGTAGATCATTTTAAGAGTATTTAAATTGCAACATGGATACATTCTTCTAACCAGATAACAAGCACTGCTTAATTTGGGTATAATTTTTTGAACATGGTTCTTCCAGCTTATATTTTTGTCAAGTTCTAGTCCTAAAAATTTTGTATTGTTTGTTCCTGTTATTATCTTTTTTTGGTATATAATTTGGAAGGCTTCGTTCTGGTGATAACTTGAAGTAAATTCCATTATATTTGTCTTCTCCATGTTCAAAGGTAATCCATTTGCTGAGAACCATCTTGTCATGTACTCTAACATACAGTTAATTTTGGATTTTAACCCTTCATCATTTTTAGCCGTTAACAGAACACTAGATAGCATATATTACTGGTTTAGCTCCTTGGTGTAATCCGTATGATAAATCATTCAAGTATATTATAAAAAGCAGGGGTCCCAGGAGTGACCCCTGGGGAACTCCATTAATTACCGTTTCCCAGCTGTAAGATTTTGCATGCTCTATAATGTGTGGTGATATACAGACTGTCTGTTTTCTATTTCCAAGTTAAGACTCAAACCATCGATGACATTTCCCTCTGATTCCATAATAATGCAACCTGTTTAACAGAATAGTGTGGTTGACGCAGTTGAATGCTTTGGTTAAATCGCAAAAAATACCCCCTACCTGTTGTCATTGATTTAGTGAAGTGATTAAATTGTCAATAAGGGAAAAGACTGCATTTTCAATATGTACACCTTTCCTGAAGCCAAATTGTTCTGTAGTTCTTAGACTGCATAGACCCAGAACATGAGAGCAACAAGCTCATTTGTGGCATCAGTTCCTATTTACCAGTGTAAATGATGTAATTTTCCAGAAGACCTGAACCTTCACAAACACCACTGTCAGAACCTCACACCTTGTCCTCTTATTTCAGTGACATCTTGCAATATCGGACCTTTGCTCTGAATTGACACAACTGAGTAGCATCGATTTTATTGCTTCTGTTTGCCATGAAATCTTCTAACTTTTACATATAAAAAAATACAGCAGCATTTAATGTGTAATATGTACAATTCACAGCTTATTCAGGAAATCACGCCTCTGAAGAGCTGGGACCAGAAAATAGATGACTTTGTCAATATGTCTCCTTTGCTGAGAAAGAGTGCAGAGCATTACAAAGCTTTTGGTGTCTCCATGATGGCTCGTCTTAAGGCCGTCTCAGGCTCTGAGTGGAACTATAAAAACAGTATCAAGTCACACACAATTCTTCTGAGAACTGACGGAGTACATCTGAACATAGATAACGATTATGGTCTCTCCAAGGTGGGTGTCCTTTATAAAGAAAAAGGTACACTGTATTTTATTGTGAAATATGCAATGTTTAATGGATGTGGCTACTGTGGTTATTGTATTGCTGTACTGGCACAATACTTCAGCAGATGTTGCTACTGTGGTTGTTGTATTGTGGTACTTGCAGAATACTTCAGCAGATGCTACTATTGTGGTTGTTGTATTGCTGTTCTTGCACAATACTTTAGCAGCTGTGCCTACAGTGGTTGTTGTATTGCAACACTTGCACAATACTTCAGCAGATGTGGCTACTGTGGTTGTTGTTTTATGGTACTTGCACAATAATTCAGTAGATGTTGTTACTGTGGTTTTTGTGGTACTTGCACAATACTTCAGCAGATGTGGCTACTGTGGTTGTTGAGTTGCAGTACTTGCATGATACTTCAGCAGATGTTGCTGCTGTGTTTGTTGTATTGCAGTACTTGCACAATATTTCAGCAGATGTTGCTACTGTGGTTGTTGTGTTGTGGTACTTGCACAATACTTCAGCAGATAAACTTCATGGTTACACCGTGCATCAAACAATGTTGAAACCTTTTTATTGCCAACTGATGCACATAATGTTAAAAAACACAGGGTTATTAAAACCGAAACATGTTGGAGCGTAATTTTAGAATGTTTTAATAACTCTGTGTTTTTTAACATTATGTGCATCAGTTGGTAATAAAAAGGTTTCAACTTCAGCAGATGTTACTACTGTGGTTGTTATATTGTGGTACTTGCACAATATTTCAGCAGATATTGCTACTGTGGTTGCTGTATTGCAGTGCTTGCACAATACTTCAGCAGATGTGGCTACTGTGTTTTTTGTGTTGCAGTACTTGCACGATACTTCGGCAGATGTTGCTACTGTGGTTGTTGTGTTGCAGTACTTGCACATTACTTCAGCAAATGTGGCTACTTTCATTGTTGTGTTGCAGTACTTGCACAATACTTTAGCAGAGATGGCTACTCTGGTTGCTGTGTTGCAGTACTTGCACAATAATTCAGCAGATGTTGCTGCTGTATTTGTTGTGTTGCAGTACTTTCACAATACTTCAGCAGATATTGCTACTCTGGTTGTTATGTTGCAGTACTTGCACAATACTTCAGCAGATATTGCTACTCTGGTTGTTGTATTGCATTACTTTCACAATACTTCAGCAGATATTGCTACTCTGGTTGTTATGTTGCAGTACTTTCACAATAATTCAGCAGATGTTGCTGCTGTATTTGTTGTGTTGGAGTACTTTCACAATACTTTAGCAGATATGGCTACTCTGGTTGTTATGTTGCAGTACTTGCACAATAATTCAGCAGATGTTGCTGCTGTATTTGTTGTGTTGCAGTACTTTCACAGTACTTCAGCAGATATTGCTACTCTGGTTGTTATGTTGCAGTACTTGCACAATACTTCAGCAGATGTTGCTACTGTGGTTGTATTGCAGTACTTTCACAATGCTTCAGCAGATATTGCTACTCTGGTAGTTATGTTGCAGTACTTGCACAATACTTCAGCAGATGTTGCTATTGTGGTTGTATTGCAGTACTTGCACAATACTTCAGTAGATGTTGCTACTGCAGTTGTTCTAACACAGTACGTGTGTAATACTTGGGCAGATTTGGCTACTGTGGTGGTACTGCAGTATTTGCACAATTCCTCAACAATGTGGCTATTGTGGTTGTTGTATTGGAGTTCTTGCACAGTATTTTAATAAATGTTGCTACTGTGGCTGTTGTACTGTATTATTATGCATTACTTTCATGGAAGTGACTACTGCGGTTGCTGGAACAGTGACTGCTGTGCATGGAACACATTTTATAAAAACTTTAGTTTTTTTATCATTAGGCCCATGAGAGGAGACTGTAAACTGAGAGGTACATTATGTGTGATGTGTGGTCACATTATTTTATCTGACAACTTGCATCACTCTTCACTCAGACTGTTTCACATAGGCATCATATCACTCAACAGTAATGCAGTTTGCCAAGAGTTAGGGTCCATGTGGATTAGTTCAATCTATTGCAATTAATGTTCATTTTTTACTGTATTTAAAAAAGGCCTGGGAAGTGTTTTCTGTGAGATCACAGACATGAATCAAACTTAACAAATGCATTGATAGTGGTACAGTGATACCTCGGCTAACGAAGATAATTCGTTCCAGAATCACATTCGTTAGCCGAAACTTCTCACTGTCTCGAACGTAAACAACCCAGTCGGGTTGGTGTGTCTCCCCTATGTGATGTGGTCAGCTCATTTCTTTGTCACACACATACAGACAGAAAAGATAAGCTCCTGGAATGGCCCGAACATTCATGTTTGCTGCTTTATGTTAGCACGCGCATCCACTAAAACATTCGTTAGCTGAATCCATATTCGTTAGTCGAGTCCAAAAAACAGCGAAAAAAATCTTCGTTAGCCGAAAAATTCATTAGCGGGGTCACTCGTTAGCCGCGGTATCACTGTATTGATATTGATATTTTGTGCATTGTGCTTCAGAATGTTATGAGTTAAGTGAGCTAGTGGGATGTTTTGTAATTGTAAACAACTGGAAGTTAAAAATGCACCAGATTTTCCCATTGCCTGGATAACTGTAACAATATATCAAGACTTAATAAGAGATACCAATAGCATGCTGCACACAAAGTAGTTCTGTTTTAATACATATTTTAAAGAAATATCAAAGTTGACATACAACAAATACATCATTTCTAATTGATAAAATTCAATTATAATTATATATTATTTTTAAAAAACAGCTGTATTTAATATTCTTTAAAACGTTCTTAGGCATTATCGCAAATGAGTTTATCCATGTACATTTTACTTACATTTTTAATATCAAAGGAGGAGATCTCCAACTATGCTAATTAGTTTCTGTGTACATTCATGTTCTTGTATAATGGCCTGATGATGACACATATACAGGGGCTAAACCAGTTGCCAATTAAAAAATGGTTGCAAAAAGTGTGTGTTGTTTATGATTGTAGTTATTGATAGATATTACACTGTTTTCAGTCTGATAGATATGATTTAAACAAGAGATTTGCTACCCCTCTGACATTGTAAGCATCTAATTTATGAGGCAATATACTTCATATGGTTTTGATAAATCGGAGGAACTTACAGTCATCTTTTTTCTTTTTTCTATGGCCTAAAAAGAAATGCTAGATAGTTATGGATATTTCCTTTATCCCCTTTCTCATACATTGATTTCACTGCTGAAGATTTTAATCTATCAGGAAAATGCGCCACTCTAATAAAACATCATGTTTTTCCATTAGGGTGTCTTTATAAATTTTATAAGTTTTCTTACAACCAAATTTGTTACTTTACAATACCCACCAAAAGTTTCCATTTAAATTTTTCTACTTTATCTTCTAATACAGGCCTGAAGAATTTAAGAAAATTTCTTCCCAAAAAATTTTTAATTTTAATTTTTGCCCTTTGCATATGTGTCATATACCGCAACATTTTTCAGATTTGTTATTTTATCAGTGACCCAGTTTATTTCAATTTTGTTGATTTTTCAATTTATTTATTATTTGCCACACTGCTTTATTTTATTACTAACCTTTAATGTACCTGTCGTTTTCTCTTGTCTTTGCTTCCCTTATTACTTTTCCGTGTATCATTCTGTAAATTTCAGCATTCTAAATCTTTTCTTGTCAGGTCCATTTTTCCCCTTTGCTCTTCTAAAAATTGACATCTTTTTACGGGTGTTTTCAATTCATTCATTGATCCAGTTTTTCCTGATTCCCTCAGATATACTCTTTTGGCAGAAAAGGTATTGTCATAGTAATAAAAAAGACATACAGAAAAACATCAAATTTTGCATTTATCTGATTCTACATACACTTTTTGCCATGTGACCTGGTTTAGTGGATAGAGAAGTTCCCAGAAATTATCTACTCTTAAATACCTTTCTTTTAATTCTGTGTGGCATACTACTGATAATTTTAACTGGTATGGTTAGCACTTGAGCCTAGTGATGGGAGAATCCTAAATCCATTACTACTGAGGAATTTTCAGGATTTTTCTCATTCATCCCAATATCATTCAACAATATTTATCTATATTTTGTGATTCCAGTGGGGACATTGACAGTATTTTTTAAAATGTTCCTAATAATAAACGTCTAATTCCCATTTATTTCTTTTACTTTTATGGAGGAAGTTTTTGTACCAGTCTCCATGCAGAATCAGAATTGAATTTTCCACAATTAAGTTCTGAGTAATCATTTCGAACTTTGCTTAAATAGATGTCCAATTTTCCATCAGATGTGTGCAGATGAAAGTGAAAGAAGCAGAAGATTCTGGAATTATAAAGTGGATTAGCCATGATATGATCTAAATTGACATCTTTCATGCTGTGTTGCAGTGCTGTGAGAAGGCAGTTGAGGTGCATTTTGTGACTGGGAACCATCTGACAATGTTGGACAGCAAGGATACTGCCAATGTTATCAACAGGGAGGTGACAAATATTGATGCTGTTAATTCAAGACACAACCATACAGAGGAATGTCTCTTGTAGTTATGCAGGAAGGGTGCTTGCCTTACCAGATTTTTTTGACCTGCTTGCGAAGCAGTGTAGTTACAATTATTGTGACCAATCGAAGTAAATCTGTTGAAGTCCATGTACCATTTGTACACTCTGCTGCTACTGTCTCTATATGATACTGGTTCTTTATCTTACTATAAACTACATGTTGCAGGTGTTGGAGTATTGAATGTTTTACTAATACATTCATATGTTACTGTGATAATTTCCTTTGGGTGTGGATATACAATGTGTATTATAGTACACAGTTTATAATTGTATTGATAAGTTCATATAGATACATTTTAATGGATTATACTTTTTGTGCCTGTCAAAATGAAAAGAGATGGTGAATTGAGGCATTAAGTTAGGAGGAATGTGAGGTGCCCTGTGGATAGAGGCAGATATTCCTCTGAAACATTTGTGTGTACCATAGTAAATGTATCTGCATTTTACAAGGCACCAAACTTGATGTCATGCAATGTTATGTGCTTGAAACTGTCTTGTGGTGTAAAGAAATAATAGAAAATTATATGTTCAGCTGTCTGTATTGCATGGAGCAAAGAATATTTGAGATTTGAAGGTCTCACTGCAGGCAACGTGAATAATGCAGTCTTAGGGGACATGACAGTGTGTAGCCTCATAGGACTGAACTGATATGTCAGAGGAACCTACTGCCCTCATCTTCAGAGTATGACCACAAGGCAGTGTATTTCAAGTAAACTTTCACTGCGCAACACAGCATTATGTGCCTGTAGACAGCATACTTCAATAAACAATACAGTCTTCATACTGTACAGCATAACTAATGACAGGTAGATACAGCAATTAAATTTATCGTCTGAAAGGTGTGTCATTATTTGCTACCTGTTTTGTGGTTCCTTCCATTGACCACACCACCTCTCTAATTTGACCACTTTGATACAGTGTGCTTTTATCATTTCCCTGTGAAAGTAATGCTGACACAGAAAGCCAGCATCTGCCAGGACATCACATGTGCTGCCATGTTGAGGGGCACCCTCAGTTGAACTGCTAATGTGGATGTAAGAGCATAGTGACAAGAAGGTCAGGACTTTGTTCTGAGTTGCTGAGCGTTAAGTGTATGAGATCATGTCTAGTGAGCAAGGAATGTGTTTGCTTGCACCAGCTGGACAGCTGATTTAAACATGTTCATTAGGAGCTCAGCTTTAGGAGACTGAATTTGCTAAGGTTGGAAGGTTTTGTAAAAGTAAATGTGATTGATCTGAAATACTTGAACAGACATAGGCAAATTAAATTTATCTGTGGTAGCAAGAGAAACTCCAACTCTCACTTTCTCCAGTATTCACAGTGATGCACCATATTCTTGGCTTCTCTAGAAGTGTTTTATTTCCCATGTGGCTTACAGCCAAAATTATTTTAATGCCTGTTTTTTCAGATTTAATTTCTGTAGCCATGTAAGTAATTACATGGAGCAAAATCATTATTCATAAGCTAATAGTCGCTTATCTGGTCAGAATGTAATTGCTGTCACCACAAGAGCTGACTGCCAAACCCTGTTGTGAATAAAATGAAACCAGTCCATACCTTCCAACCCAGTTGTTCAAGATTGATTTTAGTATTATCTTCCCAACAGGAATTTTGTACTGCTATCTGTATGCCTTTCATGAATGCTACAATTTCC
>Ga0209628_10000988_pt1 | contig 17902 bp, 16 predicted proteins | sample TergutCu122P4_FD_187285 | JGI IMG/M metagenome (GOLD analysis project Ga0209628, IMG submission 187285) | Cubitermes ugandensis P4 segment gut microbial communities from Kakamega Forest, Kenya - Cu122 P4 (SPAdes) (version 2) | ecosystem: Host-associated > Arthropoda: Insects > Digestive system...
TGTTTCATTTTCACGATGTAATGATTTTGTTTGTGGCGGTTATGATAGCCGATGTTATCATATTGGATATTTATAACTCTTTGGCGCTTCCGACTTCAACAACAGTATCTTTAATATTTGAACTTTTGGGCGCTGCGGTGGTAGTGGGTTTGTATGTTATCTATAACAATCCGAATGCCACCTCTTTGAACCTTTCGGACTATATTAATTCTGCCAGAGCGCTAACCATTCTTTCGGCAATTTTCAGTTCAGTAGTCATTTCTTTGGTGTGCGGGTCGGTTATCATGTATTTATCACGGTTATTGTTTACTTTTCATTACGAAAAAAGATTCAAATATCTCGGCTCAATATGGTGTGGAGTAGCGTTTACGGCGATTATTTACTTTGCCATATTTAAAGGATTAAAAAGTACTACATTGGTATCGGATGAAGACTTAAAATATCTACAGTCAAATACAACAAACATACTTCTTATCGTTTTTGCCTGTAGTACTGCGCTGAATCTAATAATGCAGCATTTATTTAAAATCAATATTTTAAAAGTAACCATATTGATTGGCACCGCTTCCATTGCCTTAGCATTTGCAGGCAACGATTTGGTGAATTTTATCGGAATTCCGATGGCAGGATTTCAATCTTTTGAAATTGCAAACGCCGCCCTTGACAGTGGAATGGATATTGGCACGCTCACCATGGAACAATTAAAGGCGCCGGTTCAAGCCGATTGGCGCGTATTGATAGCAGCAGGAACTGTGATGGTTTTGGCTTTATGGTTTTCCAAAAAGGCAAGAAAAGTAACAGAGACGGAAGTAAATCTTTCAAGACAAGCCGCCGGAGTAGAACAATTCGGTTCATTACAAATATCCAGATCCATCGTGCGCGGCGCTGTTAATTTCAACAAATCAGTCAATAAAAAATTACCTAAATCTGTTATCAACTTTATAGACAACCGTTTTAAACCTTTAGCGCCAACGGAAGGAGAAAAACCTTCTTTTGATTATATTCGTGCTTCCGTAAATTTGACCGTCGCTACTTTGCTCATCTCTTTAGCAACATCGTTAAAACTTCCGTTATCAACAACTTATGTAACATTTATGATTGCCATGGGAACGTCTTTGGCGGATAGGGCATGGGGCAGAGAAAGCGCCGTTTACAGAATAACAGGCGTTGTAACTGTTATTGCAGGATGGTTTATCACGGCATTGATAGCATTTACATCAGCAGGACTTATTGCAGGCATTTTAATATTTGCAACAAACTACGGTCATGCAGTAGGAATTATTACTGTCATTGCTCTGGGAACATTTGCAATATTCCGTTTAATAACAAGTTCCGAATATCGTAACAAAGCGAAAAAAGCCAAAAAAGTGGCAACAGAAGATGAAATGGAAGAACTTAGCGGTGAAAAAGCCGTTTTTGAATATGCAAACAAAGGTATTAAAAAATCCATTTCACAAACCAACGACCTATATGTCAGAACCTTAGACGCTTTGTTTACCGAAAATCGCCACGAATTGAAACAACTGTGCGACGAAGCAGAACAAATGTATCGCCACTCTAAAAACAAACGCAAATATGAAGTCATACCCAATTTGGAAAGATTGAAAAGAGATAATATTGACCTTTCATATTATTATATACAAGTGATTGATTATGACTATGAAGTATCAAAATCTCTCTTGCATATTACCCGCGAAAGTTATGACTACATCAACAATAATCACGTCGGTTTTTCGCAGGAACAAATTCAAGATTTAAAGACGATTATGGATACCGTAAACGCAATTTATACCGAATTTTTAACCATGTTAGACACAAAAGACTACTCCAACTTCGACGAATTGATGAAAAAACGGGAAAAACTGATAGAACTGTACGCAGACACCACTAAACACCAAATTCGACGTACAAAAGCCAATCAAAGCGGCACACGCAACACCATTTTGTTCCTTTATATCGTTACCGAAACCAAAACACTCATCCTGCAATCGCGCAATCTGATGAAAGCGCAGAGAAATTTGGTGATGAAGGCGATATAATTTTTTTTAGCAATTCTATCGTTAAGATATGATTTTATTTAAAATAAATATATAACGAGGTATTTTCTATAATAAATACCTCGTTATTTTGAATTAATGAAACTCATTAACTCTTCATCTTTTTTTCCCCAATTGTAACCAACTGAAATTCGATGCGTCTTATCCAAAAAAATAAAGAAAAAATTATGGAAGCTGCATTTGTACTTGGTGTTATTTTCGCGTTTATCGTTATCTTGGTAAGGGTTGACGCCCAAAAGAAGGAACGTATGTTTTTATTGAAACTGGGGAAAGATCCCAACCTTGCGAATACTAAAAACGATATGTTTTCCTCTGTCAATTATCTGAAATGGGGGATCATTGTTGTCGGTATTGGTTTGGGGATGTTATTGGGAACCATTATCGGTTCGATGTATGGTAACAGATACGAAGGTTTGTATTTCGCCTGTTTGTTGATATTCGGCGGGATTGGGTTTGTTGTCAGTTTTTTGGTAACCCCATCACACGCTTCTTCAAAAGAACTGTCTGAAGAACAAAAAGATAACGATTAGTTTGATAATAGCACACATACAAAAGAGGCTGCTCATATTTCTTATTAGCAGCCTCTTTTGTATTTATGGGAAAGCAATTACTGTTTTTGTTTTTCTTTACGTTTAATGAGTTGTTTACGAACAGCGGATATGGCATCGTCGGCGGCTTCTTCGAAGGTTTTTGCCTGTTTGGTTGCCATCAGGTCATAACCGCTTAACAGTAGTCTGATTTCGACGATTTTGTTTTCTTTTGCGTCGGTATTTTCCAATTTGAGACCTACTTCGCTCCCAATGATACCGTCGTAGAGATTACCCAATTTTTTTAATTTAGCAGTAATAAAATCTTCCAGTTTGGAATCTGCTTTAAAATGTACTGAATTGATTTTAACATTCATAAAAAACTCCTTTCTATTTTGCCCTCGGATGGGCTTGTTTATATATTGTTTTAAGATTTTCTATTGTATTGTGTGTATATATTTGTGTGGCTGCCAATCCAGAATGTCCCAATAACTCTTTCACTGCGTTGATATCGGCGCCTTCGTCCAGCAAATGGGTGGCAAAAGTATGACGTAATACGTGTGGACTGCATTTTTCTAATTTATTGAGAAGTGATAAATAATGGTGAACTTTTCGATAAACAAACTTTTCGTAAACTGCTTCTCCTTTATCTGTAACAATAAAAGAATCCGAACTGTTCAATTCAAATTCTTTATTTTTCATGTAACGGTATTCGTTGATAAGCGATTTTAAGCCTGATGGTATCGGAATAAGGCGCATTTTATTACCTTTCCCTATTACTTTAACAGTTTGATTCGACAAGTCCACATCCGACTCTTTCAGGCGAATTAACTCCATTCGCCGCATACCGGTAGCATACAGCATTTCAATAATCATTTTATCGCGAAAACCTGAAAATGTGTCCGGAAATCCATGGTTTTCAAATAATTCATCAGCATAACTTTTTGGGATAAAAGGTGTTAGCCTTTTCGACATTCGCGGGAGTATAACTTTCATAGTCGGGTTGGACTCAATATTTCCTTCTCTTTGTTGATAGCGGTAAAATGCTTTCAATGTGGATATTTTTCGGTGAATAGAACGGGCTGAAATATTATCGTTCATCATTTTGGTAATCCAACTTCGAATCATTTTATAATCGGCATTATTGATATTGGAAACGTGAAATTGTTTTGTTATAAATTCGAGAAATACTTTTAAGTCGTTTTCATACGCCTTAATTGTGTGAGTAGAATAACGTTTTTCAAACTCTAAATAACGTAAAAATTGTTCAACCATTGTAATGAAAAAACGGTTATATCGGATGTTTTATTGTTTGTTTTTATGATTTCATTTATGAATGTTGCGATTGATATTTGAATGTACATTATGGGGGTATTTAATTCAAAAGTACAAATCTCTTTCCCCCTTTTTAATACGTTCTATTCTGTTTCTGAGTTCTGAAACAAAGGCGGTGTCGTCTAAGGTTTTGATATTTAGTTCGATGGTTTCCCAACCTGTTTGTCGGGTATGTTCGGGTGCGTAGTCTTCCAAATATTCGGCAAAAGTGAGGATGGCATTCGGAGTGCAGAAGCGTTTGATAAAACCCGGTACGGAAAATTCCATAAAATGCTCGCCTGTTCTTCCCTTACGGTAACATGCTGTGCAAAATGACGGCAGATAGTTGTTGTCAACAAGTTCATCAACGATTTGATTGAGAGAGCGTGAGTCGTTGATTTTAAACTGTTCGCGATTCAAATCTTGTTCTTCGTTGATTGATTGCGAATAACTTCCCAACTCCAATTTTGTTCCTCCGTCTATTTGACTTACTCCGAACTCCATGACTTCGCGGCGCAATGAGGGATTTTCGCGTGCCGTCAAAATCAATCCGGTATAAGGGACTGCCAATCGTAAAATAGCGATTAAGCGCGAAAAGTCGTCATCATTGACAATGTATTGACGTCCAATGTTTTCCATCACAGCATCCTGAATACGCGGAAAAGAGATGGTATGCGGTCCTACATGATAACATGCTTCCAAATGGTTGGTATGGCGTACCATTGCCATCACTTCAAAACGCCAATCGTACAATCCGAACAGCGTTCCGATTCCCACATCGTCAATTCCGGCTTCCTGAGCGCGGTCTAATGCGGTTAAACGCCATTCGTAATCGCGCTTTTTACCGCCAAGGTGATACCATTTGTATGCTTCGGGATGATAGGTTTCTTGAAAAATTTGATAAGTACCGATTTTCGCATCTTTTACCACCCTGAAACCTTCTATATCCAAAGGGGCGGCGTTGATATTAACGCGGCGGATTTCGCCGTTTCCTTTTTTTACGCCGTATGCTATTTTTACTGTGTGTGCAATGTATTCGGGATTGTATCTCGGATGCTCTCCGTAAACTAAGATGAGGCGTTTTTGTCCGTTGTCTTCTAATGCTTCTATCTCTTTAACTATCTCTTCATCGGTTAAAGTTTTTCGCACTGCTGTTTTGTTGCTGGTGCGAAAACCGCAGTATTGGCAATTATTGGTACATTCGTTGCCGATATAAAGCGGCGCAAAAAGTACAATGCGATTACCGTAAACACGCTGTTTCAGTTCACGGGCGCCTTGTTTTATTTCTGCTATCAGTTCGGGCGTGTCGGCAGCGATTAAAGCGGCAGTCTCTTTCAACGTAAGGCGTTCTTTAGCAAGCGATTTTGCCATAACATCGCGCACTAATGCCGCATCTGAATGTGAAACACTGCGCAGGTATGTCCAAATTTCGTTTACATCAATAAAAGGGGTCATCCTTTTATCGGGTATGACACATTTTTCGGGTTTAAATATCATGACGTTATATTTTCTTACTCATTTTCACAGATACTGCACTCGTTTTTCCACCCAAAGGCGGATTTTTCTTCCGAACACATACTTCAACTGATACAACGGGATATTGCGCCAATACTGCATCAAGGATTCGACGGGCGACATGTTCGAGCAGCATTGACTTTTTCGCCATCTGTTGCTTCACAGTCAAATATACCGATTGGTAGTTGATGGTATCTTCTAAAATATCCGTCAGTTCCGCTTTGGAAGTGTCGGCTTCGATGTTGATGTTTACTTCAAACCATGCGCCTATTTGCTGTTCTTCCTTAAAACAGCCGTGATAGGCGTAAAATTCCATATTTTCTATTGAAATAATTGACATTGTGTATAAATTTTAGCGATAAATTTTTGCTCTGTTCAGCGCATTATGATATTTCTGTGCGTTTATATTATGCTTCGACAGCGAGTTTTCAAATACATGATAACCCGACATGTCATCTTTGGCGCAAAAGTAGTAATAATTATGATGTTCGTAGTTTAAAACGGCATCAATGGATGAAATATCAGGCATACAAATCGGACCGGGCGGCAATCCGGTATATTTGTATGTGTTATAAGGCGACTCCAACTCTTTGTGTTCGCTTAAAACACGCCGAATGGTGAAATCGCCCAAAGCAAATTTCAATGTCGGATCAGCCTGCAACAACCAGTTCGATTTCAACCGGTTAACATAAACTCCTGCTACCCGCTGCTTTTCATCGTTTTTATTGGTCTCTTCCTGTACAATGGAAGCGAGCGTTACCACTTCTTCTTTCGTCAATCCCATCTCTTTTGCAAAATTTGACCGTTTTTCCGTCCAAAAAGCGTCGTGTTCTTTTTTCATTCGAGCGATGAAGTCTTTGGCAGTGATATTCCAGTATATTAAATAGGTATTGGGGATAAAAAGCGTCATCGCTGTTTCGAGCGTTTTTTGATACTGTTTTAAAAAATCGACATCATAGAGAAAAGTGATGAGTTCGATAGAGTCAAATTCAAACTTTTCCGCCATACGTCCGGCAAACTGTTCCTTTGTTCGGATATTGTTGAATGTCAGTTTAATGGGCGCTTGTTTTCCGGAACGCAACAGATTGACCAATTCATTGTTGTTCATGTTTGGAACAATCTCATACCGTCCGGGTTTTATACTTCTCGGCAACCCTTTCCGCTCCGCAACCCATTCAAATGAGGGTTTATTTGCTACAAAATTATGATAATAAAGCGAATCTTTCAAAGATTCAAAATTGCCCGAACTTGAAATATATACATAAACCGATTCTGTACCACCTACCAGCACATTCGGCTCAAAAATACGTTTATACATTGAATTGGCAACAATTCCAGCCGCTACAACCAACAATAGAACTATGATTAACAGTATTTTAATAATTATTTTCTTTTTCGATTTTTTCTTCATTAAAGTAAAATATTGTTTTGGCAAAGGTACAAAAAAGGTTTAAAAAATATATTCAAAAAAGTTTTACCATATAAATAAATAATCGTATCTTTGCACCCTTAAAAAATTGAGGTAAAAAATGGCAAAAAAACAAAAAGATGTACGCATTCAGGTCATTATGGAATGCACCGAGCATAAAGAAAGCGGCGTTGCCGGGACATCACGTTACATCACTACGAAGAACAAAAAGAATACGCCCGGCAGAATGGAATTAAAAAAATATAATCCCATTTTGAAAAAAGTTACTGTACACAGAGAAATTAAATAATCATTAAGATATGGCAAAGAAAGTTGTTGCAACATTGCAGACCAAAAGCAAAGACTGGACAAAAGTTATCACCATGGAACGGTCTCCGAAAACCGGTGCTTATGCCTTTAAAGAATCCATTGTCAGTCTTGACGAAGCCAAAACGCTTTTGAAATAATAAGGCGTTTTTTTTTGTGCATTTTTATCATGGGCTTATTTTCCTTTTTTAACAAAAAACAACAGGAAGATTTAAACAAAGGCATGGAAAGGACCCGCGAGGGTGTTTTCTCAAAGATTGCGAAAGCTATTGCCGGTAAATCGAAAGTTGATGATGAGGTTTTAGACAATCTGGAAGAGATTTTAATTTCTTCCGATGTTGGTGTTGAAACTACCATTCGTATTATTGAACGTATCGAAGCGCGCGTTGCCCGTGATAAATATCTTGGAACAGAAGCACTGAACCGCATCTTGAAAGAAGAAATAACGTCCCTCCTATCGGAGCAAAAGTTGGACGAAAATTTGGCAGTTGGATTTAACATTCCTACCTCAGAGATGCCTTACGTCATCATGGTTGTTGGCGTCAATGGCGTTGGTAAAACCACTACCATTGGTAAATTAGCCTACCATTTTAAACAAAACGGCAAAAAAGTAATTTTGGGTGCTTCGGATACTTTTCGGGCAGCTGCGGTTGATCAGTTGATAATATGGTCTGAACGTGTTGGTGCTCCCATTGTCAGTCAAGGTATGGGTGCCGATCCTGCTTCCGTCGCTTTCGACACCTGTAAATCGGCAATAGCTAACAAATGTGATGTTGTTATCATTGACACTGCAGGACGTTTACACAACAAAATCAACCTTATGAACGAACTGTCGAAAATAAAACGAGTAATGGATAAAGTAATCCCCGGCGCACCTCACGAAATTTTATTAGTTTTAGACGGCTCAACCGGACAAAATGCTTTTGAACAGGCAAAACAGTTTACTGCTGCAACTGCTGTGAATGCTTTAGCAATCACAAAGTTAGATGGAACAGCACGTGGTGGCGTGGTCATTGGAATATCCGACCAGTTTAAAATTCCAGTAAAGTATATCGGTATTGGAGAAAAAATTCAAGATTTACAACCTTTCAATAGAGAGGCATTTATAGAAAGTCTCTTTGAACAGGCAAATGAATAGAAATCATTTGGTAAAAAAAACTCATAAGTTTTCTTATGAGCCTTTTTTTGTGTTTGGTAATTATTATTGTTTAGTTATTTTTCTAGTTAAAATACCTTCGTTGGTTCTTATTTGGATGAAGTAAGTTGCTGTTGGCAAATGGGAAATATCGAATTGAGTAAAGCGAGTTTCAAAAACCATTCTGCCACTTATATCAAAGAGTTGAATCGTTTCAATGTTTTCTGCTACATTTTCAATAACAACTTTTCCTGTTGTAGGGTTGGGATAAATATTGGCAATAGTTTCCATTTCATTTATTCCTACTCCTGTAATAGTTACTTCGTATGTTAAGGAATCTTTTTTTGTTAAATCAGGGAAAGTGCCATTATACATCTTGCAACGCAAAGTTTTTCCAGAAAGATCTATTTGTGGCGGTACAAATATTCCATTTTCTCCTTTTAATGTAATAGGAATTGTTTTTTTGGTAGCAACAACATATACTCCCCAACTGAAATCTGTAATGACACCGTTTATATTGTATTCGGTACTTATGTCTATCATTCCCGAAAATGTATAAATGTTTGTATCAATATAAACTTTTTGTGGGTGGTATGAAAATGTTGTTAACTTATCATTCTTTATTGAAAAAAGCTCAGAAAACAACAATATGTTTTTTGAACAATTCAGAAATGTCAACTGACAATTTTCAATAGTTCTTAAATTTCTTAATAAGTTGCCGGAACAATTCAATTTGTTTAATAAATTATTTTTAGAAAGGTCTAATTGTGATAATTCATTGTTTGAACATTCTAATGTTTCAAGAAGAACGTTATTTCTGACATCTATCTCATTAATTTTATTGTCTGAAAAATTTAAAAAAACCAATTTTGAATTTTTAGAAACATCGAGTTTTGATATTCTGTTCATTGAACAACTAAATTCAATAATATTAATAGCATTATTTATATTAATTGATGTGATTTGGTTTTTATTGAAATATAAGGTTTCTAATTTTGAATTATTATTAACATCCAACCCTAAAAGCCAATTATGTGAACAATCAAGATGTTTCAAATTAACATTTTTGTTTATAGTAAGAACTGGGATTTCATTATTATTGCAATAAAGCTGCTCTAATTTGGTGTTATTTGTCAAATCTAAATTTGAAATGACATTATTTGAACAATCCAAAACAACCAAATTTTCTGCATCACTAAGATTGATGAAACTGAGTTTATTATTATTGCAATATAAAGTTTCTATGTTTTTATTTCCATTAATATTAAGTCCTATTCCAGTTAGTTTATTATCATTGATAATTAATGTTGATAATTTTTCATTATTACTAATATCCAAACTGACTAAATTAAAAATATCTGATGCATCAAACTCGACAATTTGATTATTTGCACATCGAATAGTTCCCAAATTGGGATTTTTACTTACGTCAAGTGCCGTAATTAAATTGTCATTACAATACAACATTGCTAGTGCAGGACAATTACTAATGTCTAATTCGGTTAACTTGTTTTTTGAACAATCTAAATTTACCAAATTCACATTAGTACTTAAATCTAAGGATGTTAATTTGTTATTGTCGTCCGGTTGTTGGCAGTACAATGTTCGTAATTCAATGGCTCCATTTATGTTTAAAGAATTAAAAGGATTGTTGTCGCAGGCAAGGTGGTTTAAATGTACATTTTTACTGACATCAATATCAGTAATTTTATTGTCATAGCAATGGAGTGTTTCCAATCTCGACCATTTTTCTGCATTTAACTTTCCTGCAATTTTTTTCCCGGAACAATCAATTTTGGAAACTCGATAATAATCGTACAATTTCCAAGTAAATCCTGTCACTTTTGGTATCCAAGCGTCGTTATTATACCATGTTAAGGTATCGCTAATTTGCAAACCTAGTTGCACGGCATTGATTTTTCCTGCTTCACTTGACGGCTGACGGAGAAAAATTCGCATTCCTTCTTTGTCATCCTGATGATAGGTGTAAGTCTGTGCAACTGCACTAAAACTCGTGATTATCAACACCATAATACATGTAAAAACTTTCTTCATAATTAAATATTTTTTAAATTTACATTCAATAAAAACTTTCAGCAAAAATACTATAAAATTTTAAATAAAATGCAAAAAACAAATATTTTTTTTAAAAATATTAACAATTTTTCATTTAATTGGTTGATAATCTTCTAAATTATGGGATTATGACATTCTTTTTTTTACATTCTTTTTTTAATTTAAAAAAACTACCTTTGCACCCGTTAATTTTTATATGTATTATTTTACTTAAACGATAAAAAAATGAAAAAAATCACGTTGTTTTTTATGGCGTTTGTTGTAAGTGCTGTTACGTTGTTCGCTCAACCGATTTATAACGAAGCGGAAATTCGCCTTTTTCACACTCCTTCGCAAGAAGAGATAGATTGGGCTAAAAGCAAAGGTTATGATACACTTAGAACAACTCCAACTCCTCCGCCTGTTGGCGAATTGCGTCCGGTTGCAGAGTTTGAACCTGCCGAAGCGGTACTGGTTCGTTATCCTTTCGGTATTCCAATGTCATTAATAGTCGAAATGGCAAAAGATATTAAAGTGATTACTATTGTGGCAAGTTCGTCACAACAAAGTACGGTATTAGGTCAATATAATTCAAATGGAGTAAATACCGCAAACTGTCTATTCTTAATAGCGAATACAGATACTTATTGGACACGGGATTACGGGCCATGGTTTATGGCTATTGATAATCAGGATGTTGGAATGTTTGATTTTACATATAACAGACCTAGTCGACCAAATGATAATCAAATTAACGGACACCTTGCAACTTTTCTGTCGAACAACGGTAAACCCATAGTAAGATATACTTCAACGTTACAGCTTACTGGTGGTAATTATATGAACGACGGTATTAAACAAGGATTTTCAACCACGCTAACCCAAACAGAAAACTCCGGACAACCATTACAAACGCTTTTTCAAGAATATTTAGGAATAGAACAATACCATTTTATTGCAGACCCTATTGTTCCTTACGATAATATTCAACATATTGACTGCTGGAGCAAACTTCTTTCCCCTGATAAGGTATTAGTAGCTCGGGTTCCTTCCGGTTCTCCCAATTATAACAAATTTGAGACTGCTGCAACTTATTTTGCATCTTTAACATCATCTTATGGTACTCCCATGCAAGTATTCAGAGTTGATGTAGCCGCTGTAAATACTTCTACAAAAACACCTTACACAAATTCTTTGATATTAAACAACAAAGTTTTTGTTCCAATAGGAGGAAATTCGTTTGATGCTGCTGCTCTGCAAGTATATCAACAAGCAATGCCCGGATATTCTATTATTCCGATTTCGAGCCCCGCTTACCCTGCTGACTGGATTAATACTGACGCCCTCCACTGCCGTACACATGAAATTGCAGACAGATGTATGCTCTACATCAAACATCAACCATTATTTGGTAATATTCAAAATACAGGCACTGTAAAGTTTGAAGCAGAACTTTATTCGTATTGCGATAATATCATATATCCCGATTCGGCACTTATCTATCTCAAACACAGCAGCGGCGCATTTCAAAAATATAACATGACATATCAAGGCGATAATAAATGGGAAGTAACCGTAGCCGGACTTCCAAGTGGATTGATTGAATATTACATTTATGCTGCCGACAACTCCGGCAGAAGAGAAAGTCATCCTTACATCGCACGATATGCCCCAAACGCCGACCCTCACAAATTCACCCTTATCGGCCCACCTCCCGAAGTACCCATCTTACAAATTGATAAAATAGTATCTTCTGTTTACTCCGAAACATTTGAAGTGATTGAAGATAAAATTACCGTTTCCAATACAGGCACAGCAGACTTAGTTATAGAAATCTCCAATGTAGAGTTTCATCAAATGTTGACAATCTCGCCACTTAATGCCACCATTCAACCCGGAGGTTCTCAAATCATCACCCTGTCGTACAATTTTGCAGGAATTGAAAACGGTGAATACAAAGGAAGTTGCAAACTATTGAGCAACGACCCGTTACACCCGACAACAACAATTTCAATGACTGCTGTTCAAAATGTTACAGAAGAGATTCCCGTTTTGGTTTTAGACAAAATCATTTCTTCGGTCTATTCGGAAGAATTAAAAATAGTTGAAGACCATATCACCGTCTCAAACGCAGGTAATGCCGACCTTAAAGTAGAAATTTCAGAAATCAATTTCGATGAAATGCTGACCATCACTCCGCTCAATGAAACAGTTCCAAAGGGCGAATCGCGGATAATAACCCTGTCATACAATTTTAATAATATAGCAAAAGTAAAGGAATACTCCGGAAATTTCATACTTTTAAGTAACGACCCGTTAAAACCCGAAGTTGAAATAACCTGCCATGCAGAGTTGAATCTTAGTGTAAATGAAACCGATATTTCCGGAATCAAGATTTATCCCAACCCTGCGGGAAAGATTCTCAATGTTTATTACAACGGTGAAAATTCAATAAAAGCACACATTTACAACGTTTTAGGACAACAACTAAAAGAAGTTACTCTTATAAATAATCTCAATACCATTGACATACAAAACCTTCCCGACGGCGTTTATTTCTTTAAAATCGAGGCAAAGACTTTGAAATTTGTTAAGCGATAATGAGGATTAAAAAACAGGATTCTCTACTCCTGCTCTTGCTGTCAATATGGTGGATTATCAACCTGTTACAGGCAACGTTCACCGAACTTGATGTGGATGAAGCCTATTACTGGGTTTATTCAAACCATTTAGCGTGGGGATATTTCGACCATCCGCCGTTTATAGCGTGGCTTATCCGCATAGGAACGGTCATTTTCGGTAAAACCACGCTTGGGGTACGTTTTTTTGTTACGCTGTTACAGCCGATATATCTGTATCTCTTTTGGAAACTGCTATCACCAACGGATAAAACCAATAAAGATGCCTTACTTTACTTTCTCATCTGTGTCTCTATCCCTGTCTTACAAGTTTACGGTTTTGTTGCAACGCCCGATGCCCCGTTGATGTTTTCAACTGTTTTGTTTCTGACGGCATATCGTTTTTTTATGCAAAAAAACACATGGGAAACTGCCTGTCTTACAGGATTGACCATCGCCATGCTGATATACAGTAAATATCACGGCGTTTTGGTTTTTACATTTTTTATGCTGCCCGATGTGTTGAAATTATTAAAAAATCCACGTTTTTATCTCATTGCTTTGGTTGCGGCAGTTGCACTTTGTCCTCATTTTATGTGGTTGTATGATCATAATTTTGATACTATCCGATTTCATATTATGGAAAGAGGGCAGGGGCGATTTTTGGTATTCAATCTGATAGAATATTTCTATAACACCATTCTGAGTTATCATCCATTGTTGTTTCTGTTGTTTGTTGTGGCATTAGTACGGCGCAAGCCGGCAGATATTTTTGAGCGGAGTCTCTATTTAATGACGATAGGTTTTTATCTCTTCTTCTTATTTTCCATTCGCAAAACTGCCACTCAACCACAATGGCTGCTTCCGACAGTGCTATGTATTTGTTTTATTTTGTTTAACTATCTGAAAAATAAACCGAAAACAACTAAAATTGTTCGCATTTCCGCTTATATTTCTATTGGCGCATATTTTGTGGCGCGAGTACTTTTGGTGGCAGGAAGTTTTACTCCAATAGATTTTCTCTTTTTTCAAAACAGAGAAAACAATCGGCGTATATCAGAAGCAGTAGGCGACTTTCCTTTAGTCTTTGAACCATCATATAAAAAACCGTCTATTTATATGTTTTATTCCGACAAACTTGCTACTACTCAATTAGATGTAGATTCCCGCTCGAACCAATATAAATATTTGGATTATGATGACCAAATGGCAGGAAAAACCGTTGCATTACAATCGTATGAAGGCGCTCACATTGTGCAATTAGTTGGAGATAATCGAGTTTTCAGATTCGATTATTACGAAAATTACCTCCCTGTACGCCGTATGACTGCCAAATTTATCAATCTTCCCGAAAATATTATCGCTAATGAATTGATACACACACAAATAGAACTTACCAATCCGTACAATTACGATATTTCCATTGGGAACAAACCGAAAGACGCCCACATTCATTTTGTATTAAAACAAGGAAGAAAAATTGTTTATGATGTTGTACCAGAAGTCAACAAAGTTGTTGTTAAAGCCAATTCGACTGTTATTTTTGAAATGAGATTTGAAATTCCCGATTTGTCGGGACAATTTAATGCGTATCTTTGCATCCAACAACCCGGGCTCTATTATGCACCAAATTCAAAAAGTATAGTTATCCAAATCAATAATTAAACAATGAACGAACAATTTATCACATACTTATGGCAAAATCGGTTGATTACCGGTGATTTAACTCTGACAAACGGGGAAACATTACACATTGTTCATCCCGGAATAAGCAATCAGGAATCGGGACCAGACTATTTCAATGCCCGCCTCCGAATCGGCACTACCGAATGGGCGGGAAATGTCGAAATACATATAAAATCATCTGATTGGACTTTACATAAACATCACGAAGATAAAAATTACGACACTATCATCCTGCACGTAGTTCTCAAAGATGATAATCCAATTTATTACAGTAACGGACAGCCCATTCCGACATTGGAAATAGCAGATAAATTCGATATAAAACTGTTTGAACGTTATGAAAATATAATTTCAGGAAAGGGTTTCGTTCCATGCGCCGAATCGGTGGCTTCATGTGATGATTTTGTAGTATTAAGTTGGTTGGATAATATCTCTGCCGATCGGCTTATCAAACGACAGAAAGAAATTGAAGTGCTTTTGGAACGAACAAAAAACGATTGGGACACAAGTTTTTACATTCGATTATGTCGAAATTTCGGATTCAAAGTCAATGCCGAACCTTTTGAAATACTTGGCAGAACTCTGCCATTGCTCACACTGTTGAAACATACCGACAATCGTTTATATATTGAAGCCATCCTCTTTGGCATATCAGGGTTATTAGACGATGATTTTGAAGATGAATATCCAAAAACATTGCAAAAAGAATTTGATTTTTTCCGTAAAAAATATGGTCTGACGATTATGGAAAAACATCTTTGGAAATTTATGCGCACCTATCCGGGAAATTTTCCGACAATCCGTCTGTCGCAATTTGCTGAGATAGTGCAAAATGGAGGAATCAGGTTTTCAGAAATATTGCAGACATCCGACATAAACAAATTAAAAGCCATGTTTCAGGTAGAAGCCTCCTCATATTGGGAAAGCCATTACCTCTTCGGAAAAACATCTCCTGAAAAACAAAAACACTTAGGAGAGAACGCCATCAATTTACTGTTTATCAACACCATCATACCCTTTATCTTTGTATATGGACATATACACCGAAACTTGTCATATTGCGAAAAAGCCATTCGGTTTTTTCAGCAACTACCTCCGGAAGATAATGTCATCATACGCCATTGGGCTCAATGCGGCGTTAAAGCAACAAATGCCATGGAATCGCAAGCACTTATTCATTTAAAACAAAATTACTGCACCGCAAAAAAATGCTTACAATGCCGTATTGGAGATTATATTTTACGAAGCACCTGAATTTCATTACGACTAGTCCTAACATCTGCATAAGAATACAAATACTTCAATAGATTTCTGTTTCTTAACCAGTAAAGTACGGGTTTATTTATATTTAAACTTACTGTATAATTTCTTTTTCCTGACTTCGACACAAGGACACCTAACTTACTGTTATATCATTGCTCATCAAAGAATAAGCCCTGCAGGGACGGCACTTTATTCAGGCTGTGTGAAAATATCAGGAATCCATATTAAGTTTAACTTTGCAAAAAGTTTTTTATTTTGATGATAATACAAATAATAACGGTAAGCAAGACAATATTGTTTCTCCTTTAAGAACAAATGCGATAATAATGCGAAAAAACCGGCAATGGGATTCCATCGCGCAAGTTTTTTGAACAGTAAGGACATATTTTCGATATATTTTAATCTTATCAAGTTATATCCGGTTGAGTATAAGTCCATTTCTACTTGTACTTTTTCTTTCCCTCGAAGTAAGATTGGAATTTGCCCCATATAGTATTTCATGGTTCCAAAAGGGTGTTCTACCACGCATTTTCGTTTTTTTTTAACTTCTCTTTAAACTCTTTTGTTTTTGATTTTTCTTTGTGAGCGCCAAGCCATTCTCCATCAAGTCTCCTTAAAACCATACGTCCTTTTTTGGATGCTGTACATTTTTGTTTTACAGGGCATTGGTCACATTCCTTGCATCTATATTTGTTGTAAAAATGCTTTCCGAACTTGCGATTTTTTGCAATCAATAATAATTTTTTTCCCTGAGGGCATTGGAAAGTATCCGTTTTTTCATCGTAAGTAAAAGTAATGCCATTTTCACGTTCTATTTTTTTTAACTGTAGATTCCTCTTGAAATGGTACAATACATTCTATTCCCTGTTGTTCAAGTGATTGTATCTGTTTTTCGTTGGCATAACCACAGTCAGCTCGAACCATTTCAGGGACAATATCAAGTTGTTCTTTGAGTGTAGTGATGTTGGGTTCTAACAACTCTATGTCAATGGGGGAATCTGTTACTTCACAAGTCATAATGAAATGAGATGCATCATCCACCGTGCTCTGCACATTGTATGCCGGCATAAATCCGTTTCTGGTTTTCATTGTTTTTGCTTGAGTATCGCTTGGGGATAATGATTCGCGCCCCATGGATTTCAATGACGCTTTCTGTGATTTTAACTGCTTTACTTGTTCTTGTAAATCAGAAATTTGTTTGGTCAACTCTGCGCTTGTGGTTAACATCGTCTCTTGTTCATTTTCCTGTGTGTCATTATCCTCAAGTTGAGACAAATAGCGCTCAATCTCTTTCTCAATATGTGCCAAACGTTTGTCAATCTTATTGATTGAAATTACATTGCGAGAAGCATACGCTTTTATTTTTGAGCCATCGGTGCTTACTATTTTACCTTTGGCATATCCACAGTCTCGTAGAAATTTGCGAAAATCTATGGTGATATTTTTTATTATTTCTTTGTTTTCTTTACGAAAGTCTGAAATAGTCCAGTGATCCGGATGAAGATTCTTCATCAGCCAAATCACTTCAAGATTACGCTGGGTCTCCTGCTCCAACTTACGAGAAGAACTTACAAAGTTAAAATAACCATATATCAACAATTTACATAAACAGTCGGGAGGATAACTCGGACGACCTTCTAAATTACTCCCTTTCTTTAATAACAATTTCTGGCTTATTTGTTGTAGAGATTTATCTACAAACCCATCAATAAAACGAACAAAATTATCTTCTGAAACATATTCGTCTATGGAACTTGGAAGCATCAATTGGCATCTTGAAACTGGCTTAATAAAACTCATATCTATTTGTATTACAGCCACAAAGATACACTTTTTTTTGACATTAATAAAACAATACTAAAAAGATTTATTGGGTATATGGAGTTTTCACTCAGCCTGTATAAAATTTCGTCCCTTGCGGGACTTTTCCTTAATTTTAATACGAGACACCCAAAATTATTGACAAATAGCATATAACATACAGATAATTAAAAAAT
>Ga0209628_10000989_pt1 | contig 17899 bp, 20 predicted proteins | sample TergutCu122P4_FD_187285 | JGI IMG/M metagenome (GOLD analysis project Ga0209628, IMG submission 187285) | Cubitermes ugandensis P4 segment gut microbial communities from Kakamega Forest, Kenya - Cu122 P4 (SPAdes) (version 2) | ecosystem: Host-associated > Arthropoda: Insects > Digestive system...
CGCGCGGGCTGCGTACCAGTTACGATCATCACGCTCCGTGAGGCCGCTGAGAATCGCCCTGACGTGCCCCCACGGTAATTGGTCCACGCCGTGTGGACCAATTGCATCCAGGGTCGGCCAAGCCTGAGCCAGCATCCTCATGTATTTGAGATTCGTCACAGACCAACCACGCTGACCAGGAAATTCACGACTCAGAGCCGAACTGTCGAGTCCCGGCGCGAGCGTCGCAAGCGGAATCATCAAATCCATGCAACCAATCTAGCGTCACGCAAGTAAGTTAGCGCCACTCGGAGCCCCGGATTCGCGCGCAAAGCAGCAATCGCTGCCAAGAACGTGACCGCTCTTTGCCGGTCAGGCGGCTGTGGTATGCCAGCTGAGATCCGGCTCCGCACGGCGGCGCGCGCAGTCGGCGAGGAACAGGTTGATCAGGGTTTGGTACGGGATGTTGAGCTTCTCGGACAGCGTCTTGAAATAGTCGACTGATTCCTTGTCGAGACGGATCGTCACTGGTTGCTTGACTCGGCCCGCGTACGGGTTGGGCCGCGATTCCATCGAGGCCAAATCATAATGATCACGCATGGTGTTTCCTCCGTTCGTACTCTTTTCGTTCCGACTTGTCTGCCTTGCGTGCCGAGATGATCCTGATATTCCCCGTCGTGGGGCGTTCGCAGTGAACCACAATGAGCACTCGCAGGGAGTAGCCGACACCAAGAAGGATGAATCGATCCTCGCCCCGACTTGAGTGGTCTGGGTCCGCGTACTGCCGGGCATAGGGATCGTCGAACACTGAGGCGGCGAGCGAACCATGATCACCCAACCCGCACCCACGGCGACCGCGTTGGCCGGAACCCGAGCCTCAAACCGTCGTGTTCTATGAAGTCGCGTGTCACTTGCCAGCTTGATGGATTCAGCAATCGCCCCAGTACCAAGGCTGACACGCCAGCCGCTCCAGCCTGCTTTAGCGTAGCCGCGGCGCTTAGAACGTTGCCCCCGGAAGCCCATGAGTCCTCGATCAGCAGGACCTGAACCGACCCCCGGGCAGCTGCGGTGTCGAGTACGCAGCTGGGTCGAGAGTCCGGCCCGTCGCCACGCCGGTTGATTCGAGGACTGCCTCAGGAGTGTTAGCAGGCACAACGGCCCGCACGATCTGGTGCAGCGGGTGCTCACCGACCCGGACAGACTTCCTTGAAGGAACCGTGGCCCATAGCCACTGCGAGGACCCATTACCACGTGGCCACCAACGGTGAAGAACCCACAACACCCATGCAGCGATGCTCCGCCGCGAGCCCCCCAGAGGCGGGTTGGCCTTGTATCCTTTCAGTACGCTGTAGGCTTGACGCCCTTCGCGCTCATGGGCAGCACCAATAACGTTCCTGCCCTCAACGGCATACGTCAAGAAGGCGACTTCGTCAATCGGGAACGGGATTCCCACCTGAATCGCCTGTTCTCGACTCTTGTGGCACGCAAAGCACTCAACAAAACCACTCACGGGCGTCGCACACGTGGAGCATGTACCCGGACGCTGTCCGGTCGCTGATAGGCCATGCCTCACTCCCGCCAGATAGGATCCGTACTCCCGAATGAGCGCGTCGTCAGCTACCGCAGGACTCATGCGGATACCAAACCCAATTCGGCCAACAGTTCGTCGCTACTGTCGGCCACGATCTGGTCCACCGCGTCAGCCAAGTCAGACCGAGACCCTGCGACGTAAACCCAAGGGTTGCGGGCCAGTGACGCGCCCCAAGTGGTCGAAGTGGCAACCCGCGATGACAGTATCACGGGCCGCCCATGGTCGGCGGCTTTTCGCGCCTGAATACGGCTACCCGACATCTCCCCCGCCTCAACAACGATTGTCGCCAGTCCGTACCCAGACATTGTCCCATTCCTCATGGGGAACGTCTGCTTCGTCGGAGGCTGGTCAGGATAGAACTGGGAAACAACCAGCCCACTTTCCGCTATCTCATCCTGCAGTCTCCGATTCGCAGCCGGAAAGTATTTCTTGATTCCGGTTCCGATCACCGCCACAGTTCTCGCTCCAATGGCCAAGGCTTCGCGATGCGCCGTGGTGTCAATGCCCTCAGCCAAACCAGCTATGATGGTTAGCCCGCGGTCCGCGAGAAGCCGGGCAGCATCGCGAGCCATGGACTCCCCTTCCGAACTGCAGTGCCGGGAACCGACGACGCTCATACCACGATCATCAGGCAGAACGGTCCCGCGCACAAACAGGAATGGCGGACAATCGAACACTGCAGCCAATCGCAACGGGTACCGCGGCGACAAGACTGTGACAAGGTCCAACCCGTCGCGCTCCCACTCCGCCAGATCCGAATCAGCCTGGACAAGCGCCTCATCCACTGCCGGGTTGGGCACCAAGGCGGACTGAGCCCCGCGCCTCCCCTCCAACACCTCTATCGCGGACCCTGCAAGACGCACCTCACCAGCAATGTCAGCCCATGTCACGTTCTTGGCCGCGTTGCGCACCAACGACAGGAGCGCAACGGTTTCGTCACGGCTGGGTTCCGCTGCCGTCAAACGCTGTTCGCTCATCATCACGTTCCCTTCATCGATCAAGAGCCTTGCTCATGTACGTCACTAGCTTAGGTGGTTGCTACGACACATGCGCTCAGGTTTCCCTTCGGGCTGGAAGCCACGCAGACACTGTCTGCGCAATTCTCCCAGCACCTTTGCCCTGCCGTTTGACACAAGGCACCTACCGCAGCCTACAACGGTCCCCTGTCACTTGCCACCATTCCACCATTCTCGCAGCACGAAAGCACGAACCAGCCTCGCTGATGCGGCCTCACACGAACGCCATGTACATCCACATGTGCGGCACCGACCCGGAAACCAACGCCGGCCGGGCCAGTACGAACATCAGCGAACTGATTGCCAACCCAACGACCGGCGCCACAACGATCATCCTGCAAACCGGCGGCGCCAAAGCCCCACAGCATCGCCAACAGTCTAACACCACGCGAGATCACCCCAGGCCTGCAGGTAATCCAGCTCGGCGGCGCCGAACCCACATTCGGGCCAGTCTGAAAGTCGACTTTTCGCAGAAAGGGTTTAGGGCTCTGACTAGGTACCATGCAACATGACTGATCCAAGGTTCTTTCTGCACACAGAACCACCATTGCCCCTTCTTGATAGAATTTTATACATATGCTGACTAGCGATTATCACTGATCCATGATCCGAGTGGCTTTCTGTAAGAGACATGAGAATCGAGCTCCTGCAGAAAGGAATTTCTTAATCTGACTAGCTATTGCACTCTTCCACCACTCCTGAAACCCTTCTGTAGAGACGCACCAGGCGGCGTTCTTGCAGAAAGGATGCAGGAAGGCTCATCAACCGGACTTGCCAGTGATGGTCCAGACGGGATTACTCCTACTGCCAGAATTCCGGATGTGTCCGTTGCGACGCAGCTTTGTTAGCAGGTTTGCCACCTTACCCGCCTTCTGCTCTGGTGCGAGACTGTCGCTCAGTTTGACTTGAATGAGCTCATCAATGTCATGCCTGGAGGCTGAACCAAACTGGGTCAAATAGTCAACAATCAACCGCATATAGTGAAGGTCGTCTTGACCGCGGGCATGGATGTACCCAACCCTGGTCTCCGTGGCGTCAGCGATCGTGGCTGCGACTCGAATATGCGGAATCGGCAGGTAGCGCCGCTTCCTTCTCTCCGTCAATAAGAAGCCCCGCCGGTATTGGGGAAGCCTGTCAGCTCTAGCCCGGGCGGGGTCTATTAACAACAAATACTACCGCAAGGTCGAGCATTACAACAAAGGAACCCAAACGTGCAATCAGTAATGCACTTCCCATGAGCCTCGGATAAACGCGCCCATCGAGTCGTTTCCTTACAACAACAGTAAAAGTACAGCCATCCCCATCAGAATCAAGTTGGTCACGGCATACACACCGGGCCCCGACCGCCCCGAAAAGAGTGGCAATTCAGACTCTGCCGATAATTCTCTCAGCAGTATCCTGATTTCCCTACCTGTGGCAGACCTTAAGCTGTCCCCAGGTACGTTCTGTAAATCATTGCTGATCTCTTGAAACAGGGCGTCGCCTTTGCGCCTCAGGTTGTCAAATTTCACTATTAAAGCAATAGCGCTTACTGCAAACGCTGCGCACAACAGGCCTGCACCAACCAGATTCAGAAGACTGTCGAAATCTGACCGCCTAGCCCCATATATCACCCTGATGACAACTTCAACCAGGCCACGGCACTGACAGCGCTCCTTGCCCAATCTCATTCGCCGCGCAACTGGTACTTCGCTATGAGATCCGGACGCTTGGACACAAGCCTGCCAAGATGCGTGTCGGGCCACATTTCGATGAAGGGTAGCTTGCCGTCGGTGTTGTGTTTCCTGATGACCCCCTCCGCGTCGGCGGTGAATCGTCCACTGGTGGCAATAATCAGATGATGGATGGGCGGCGGCTCGAGGAGCGGCAGAGAAGCAAGAGCATCATAAACGTCACGGGGACCTATGGATGTACGCAGCCAGTGCTTGGCCTGCAGAACAGTGCGCTCATGACGCGCAATGCCACCCGCATCGTGTATGACCCGATAAGCGGAGATGTCTGAGCCCCGATCGGGAGCATTGGTCTTTGTCGTCAACTGCACATTCTCATAGCCTTCAAGTCCACTCAGCAGATCGAAGAGCAGTTCTTCGAATCGGGCAGCGTCCATGTTGGCCCAGGCAATGTTCAGGACCACCGGGTCCTCCAGTTGTAGTTCTATCGAATAGCTGGCCTGCGAAAACCTCTCAGCAGCGTCCGAAAACGCCGGTGTCAACACACCGAACAACTGCCGGCCAGGCAATGCCGCCTCTTCCTGAAGCCTCAGCTGCCCGTACTTCAAGTCAGGTGAGAACGATCTGTTGGCCAAGACTGTCACTCGCGGTTCGGAATCCCTGGGCTGGCGCCCAGGCTTCTTCAGGATGTCGACAAATCCGTTGATCACCTGGCTCAGAAGCGAACTCTTGCCGGAGCCATTGGCCTGAATGTACGCCAGCAGCCGGTGCGCATCCGTATTGAATACCAGGTACTGACAATCGCCCTTTGGGTCAAATCCCTTGTCAATGAACTCCCACAAGTACTGTATGTACGAATCCGATGGGGACGCAAGGCCGTACACCTTGACATTGGATCTATGGGTGATTCCCTCGATGCGTAGCTCGTGGTGATCAGAATCAAAGGTGACCATGGATGCGGTAAACCCACCCGGCGAATAGACAATAAGATATGTGTTGTACCAAGACGGCTTTGGATCATTGCTGTCCAGGATGACATCACACAGTTCGAGTTGGAAGGTTGCCTCATCGAGGTCAAAGGCCCACGCTATGGGATCTCATACTTGTCGCCATCAACCTCCACACGCGCAATGTTCCTGGTGTTGGCAGACTTACGGCAGAACTTCGTGATCAGAGTCGAATCAGACCCCACTTTGTAGGAAAGAGGACTGGTGGACACCCGCGGTCCATATAGGGAATAGCAAATGCTATAGCACTCATCCTCATAGTCCGGCTGCTGCTTGAAATGGCCCAGAAGAATGGCGGTCCTGAAGAAGCACACGCACAGCTTCTCAAACTCCGTCTTGCCCAACTTCCGCCCAGTCTTCTGACGATATTGATACAGCATCGCTTGGAACGCATCGAGCTGGGTTTCGGTCAGCTTGGAGTACTCGCCTTTCTTGTACGCCCGAAGCACCTGACCGTCGGGAGTGTGCACCACTGACGGCACGATCATCCCCCGATCAATGAGTACGTCGATGGCGCAGGACGCCGTATGCCTGGGGTCTGGTGCCACCCCTTCGAGACTGTTGGACAACAATCTGTGGGTGATAATCACCTCGTCAGCGAGGGGTTCGCCCTTGGCGCTCAGATAGTTCGGATCTCCCGGTTCCAGGCTGCTGATGGCCTGGTAGCATGCGGCCAGCCAGTTGGGGAACTCGAACGTTCCGAATTCGAAGTGGACCCCGGTCAAACCGTCAAACAGATGCCTCTCCGAGCTGCCAGTCGCTTTGAGACCATCATTCGTATCGCGCGCAAAGTGCAGCACATCGTTTCTGACCTGCTTCCGGAAACCAACCCGCCGCGGAACCAGGAAGTTAGACAGGAGTATCTCCGACAACAGATATGCCACCACCTTCATCTTGTTTTCCCGGGTGACAAGAGGGTTTTCCACATCAACAAGACGCCGCGCCTCCCCGCTGCCAAGCACCCCGAGCAAGAGCTCCAGCTCAGGATCAGCCATGGTGGGCAGCAGTACGAATGGCAGGGCAACGGTGCGACTGCCGTTGGACAGGATTCGTACCTTCAGGAAGTTCGGCCGCAGCGCCGCACCGAGTCTGTCTCCCAGGACACCGTAGTCGGCCTCAAGGTAGATCACGTGGCTCCTGATGCCGTACGTTCGCTGCAACTCGCTTGTGATCTCCACAGCGTAATTCTGGTAAAGGAATTCGTTCAGGGCGGGGCCGGTCAGGTCCAGGTCGTACTTCGGCTGGTCAATGTTGAACGGACACATTGACGCCTCGATGTACTCGGTAATCATCCCCGCGAACGCATACACATCCGGCTCTTCCAGGGAGATACAAGAACTCATCAGATGAGCATTGTGATAATGCTCAAGCTCATGCCGCACAACGTTGTGCCTGCTGCATGCGAGGATCAGAATGTCGGCGGAAATGTCGAAGGTGCGCAGAATGTCCAATACTCTCTTGAGTGATTCTCCCCGTACCGCCACATCTTCAACGACCGCCACTGTCCTTCCCGCCAACTGGTCGAGCATGTTGTAATCCAGGACGCGGCTCGACAGTACGAGGCAGTCCGTTGGAGTGATAACCCCGTTGAGAACCATCGCTTCATAGAAGCACACGGCTTTCCTGGCCATGAAGATGACCACGTCATAGGTGGCCAACACCTGTTGAACGCGCTCGGCGTAGTGCGCTGTGTAACCCAGGAACTCCCCCGAGAAGATCGTGGAGAATTTGGGGCTGATCTGCATAACCTAACCTCCGTGACGGAGCCCAGACAACCCGTTGGCCGGGCTTCCATTGTGCCATCTTAGAGATCTTCGCACCGCCTGAGCGCGTGGGTCGCATTCTGGGATGGGTACGAATGGCACGAACAGCCAACATCCCCGACAACAATGTACGTTTTGACAGACTTATCAGTCGCGTCCATACAAATCCCGTGTATACACCTTCTCCACCACATCGCTCAGTTCCTCCGACAACCGATTGGTCACAATCACATCACTACGTTCCTTGAACCTCCCCAAGTCCCGTTCAACCTCACAACCAGCAATAACACTCTCCTCAGTGCCCGGCTCAAACACGATCACCTCAGCCCCGTCAGCAAGCAACCGCTCAATCACCCCAAACACCGACGACGAACGAAAATTGTCCGAGCCAGCCTTCATGATCAACCGATGTACCCCGACCACCTTGGGCGCACGTTTCATGATGTCATCGGCAATAAACCGCATCCGCGTCTCATTGGCCTTGACCACAGCGGTGATCATCTCCTGCGGGATCCCTGCATAATTCGCCAACAATTGCTTGGTGTCCTTCGGCAAACAGTACCCACCATACCCAAACGAAGGATTATTGTAATGACTACCGATCCGCGGATCCAACCCCACACCCTCAATTATCTCCCGCGCATCCAACCCTTCCGAAATCGCATACGTATCAACCTCATTAAAGTAAGCCACCCGCAACGCCAAATACGAATTTGCGAACAACTTGATCGCCTCAGCCTCCCGGGCCCCGGTCAATAGAACCGGCACGTCCAAGTCACCGCCAGCCCCCACCAGCACATCCGCGACACCCCGCCCCAAGGCGCCGGTATCGCCCACGATAATCCGGGACGGGTATAAGCAATCCTGCAACGCCTTCCCTTCCCGCAAGAATTCCGGTACGAACACGATATTAGAAGTACGATGCCGCGACCTCAGCATGTCCGTAAACCCTACAGGAACAGTGGAGCGGATGACAATGATCGTGTCCGGATTGACAGCCAGCGCTTGTTCGACGCAAGACTCCACAGAGGAGGTATCGAAGTAGTTGCTGTCGGGACTGTAGTCGGTTGGTGTGGCCACCAAAGTCCAGTGGGCACCTTCCACCGCTTCAGCCAAGGACGTGGTTGCAGTAATGTGCAGTGACCTGCTCGCCATGAACAAAGCCATTTCTGGCTCACCCACAGCCGGCTGACCAGCATTCATGCAGGCCACCTTGGTTTGGTCAATGTCGACCATCGTGACCTCGTGATGTTGAGCAAGCACAACTCCATTCGCAGAACCGACATACCCTGCTCCGATCACCGCGATCTTCATATCTTCCTTTCTTAGTTTGGTCTAAGCCATCCAACTTGGATTCGTTCACACAGCATACTCAAAGCCCAAGGTTCACAGCCCCAACTAGCAATGGATGATCGGACCAACGGCGCCAAGGCAGAGGATTAGGACCGCCCGAACCACCTAACACCGAGGGCTCCGTGGTGAGCAATGCATGCGCAAACTTCATACTACTAGCCGGTAGATTTCATCGTACTGTTGCTTTATCGCGCCCCAACCTGCAGCTTGCGCTCTGGCCAGGCACCGAGCTGACATAGCATCATAATCCGAGATTATTCTGTCCACCGCACCACCCAGATCATTGCCTACCTTGAGGTCTACCGGAAAGCCGATATCTCCATCTGGGTAGAGCCCGTCAAACCCTTGGCCTTTGGTGTACAAGACAGGCAAACCCTGACTAAGTGCTTCGAGATACACGCGTCCAAACGTCTCGTATTTGGATAATAAAATAAAGATATCAGCCGATTGCATGGCGTGTCGAACTTCGTCTGGAGACCCATGTTGTGTCAACACCACATGGCTAGTGTTCTTCAACCTACGTTCAATCTGACGAGCCCACCGTGTGACTATCGGATTGGGACTCCACGGGGTCTTTCCCATAACCGTCAATGACCAGGCGCGACTTGACATCCTCAATTCGTTGGCAATCCTGTGGGCTGCCCCCAGAGGATTCTTTCTTGCCGAGATTGCTCCAACCAGAAGAAATCTCAAGTCCCCAGTGGCTGAGAAGGAGCGCGGCAAGCCAGGATTGTCCAGCCAATAAGGAGATACTCCGTTTGGTATGACGTGGGACCTAGAGAGTAAACGGTTGCGATCACCAGCTTCCACCAGCCTCTGCATAGTGGCGTCCCTGAACGATTTCGACAGGAAAATGATTCTTGCCGCCGATCCTAGGATTCTTCGACCAAGTGGAACCAACATTGGGGCGTACTTTACAAATATGCGCAGGTCGGTGTCCCTCACAGCAACGACGTAGGGAATGCCGAACTGGCGATGCGCCCAATAGGCAAGAACACCATTCGAGAACAGCGTGTGTGCATGCACCAAGTCTGGTGGTTCTTGTGATATGAGTTGTGACACGAACCCATACGCTCGACCGTAATTCCTCTTGAACATGAGAGGGTTCTGGGTGCGTCCAAGAGGGATTTCCACTGAATACGGACCATGCGACGAAGGTCTCACCTGCCCCGGGAGCCGGGAAGGGACAACCACAAGCAGCCTGTGGCTCTGGCTTTGCAGGTCGTAAAGGTCCCGATAGAACAGGTCCCGCCCATAGTTGGAGTTAATATGCATCACCCGCACTGGTTCATCTCCCTAGCTCATGTCCTCTACGTCAGATGGGGCGTCTGGCTGCACCTCTGCATACCGATGTCGATGTCGGATCAGCGCGACCACCTTTATTCCTGTAACCACCGTTTGCGTCACGAGTGAAGCCACGCAGACGCCAACAACAGTTAGATGGCCGATCACAATCAACGTAACAATCTGCACAACCTGTGTTATACCCCCAATAATCACCGACAGATTGACAATGCGTGACAACCCAATGGGGGACAACGCGGGGAACCCTGTTATGAGACCCACATACTTGACCACCACTATCGCGAGCAACAGCCGCAAGTAAGTGCCAGCCGGGCCATAGTCGGGCCCAAACAACCATGCACAGATTGAATCAGCGATTAGGCCGACCACAACACACGCGACAGTCAGAGGTGGAACAGACGCCACAAGAACTCGCTGAATGGTTCTCAGACTCGGCGCATGCATCATCCTTGGATAGAGGCTGTCCGACAACGGACTAGTCAAAGACGATAGGGCTGCACCGACTTTGTCAGCGGCAGAATAGCGAGCAACCTGGATAGACCCCGTTCCCAAGAACAGGCCGAGCACAAATGTGTTTGTCGTAGTGTAAAGATTCGCGGCTACACGCGACCAAAAGAACATTGTTGCCGTGCGGATCGTTCGACCGATTATCACTAAACGAGACGCGCGCCACTGAAAGCCCAGCCGTCGTAGATCCAGAACCATCCAGAGAACACAAGCGCCATTGGCTATTATTGTAAACACCGGAATCAGGGCGGCATCTGCATCAGATCTAACAAGGACCACTGATGCCCCGAAGGAAAAAGCCTTAATAATAGCCATTCGAATAGCAATCGCTGCCATTCTTTCGATTCCCCGATACGCAAAATCAGGCGTCAATCCCGCAAGAGCGCCAGACACGCAGAATAGTGTTAGCACCAAACGATCAGTGGCCAGTTGCGGCACCAACAGAACCACAGAACAAAACACAAGTGTAGACAAAACACTCAGACAGAGCTTTGCCCACATCGTGGCAGAATATTCCATGGACAGGTCAGCACCATCACGAGCGAGCGCTGCAATTGCCCCCGTACCAGAAATCGCGAACCCAAAATCAGAGATCATTTGCAGATATGCGGCGATCACTAGGCCAACACTCACCAACGCAAAAGCGCCGGGCGTCAAGACCCGTGTCCAGTACGGAATGATCAAAAAACCGAAGAGGTAGTTGGAGGCAGCAAGCGCTGTAAGCCACAACGTATTCCGCACCAAGGGGCGTGGCCTCCTGAAACTCATGGCTTATGACTTCGCGACGCATCAGCGGATTCCTGCCAAGGCAGATTATCCACCCAGTCCCCACAAACTGGTTTCTTGCCCCGGGGGTCGAGTTCTTGTCCAGCTCCATTCATCTCGTTGTAGAGAACGAACCGCCACACCAACACCATCAACGCACGTTCAACCAGAGAGAGTCTCTGTCTGCCACCCAGCATCATGACCAACTATCACCAAACCATATCACTCAATGGGCCCACTCAGGTGCTGGTGGAACATCCATGGCCGCGAGTCTAGCGCAAAATGATCAGCCACGGCCACACCATCTGGAATGATCACGAACGGTGCGCATGCCTCAGCCAACCCCACAGCCCAAACTCCTTCTGTTAGCCCAATAGTGGAGCCAAGCGCAACCTTAGGATCGCCGTGCAACTGCGGGCGAATGCGTCGGTGACGTGGGAGGTCTGTCGGTACACGAGGATGCCGCCGATAACCGGCGGGCACGTGACATCACTGCACAGAACGTCGACTAGATCGACCCTATCGATCTGGGCTCGTTCGGCAGCGGTTTCCTGGACTTCTCGATTACTCCGTGCCACACCATCATCCAGGGAAAATGCGCATGCCGACAAGTCATTCATGTGATCAGCTACACATGCTGGTATGCCTCCATCAATGCTGCCGGGGTCGGGGTTGTTCTCAAGGAGAATCACCCTTATCCCTTGCGCGGTGAGCTCCCTCCACAAGCTGGTCAGTCCGGCAACCATTGCACCATGCGACAACCCGCCGCCATCATCATGGGCTTGGGAACTGTCGTTTGAGGTGATCATGATGTCTGGTGGGTCGTTCAAGATAACCTGCTTGAGGTTAGCGTTATATTGATCACAAGATGTGTTTGTGTACTCCACACTGGCGCCTGTGAAAGAGCATGACGACTTGGTGGCCACGAGAAGCCTAATGTGACGCTCCTTCGCAATCGTGTCCAGTGGCGATAACCATTGAACGATCTTCGAGTCTCCAGCGAGAAGCATTGATCGTGTTCCAGAAGGATCACCGTATACGCAGAGTTTTGGTCTTGTTGCCCTCAGACTCTGTTGACAACCATGTTTGTATGCATCAGGAAGGTCTGCACTTGCGTCGCTGGGGCTTGGAACAATCGACGACACTTGGTCCACCATGGGCACTACAAATCGCCCATCACCGTCTGATTGCAGGGTTGCGGCCCCCAAAGATTCGTACGGAATGATGGTTCTTGGTATAGCCGCAACCAGCCCAAGCGCCGCAGTGGCCGATGCAAGACTCAAACTCATCGCAAGTAGCAACGACATCATTGTCGATCCTGCGATCACTGGTGAGAACCTAACCTTGTTCTCTATGAACCGATAGCTGAGATACGCAGGGAGAAATGAGGCCACCGTAGCGGCTAGTCTAGTCGTCCATGCGAACCCCGAGCCGAGGGCACGTTGTGCAACAATAAGCATTGGCCAATGCCACAGGTACAATGAGTACGAAAGGCTACCGATCCAAACTAAGGGCCGGATGGCCAGCCATTTGGTTGGCATCAGGTCTCGCATTCCGCCCATGATAACCAGAGCAACAGATAGCACTGGAATGGCGGCCCACCAGCTGGGCCAGTCAACGTGCGACAGGAAGACAAGGCTCACCAACAAACCGGCCAGCCCAACCGACCCGCACAACCGACTGGCCCACCCAGATAGTGGTCCCACCGCCTGGCTAATGATACTAACCAGCCCACCCACGCCCAACTCCCACAGACGAGTAGGCGTCACAAAGAACGCTTGTTGCGGATCGACCTTTGTGAACACCACTGACCACGCGAACGACGCACTCGTTAGCACCGCAAGAGAACCGCCCATGGCTAGGCGCAGCCTCCGCCAATTATGCTTGCGCACCAGCCAGGCCACTAGGGCCAGGACCACTGGCCAAAGCAAATAAAATTGTTCTTCCACCGCAAGAGACCAGTAGTGTTGAACTGGGGAAAGCCCAGTACCTCCCGCCAAGTAATCCACCGCGCTCGCAGCTAACCGCCAATTAACGACGTAGAACGACGCGCTAAGGCTATCCATACCAAAGGAATGCCATGTAGTCTCTGGGAAGAAAGCCCAAACACAGACCATCACGAACACCAGGACTAGCCCAGCAGCGGGTAGCAGTCTCCGAGCTCGCTTTGCCCAGAATGCAGGCAGATTGATCCGTTGATGAATCTCGATCTCGCGAACCAAGAGTCCAGTGATGAGGAATCCAGAAATCACGAAGAATACATCGACGCCGACGAATCCTGAGTTGGACACAGGAAAACCGATATGATAGAGCATCACCGAGAGCACGGCAATGGCCCGTAGTCCCTCAATGTCTGGCCGGAAGCTCGGCCTGCCATCCCCACTCACCACGAGGGCACGTTGTCGTTGTGTGCTACTCATTGGGACGCTCCCCACGGCAGTGCTCCCACTAGTGTTGTGCCTCACTAATTAGGAGTACAAGACTGGTGAGGTTTCGTTCTGGACACGATGACGGATGGAAGAGGTAGGCCGAAGGCACCATTGGAGGCAACTGACATGGAGCGCTTATTGTTTGTTGAGTGAGCGCGCAGTAAGACAATTGCTCACGGGTTAGCCTCGTAGGGAATCTTCCAGAGTTCATGCGAGAATACTACCCACGGGTTCTCCACGTTGTCCAAAGTGCGCCTCTGAGGCAAGGCGACGATCGACGAATTCCAGGCCAGGTCTGCACACCCCTCAAATCCCCAAACCCAATCCGTAGAGGACAAACGAAATGCAGTGCAGGAAAACACATCCACAAAGAACGATGACGGCCACTCAGCGCCGCCACTCGGATCGAGATACCTCATCGTGTCCCCTGCCTAGTTCACCTCCACCCGCTCCGCCTGGCACTGGACCTCGGTTGCGTCGAGACCAGCCTGGAGATTCCAGGGATCGGATAACGTGAACCCGTTTCGATATTGACTCTGTCTTCGGAGCGCCCGTGACGCAAATTCTGGCGGAATAGTAGCGCTTGTGACGCTGGCCAATGTCCTGGCCACTCGCTCGCTACGGCCACTCGCAGTTGGAGGGCTGGTTTGCGAAACGTACCGCGGCTGCACCGTCCCGAGGAGACGCCGCGGGCGCTTCTAACAAGGCGGTGCTCGGACGTGCACGTGGGCATGGGCGGATGCGCAACGAATAGGAGCTGGCCTCACCCCATCGACGGAACCTTGTCACCAGTTCAGCGGAATCGTCTTGCTTACGGACCGCAGTCTCCAGCCCGCCACCGCCTCCCATAGCCAACCCTCTCGCGTTTAGGAACGCAGAAACAAGCCTGTCACATAGTCAATCTAGACCGGCACGGGCTTGTGTGGGTCCTTACATCCATCACCCCACCCCCAGTGGGGCAAGTAACAACAACACTCAACCAACCATCAACCTCTTGCTCACGATCTAGCCACTTGAAAGACCGCGCCTGCTCTAAACAATAATCCTGACATTGAGTGATCATCTGGTTGAAATAGCAACGATGGCGCTCAGTGAGCCCCTCTACCCACACCAGTGCCACCACGGACTGTTATATCATTCAGGATCAACACCACCCTTGCGCCTCAATTGGCGGGAAGCGCTCCATCCGATTATCCACCCGTCAATGAGCCTCCCCTGACCCCCCGGGAGACCCTCGCGCCCGCATGCCCCGATGGCCAGTCCAACGATATAAAGAATTGGAGGTCCGTAAAACCAGCCGGCAATAGTCTCCACCTGATACCCCATAATCAACACAAGCAGCACATACTGTACTGCAAAACCGCCGAGGCCTAGCCACCGCTTCCGAAACAACAACACAGCCATACCAATATACAGAGCTACACTAGCTACCAGGAATAAGGCACCATAGTTGACCAATGAGTACAGATAGTTGTTATCAGCCGTCACTAGACTACCTGGGCCCAGACCGATGATCCATTTTCCGATGCCCCCGACGCTGGTGAAGAGGTCCCACCCGGCTGTCCACATGGAATACCTGTCTCTAACGGAGTTTATTTGGTCGAAACCGTTTCCTTGCAGTACGGTCAGCAACTCAGCTAGGTATCTAAACTGATACCTGTAGCTAATGAGAAACCAGTACACCGCCCCCATTGCTGCCGCTCCCAGAAGAAAAACTCGAAGCAACCGAGCAACTAATATTTGCTGACTGTTAAGCACACCTAGGATAATTACGGAGGCCATCATTGCCAGCAGGGTTGACCTCGACCCCGAAGCTATAACCATGGCTACACCAAGGCCCGTCCACAGGTATTTCGTGCGTGCTCGCCCTCCAAGAGAAAGCACCAGCGCCGTCATTTGGAGGGCGGTCCACGCCATCATGTTGGGGTTGGCAACAGTCCCTGTGGCGCGAATCAGGGCGCTTGACGCTTTCACATCCGAGTACAGATAGCTGGTGATCCCAGTCCCGAGAAACTGATCCGCACTCGCAACCAACTGCGCAAGAAGGACGATCTTTGCGCTGACTAGAAGACCGCGGACGACACCGTCCGGGCCGACGCGCCCGCCAACAGTTGTGGCATACATCATGACCATTACCCAGAAGACAGCTTTCGCTATGTGGTACACAGTTGTCGACAAGTTAACAGGAGTATGGACCCACACAGAAGATGCGACCATCAACGCGAGCATGACATAGAGGACCGCAAGGATGCGCGCTGTGATTCTGTCAACATGTACGTCCCGAAGCATGGCGAGTAAGATGAAAACAATGACTACCGAACTAATGACATACGCTGTGCTCATTCCACCAAGGGCAGCGGGCCTCGGCCCCAAGAAGAACACTAATGGAAACAGTGCGACCAGTCCCCATGAACGTCTAACCGGTGACGGCTCCGGCACATCCGTCAAGGCTCTCTGGGTGTCAGGCATGCAGTCCTCCCCTGGATTCTTTTCCGGCAGGAGATATCTTCTGCACCAGCGAGAGCCCAAACACTACACTGCCAACTAGCGATGTTGCCATGGACTGCAGGTTGTCAATTCGTCGCTACCTAGGCCAGACACCCAGTCGTGCCTCAAACCACTCGGCGCCAACGGCAATAAGCCACCCGCACTCACACGACTCACCGCAGATGCCATACATCTGTCATTTGCGCCAACGACAGACCGGTAGGTGTTCACAACACGGCCTCCTTTCCGTGAAGGGCCCTCCACGGACCCAGCACTGGTTCAACAATTGGGCGGACCATTTGATCACCAGGTAGAGGTGCATTCCACAGTCACCTGCACATCATAGCCCAAACAGTGATGGCCTGCTGACCTGAGGTGCGAGTTATCTACGTGAGCAGGGCGTTCCGCGTTGATTGTAGCGGTTTGTTGTGCCCGTCGGTTTCTGGGGGGGGCAGGAGTCCGCCTTTGATCGCGATGATTTCGGCGTGGTGGACGAGTCTGTCGATCAGGGCGGCGGCAACGGTGGGGTCAGCCAGCGTTTGCTGCGCCTGCAGGTTTGGTCCTTGTTCGTTGGCTCTGGGTCCACTACACCCCGTTTCGCGGGCAGCAACTGTGAGGCTAGTTGAGAGGTGGACGAAGACCAGCGCAGACTGGCACAATGGTTTTTATCATGGTGTGGCATGTTCTTGGTCAAGTCACTCACCCGTCTCCAACTGCCGGGCTCCACACACCATCCAGTGACACTGTCAGACGCCGAGAGCATCCAAGCTCGGTACCGCCCAAAGCTGGCTTTACAGAAAGAGGAACGCGAACGTGAGCAAAGTGTCAGTCATCATCCCCACCTACAAGCGGTCGGAGGCGGTAATGACTGCTGTGCAGTCAGTCTTGACCCAAACGTATCAAGACATAGAAGTCATTGTCGTAGATGACAATCTGGCTGAATCCGATCATCGGTCACGTACGTCCGCGCTGTTCGCCGATCACTTGGCCGATCGAGTGAAGTACTTGATGAATCCGCGCAACATGGGCGGGGCGCTTGCGCGCAATGTGGGAATCGAACACGCAGTTGGCCAGTTCATCACGTTCCTTGATGATGACGATGTGTACAAGCCAGACAAGGTTGGAATTCAGGTCAAGGCCATGGAGGAAAACCACTGGGACTTGTGTTTCATGGACGCCGAGATGCGCACTCCTGATGGGCAGCTTCTGGTGAAACGCAGCCACACCCTCCCAATGACTCCCACTCCACAGGCGCTCCTATATGCTCATCTCGTTGAGCATATAACCCCAACCGCGTCATACATGTTCCGCGCGGAGAAGCTACGGGCCATTGGCGGATTCGACAACTCGGACACTGGCCATGAGTTCTTGCTAATGCTCAAGGCCATCGAAAACAATCTCCGTATTGGTTACGTGCCTCAGTCTGAGCTGATTCAGTATGTCCACGAGGGAGAGCGGATATCAACCGGGGCCAAGAAGGTATCTGGAGAGAACACACTCTACGCCGTCAAGCGTCACTACTTCCCCAGACTGACAGCAGGACAGCGCCGTTCCATTGCGGTTCGGCATTGGGCAACACTTGCCTTTGTCTATTACAAGCAGCGGAATGTGATTCGGGCGCTCACGTGCGGGACGCGAGCTTTCCTAACTTCACCACCAGCCGCGGTGAAACTACTATCTCGTATGGGTGGCATGATCCGCTCATGACCGCAATCAACGTTGCCAACTGGGTCGAAAAGCAAGGCGAAGAATCATCCCTTCGTGTTGTTGCCAATCCAAAGCGGCAAACACATGTAGCCAGCCACAACGCCAATGATGCCAATAGCCACAGCGATAGTCACGACTCCGTTTGTCCAGACAACCGTCGCCAGACTGAGCACTCCAGTAATCAGACCCAGTCCGTTAGCAAGCAGTGCGGTCGCAACATGGCCGACGCCGCCATCAACAAGTCTTTGGTACACATGATCCCGGTGAGCCTGCAGAATGTTATCGCCACGTAATAATCGGGTGCACACTGTGAAAATCGC
>Ga0209628_10000990_pt1 | contig 17889 bp, 9 predicted proteins | sample TergutCu122P4_FD_187285 | JGI IMG/M metagenome (GOLD analysis project Ga0209628, IMG submission 187285) | Cubitermes ugandensis P4 segment gut microbial communities from Kakamega Forest, Kenya - Cu122 P4 (SPAdes) (version 2) | ecosystem: Host-associated > Arthropoda: Insects > Digestive system >...
GGAAAGGAGATTGGCCGAACGAGTCCGGCGAGGGTACTGAAATCTTTTTCGGATGCGATTCGAGACTATCGGGTGAATACGGAGAGTCGTGAGGAAGAATTGCTGATACGGTTACGAAAATCGATTAGGGACGATTATGAACGTAATTCTTCGAAGACGAATCGCGAGTATCCGCGAAAATCGCAGAAGAAAAAACTACACGAACCCGTCATCGAAATCGCCTCAAAATTTATGAAAATGCAAGCAAAAAGCCGCAAAGTAAGTGTTGCACTTGCTTAAGGGAACGAAAGCCGTAGAGGAAGGTAGGCGCATAGCAAGAGCGCACGAATTGAGAGAGGGTAATCATGGGGGGGTTAAGATTGGTAAGGGGTGAATGTGATTTGGAAGGCCACACGTTACCAGAAAATAGGATTTGATTCAAGAGCGGTCGAAAAAATTTTCAAAAAAAGGGATGAAAAAAGGGAGATTCCGTAAAACCTCCCTAAGCAGGGTCCAAATCACAACCCTTACGACACGAAAGAATTATCCCTGCAATGAGATTGATGGGACTCGAACCCATGACCTACGGATTAAAAGTCCGTTGCTCTACCAACTGAGCTACAATCCCCGCACGATTACGCTTCCATCCCCAAAAGGAGACCCAAGCGTAAGGCGGATAGCTTACCCTTGTTTCCAAAACAGTCAAGGGGCAAGAAGAGAGGAGATTACCCGGCAACTTCGCTACAGAACTTGACGTTTGAACGGCACTGCGGTAAAAAGAACTCTCTTCCCTGCCCCCCATTCCCTACTCTTCCAATGGTTCGCCTTTTCAATTTGATCGTCAAGGAATTTTTGGCGTCGCTTCGTGATCCGAAGACGCGAGCGGTGCTCATCGGGCCGCCGATCATGCAGATTCTCATTTTTTCGTACGCAATCACGCAGGAAGTGAAAAATGTCACGCTGGCCGTCTACAATCAGGACGCCGGTCTTGAAGGGGACGTTTTAACACAACGATTCCGGAACTCGTCGACGTTCACGAAAATCGTAACAATTTCGCATCAGGGGGAGATCAATTCGCTGATCGACAACCAAAAAGCGATGGGCGTTGTCGTGATTCCTCAGGATTTTTCCCGTGAACTTTACGCCAGACGACAGGCGAAAATTCAAATCCTGCTCGATGGTCGCAAATCGAACGCTTCCTCCATCGTCGGCGGTTATGCAAGTAAAATCATCAATCGGTTCATCCAGGAATATTTTGTCCGAGGTCCGTCAGTCGGAGTCGAGATCGAAACGAGAAACTGGTTCAATGTCAATCTCGATCCCCGTAAAACGACGGTGCCCTGCCTGGTCTGCGTTCTGGCAACGGTGCTCGGCGTCCTCATTTCCGGGCTTTCCATCGCTCGTGAACGGGAAATGGGAACTTTTGAGCAAATTCTCGTAACTCCGCTGACGCCGACGGAAATCCTGCTCGGCAAGGCGATTCCGGCGTTGATTCTGGCGACCTGCTCGGCAGTGATGCTGATCGGGATCGCGATTTTCCTCATGGGCATTCCGTTTCAAGGGTCGTTTTGGCTTCTGTTGGCGTCGCTCAACCTGTTTCTGCTGTCGATCATCGGCGTCGGCTTGTTCGTCAGTTCGCTTTCCCTGACGCAACAACAGGCGATTCTCGGCGTAATGCTCGTCATGCCGCCGTTTATCATGCTGTCCGGCTTTGCAACACCGGTCGAAAACATGCCGAACTGGTTGCAATGGTTCACCGTCGTCAACCCGGTCCGATGGTACATGGTGATCGTCAAAGGGGTTTTTATGAAGGGGATGGGGGCCGGTGAAGTTTTCCTGAACTGTATCCCGCTTGCACTGATTTCAACGGTCACGCTGACCGCCGCCGGAGTAATGTTCAGGAGGAGAATGGAGTAAAATGAGAAATGAGAAATGAGAAATGAGAAATGAGGAATGAGAAATGAGGAATGAGAAATGAGAAATGAGAAATGAGAAATGAGAAATGAGAAATGAGGAATGAGGAATGAGGAATGAGGAATTTTGAACCCAAAGTTCCGTAAAGATTTTGAGCCAATCCTGATTTCTGATTTCTGATTTCTGATTTCTCATTTCTCATTTCTCATCTACTACAATCGTCAAAACGGTTTTAACCGATGGGGGTAATAACGAATTTCAAGGAATTTTCGATTCTCTTTCGCAGGGTGTCCGAATTCTGCGGCATACTACCGATGTATGTCGAAATAGGTTGTTCCCCGACGTCCGCGCTCGGGTTTTGGCCAGGCGGCAAAAACGGAACAACTGTGATAAACGGACCGAAATCGTAAAAATTCCTACTTTCGGTATTGTTTGCGTTGACAACCTATTTTTCCATCATTAGAATCGGTGGGGGCCGGGTTTTGTCCGGCCTGCTCGTCATGGAACTATCGACCGCTAAACCGTCCGCTTTTTTTTAGGAGCCTATCGACCATGAAATCTGATCAAGGTACGATCATTGTGATGATCGTTTTTATTCTTTTGAGCGTACTCCTCATGGTTTTGTGTTGGGTGTTTTATTCTCAATCCAAGGATACGTACCTGTTACTCGAAGCGGCGAAAGGGGAAGCGACGAAACTTGAAGGAAGTTTGCGAGCGGCCAACAGCGATGTAGACAAACTCAAGGAGATCATTGGTGCGGCCACGGCAGTACCGATCGCCGACATTGGAGAAAAATTCACAAATCAGGCGAAGGAAAAAGCGATGCCGGACACCGCCAAAGGGTATATGGGGCTCGTGGACTTCCTTTATTCCAAACTCAAGGGGGTTTCCAAAGAGTTGGAAGACGCAAAAAACACCAACCTGGCCTTGCAGACGAAGTTCGAGACCTTGTACAAAGACACGCAGGAGCAGATCAGAATCCACGAAGACGCTGCAGTGGCCGCCCAGAAAAAACTTCAAGAGGAACAGGCAAAATACGCCCAATCCATGGCGGGTCGGGACAAAATCAAGCAAGACCTTTTGAAGGATAATCAGACGATTCGAGCAGACGCGGAAGCGGCCATCAAGCAAATCCAAACGGAAAAAGCAATTGCCGAGAACAATCTTAAAAACATCAATACCGTCAACGAAGGTCTGACGAAGGCGATCTCCGAGCTTCGTGCTCCTGTTCTTGAGCAGGAAGACGGGCGAATCGTGACCGTAAACCAGCTTAACGGCATCGTAACACTGAATATCGGTAGCGCGTCCGGATTACGTAACGGAATCACTTTTGCGGTGTTTGATCCCAATGAAAAGAATCTCGCCGAAGCAAAACCGAAGGGAAGCATCGAAGTCAGCCAGGTTCTCGGTCCCAACAACGCGGAGGCCCGGATTCTTGAGACCGTGATTACCGAACCGATTATGCGGGGCGATTTGATCTATACGCCCGTCTGGAAGCCGGGTTTGCACCAACGGTTCGTACTTAGCGGACAGATGGTTGTTCCGGGATTCGGTTCAAAAAAAGAGGATAACACGACCTTCGAAGACGATGTTAGAAATGTGATCAATCTGATTCTCGCCAATGGCGGTATTGTTGACTATTACATGAGAAACGACGGAGTCATCATGAAGGTCAACACACGAATCGACGCTCAGGGTAAGATTCAATTTCTTGGTGAAGAAACGGCGAATTTCTCGCCGGGCGGCGGCGGGGACGAACTCCTCCAGGAAACCGCTTTTCTCGTTGTCGGCAAGGGAGACGCTCTGAACGATACCCTAATGTCGAACATGCGGGTTCTTGACGAGCGGGCGAAGGTACAAGGTATCCGAACGATCACCTTGTCGGAGTTGCTACGCCGTATGGGATGGAGGAACGCGGTTCCCACGCAGGGTTACGGCCGCCTCGCCAATGAGAGTGATCTTGCGGCAAGACCGACCAAACCGATGCCCGTTTCTCCGGGTGTCGTGTCGCCGATTTATTCACAGCAAGCGACGACCCCTCAAAAAAGCTCGCCGGGAAATGTTTCGCCGCTCTATCTGGACAGTTCGGTAATGAAATCCTCTCCAGGTACTGTTTCGCCTCTCTACCAAAAAGATCGAAAACCGGTTAACGCCGCACCCGGAGTCGTGAGTGGAATCTACGGCGGTCAGTAACACGGTTGCGAAATTGACCCCGATGTTCACTTGCGTCGGGTGCTTTTACCAACGGCAAAGCAAACCGACCCCGTGCATTTCTTCGTTGACGACGGGATAAAACGTCCAGTGGCGTCCGAAGCAGGGATTTTCCGATCGGCTGATCGCCCTGCATGACAGGTAAGCCAAATGCCAACCGAGGATCACTTGGGAAAGAAAGTGCGCGTCGTCGTTGATTCGGCTCCATCCGGTCAACGTCGAACCGGCGTAAAAGAGGGTTTTAAGCCAAATTCGGTCGGTCATTTGCGCCGCCGTGATAAAGGGAACCGCCCCCAAAAAAGCGTGCCCGCTGATTCCATGAGAGGAACTCAACGGGTGCCAGTAAGAAGAACGCGGTCCTGCCTCATCGGGACGCGCCGCTCCAAGAACAACCTGACCGATCAGCAGGGTCGGAAATCCGGCGAAAATTGCCCGCCCGCACCGGGAACTCCATTCTCCGGTAAGGTCGAAATGCTTTTGTTCCCAGCCGCAATCGACTTTAATATAACGATAAGTCAGTCCGATCAAGAGATAAGCCGGAATCACTTGAGCACCTTCGCCAAACGTTTTGCAGGAAGACGCGAAACGATCCGAGTTGCGGTTGCGAACTTTATCCTGATACCAACGGTGAACATTTTCGTCGGCGGCGGTGTTGGCAAGCGGGGCGGCAACGGCCAACGCAACGCTAAAATGTAACGCCGTGTCCCAGTTGTAAAACCACGGCAACCCCTTCTTGTAAAGCCGGGTTTCTTCCCGAAGCGGTTCGTACATTCTGCCGAGCATCGTCGAAGGGGGGCGATACCGCTTTCCGTACGGTCCGGAAGGGAGTCGGGCAAACGCCGGATCGTGCCAGGAATAGTAATACGTTTTTCGGTAACCCCTCGTTCGTGAAGTTTGTGCAAGAACCAGGCAATCGTCCGGGCAAACCTCTTCGTTGAGTTCTTCCCGATCGTTCAAGGCCGTGTCGAAAAATTCCTGAAAGAACGGTTCCTGGGAAAAAAGTGGCGACCGGTTTCCCAACAGAATGACAAGCAGACAAAAAAAGGAAAACCTCGTTGGAGACATAGTGATATTTCCACCCTGAATGAATAATCCCATCCTACCAAACGATCATCGTAACCGTACTCTTCCCAAGATGATGTATTTTCCTAAAAATCAGGAACGTAGGACACAACCAAACGGAGTAATTGTTGTAATCGGTAGTCTTTACGCTGTTCTATGCTGTAGAACGCCAATAAGGTAACATTTTGGGAGCGGAATAGTAGCCGGGAGCGTGAGCGACCGGTTAAACACTAAACCGGTCGCTCACGCTCCCGGCTACTATTTTAAGTCAAGGAGCCGCGAACATATTCACGCCATCATCCGGTACAATCCGATTTTCATGTATTTTCAAAAAGACCGTTCTTGGGGAATTGCGATAATAGGCGATGAGAGTCTGTTGGATTATTGAGCCGCATAACAGGAAACATGGACATCGAGGAAAACAGCCTGGAATCGCCGCCGATCATTTCGGACGTTGATTTTGCGCCGTCCGGTGCTCCGCCGGTTTTCGGCAGGGAAAGACTTGTCGTTCCGCCAATCCTCACGGAAGAGCAAAAAAATCCTTCGCGAAAAACCGGAAAAAAAACGGCTCGGCAACTCTTTTATGCGCTCGTTGCATGGTTGGCACTGAAAGAAGTCGTCGGAACCTGGACCAGTTTCGTGTTCCACTTTTTTCTGCTGATATTGCTCGCACTCATTGCCAACAAGCCTCCGCAATTGCCGCAGGGACTTTTGGTCGGTGGATTTTCCAAGTTCGAAGACGGCTTCGGTGACGGCGATGGATTTGAGGTGAATCTCGGGGGAAACGGAGAGGGTGAAGGAGAGGGAGCCGGGGATTTTGGGGAATGGTTTGTGCCGGACATTTCCCCGAGGGATTCCTTACCGGAAGGGTTTTCAACAGGGTTGGATACGCTCCCAAGCGGACCGCCGGGCCAAGTTTCCACAGACGGAATTTTGGGGAGCGGAGGGTATGGTTCCCCGAACGGCGTGCCGGGTGGGGTTCCCGGTGGACATCTGGTCGGAACGATGGGAGGCGGTGGCGGATTCGGAAGCCGAACCGGAGGCAACCGCGGCAAACGTGGCGGGCCGGGCGATCCGACCAATTCGAGCGAAGGCGGGGTCGAGGCCGGACTGCATTGGCTCGCAAAACATCAGGAAAGCGACGGAGGGTGGAGATTTGATTTAGGAAATTGCGGCAGAGCGGGTTGGTGTAAAAATCCCGGAACACATTCGAACCGTAACGCGGCAACGGCCCTTGCGATTTTGCCGTTCCTCGGAGCGGGCTACACCCATTTGGACGGACAGTACAAGCTGGTCGTCAGGAAGGGGTTAAACTTCCTGCTCGACTCAAGAAACGGCGTGGAAACGTCGTTCGGAAACGATTTTACGCGGCAAACATCGCAAGAAAAAGGGATGTATGCCCAGGGAATTGTCGCCCTTGCGTTGAGTGAAGCGTACGGAATGACCCGGGGAAAAGCGAAAAGCAGACAGGAACAGGAATTTGAGGAGAAATTACGGGACACGGCTCAAAATGCGATTCGGTATATCGAAGCGGCCCAAATCCCGGAAGGAAAGTTTATCGGTGGTTGGCGATACGAAAGACGGGTCGCCGAAAGGCCGTTTCCCAGCGACCGTCCTGTGGACAATCTCTCCGAGGACTCTTGGGTGAACATCCTTCGGTACCAAGCCGGCGACCTTTCCGTGAGCGGTTGGCAGATGCTTGCCCTGAAAAGTGCCCTGCTTTCCGGTTTGGAGGTGAAATCGACAACCCTGACGCGGGCGGAACTGTTTCTCAACTCGACGCAGTATGACGGAGGGGGGCAATTTAACTACGTGCCGTTGAGATTAACAAATGTGGACGACAAAGAAACTCGTGTAGGGGAACGAATTGGTGAACATCCCGATTCCGTTTACACGTGTACCGCAATCGGATTGTTATTACGGATGTATTTGGGAGCGAGGCCCGGTTTTCAGCCGCTGGACGAAGGAATCGACCACTTGGCCCGTTGGGGCGGCCTGAAGTCGGACCGCCAGGTCCGGTCCGCCGAGGGGCATTGTAATTTGTATTACGCCTACTATGGAACGCTTGCGATGAAGCATTACGGCGGTTCCGAGTGGGTAAGATGGTATCCGGACCTTCGGGAATTTTTGGTTCAAACACAGGCAAAAGGGGAACATGAAAACGGAAGCTGGTTTTTTCCGGACGACTACTGTGATATCGGCGGACGCTTGCTAAACACTTCCTTTGCGATTATGATTCTGGAAGCACCGTACCGATATATGTCGCTGTACGACGCACAGTAAAAAAATGAGAAATGAAAAATGAGAAATGAGAAATGAAAAATGAGAAATTTGTGAGAGTTTAGGGTGTGGCTGTGAAATTAGGTATCGTCTGACTCATTTTGTAGGGTTGATCACGGGAAACAAAACCTTAGTAACTCAAAAACGATCCAAAAAACGACCTAAAATTGCGGCTACGCCCAAAATTTGTGAAACTTAGTTTTCGGGTAATACAACCAAAACCCGAACCGGGAACTTTATTTTTTGGTTTTTTTGGAAAATTTTTCCTCCCTCTGAATTATTTTAAAATTTTTATGTTACAATCGGAACCGCTCTCGTTCCAGGCGGATTTTCCCTTTTCAAACCTTAGTTACTATTTCCAACCAAAGAGACGGCAATGAAGAAAACATTTTCCAGATGGATTCAAACGCTGACCACTGCAACAACGTCAAAAACTTCATCGAACAAAGGACCATCGAAAGCGGGGAAAAAAGCGTCAGGTCCCCAGACTAAAAAACTCGCTTTGGAGCTTCTTGAGGACCGTTGCCTGCTCACGGCGTCGTCGATTACGCTCAATCCGCTCCAGGAGTTTACTTATCAATCTTCCGGAGCCACCTCCATTTCTCTCGGCCTGGAACGCACTCATTTTATCGAGTCTGCGAAAATCAGTACCAATGGAAACGACATCGTCTCCGTGGACAGCGATCTGCGTACGGTTTCCGTTTTTCTGAACAAAAAGAATTCGCTCTACAACGATCCCGTGAAAACGGTCATTCCTTCCACCCAACCCGGTTGGAACAATGCCGCAAAATTCGCTCTCGCGGATATGAACGGCGACAATATCGCCGACCTGCTCGTTTTCTATCCCCGGCAAGTGACTTCGGGAGGAAGCACGCGAACCGACCTGTTCGTCGATGTTTATCAGGGATTGAGCGGGGCAAACCTCGGCAAGTTTTCGACTTCTCCCGTTACGACGCAAATCACGAATCCGTTTGGGTACACCGGAACGGAAAACTACTTCAGGATCGAAAATCTCCAGGTGCGCGATGTTACGAGTGACGGTCGGCCGGATTTGTTGATTACGCTCTTGGGAGTTTCCTACAGCGGTTCCACCTCAACCGAAACGACGAAGTCCTTTTTTTACACCGGCCAGAACAACGGTTTTACCACGACGGCACTGACCGTTCCCACCGGCTCTTCCGGCGTTACGGGGAACGCCATCGGCTTTGGTAACTTTACCTCCACGACGGCGACCACCCCGCATTTGCTCTGCCAAACGGAAACGGTTTCCAGTGAAAGCGGAAAAAGCACCCAGACGCTTTCTTTTTATAACTCCACGGTGACCAGTGTGATCACGACGACCGCCGCCGGAAAATGGGATTTTCCTCCGGCAACACCGCTTTTGACGAAAATCGCCGATGTCAACTCAAGCCCCGGCGACGAAATTATCACGGGGATTCATTACATCAACAACAGCGGTGTTTCGACGTATGCGGTTCGGGTTTCCTCCATCACCGCACTCTCGTCGGGAACTGCCAACATTCAGATGAGCAACGCGACGGTTGACGTTGATATTGAACCGCGTTATTGTGCGATTGGCAACTTCAATAATGACAGCTATCCCGATATTCTCATCAGCGACGGCACTTCGTATCAATTCCTCATCGGTTCCAGCACGGGCCAATTTACCGCGCAGTCGAAGGTGGATTCCTTCGCCAATTATCTGGCGGTTGCAACTGGCGACTTCGACGGCGATGGATACCAAGATGTCGTTGCCATCGGCGAAAAGCATGTCATGTTCCTGCCGGGCAATCCTTCCAATCCGAATTATGGTACGGGACGGGTTTTATTGTCCTTTACGGCAAAAGCAACCAGCGCGGTTTTCGGCGACTTCAACGGTGACGGGTACCTCGATTTCGTGGTCGCCCAAGGGGATGCCGGAACAACGCTCACCCTTTACACAGGTTTAGCCCCGGGCGACAGTCGTCTTTTCTCGAAGTTTACCGCCATTTCCGAAGCACGCAGCTTGTCCGTGCTCGTTGCCGGAAATTTCATCACACGCAAGGTTGCGGGTGTACAGTATCCCAAGACCGATCTTGCCGTTTTGCACGCATCCGGCATGGAGATTCTCGTGCTCTCTTTCAGCGGTTCGCAAATCGTCTCCAAGAACACAGTATTACCGGCTGCCGTCGCTCATATCGCTGCCGGAGATTTTGATAACGACGGATACGACGACATCGCCGCCGTTAGTTCGGATAATGGCATTGTGACAGTCTTGAAAAATAAAAAGGACGGTACGTTTGACTTGAACGGAACAACGGTTACCGTCGGAAGCTCCACCTCCCGCTCCTGTTTCGTCGCAGTCGCCGACATCAACGGCGATGGACGATTGGATTTTGCGGTGCTCAATGCCGGCGACAATGACAACAAGGGCGCAGTCCTTTTCTTCACGCAGACGGCAGCAGGGGCTTTTGTTTCCAACGCGGCGACGGTGCGGCTCGACAATTTGAATCTCAAGCAGGCGGTTCGGAATTACCAGATGATCTTCGAGGATTTCGATCTCGACGGACGCATTGATCTGCTCGTTGGGGTAACTGGCACCAATCAAGCCATGATTTTCCAAAACAAGGGAGCCCAGGCGGGGCAATTCTCTTCGGATCGAAACTGGGTCGGCACAAATTTGGTTCTCGATGGCTCCTTGAATAACAGGGCCGTTTTCGCCATAAGCACCGGTCTCAAGATCGGCCATAAAAACTCGGAAGGTTACGCTGCCAAAACGCCGGGAGTCGTGCTCGTCAGCGGCAACAAAATTTACCGTTTCGAAAATACGACACCGTCCGAAATGTCGCCGGGTTCCATGGAAATCGTGTTCCGGGAATGGAGAGGGACTCCGTTAACCCTGAATAATGGTCAATACAGTACGATTCCCGCCGGAAGTGCCACCACAAACGACCCGCGTTTGACCTGGCTCCACGAATGGGGGTATTATTACGTGGAAGTTTGGGGTTCGTCCGGTTCGATGTCGGAGGGGATTTCCTCGTTTGACTGCACGATCAGTTACAACACGTCGTTATTCTCCGCCGTGACGACAGACATCAAATCAACCGACAACTTTACGCTGAATGCCTCAAAAACGAAAGTGGACGCAAACGCGGGAAAGATTTTCGTTTCAGGAACTTCCTCGCTCGGACTCGGTAAAATCAACCAGTACGTCCTTCTTTTCCGCGTTTTTGTCAGCCCGGCAGTCAGTACAGCCCAAGGGTCAATCGAAAATGTCGGTATTCGGATTTCCAATACGGGTTACGCCACGCCGGTTTCCAGCGGATTTCTTTTCGATTCCGGTACTCCGCAAATCAACGCGAAAAATCTCGTGAATTTGAAAGATGGTCAAATGATGCCGGTTTATCCCGTCATCTACGACCTGAATGATGACGGTGTCATCAATGCCAGCGACTTTTCTGCATTTGCCAACCCGGTACAATCGTGGGGTAAAACGGTCGAAGGGCCTAATTCCGTCATTGCAAAGTGGGACTTCAATCACAACGGAACAGTGGATGTTCAGGACTTTACCAATTTTGCCCGAGCCTGGTTGAAAAAGAGGGGCGATGTTTTCCTTCATTCCCTTTTCCCAGGTAATTTTCCCACTGCCTGGCCGCAACTAACCTCGGTGGACGTTCCATCTCCCGCTCCCGTGGCGGCCTCCGCTCCGGTGGAAGTCGTTGCCGCTCAGGAAAACGAATTTTCGGAATCGCTTGCTCGAAACGGGGAAGTCGTAACGCCGCTTGCTGGTCTTTTGGTCTCCGTCGATAACGTCTATTCCTGTACAACCGCTGACATCATCACCGCCGAAAGCGAACAGGTTGACGTGAAGTCTTTTGATTTCGCTCCCTCCGCCGCACCCGGTTTTGAGTTTGCGGCGGCTTCGCTTTCCGTTTCCGAACTGGATACGCTCGGATACGTTGCCCGAACCGAATCGATTTTCAATCACGAACGAAAGCGAATCGAGACGCTGGATCAAATCTTCGGCGAACTTTTCCAGGACGAATACGACGCTTTGACGCTCGAAGAAGTCTCCCAATTCACCGACCACCCGTTTGGTTCCCTGCGGCTGAGCGATCAGATTCTGACGGAACTGGTTTTGTGAAGGCAGAGAATGGAACGCCGCGAAATGACGGCATCGGAGTAAACTCGAATCGCAAAGGGTGACAACCATGAAATACGTGTTTTTCCTCATCGCCTGTGTTGCCGTAATGCTCGCCGCTCCTGTTTCAGGAGAGACGCCGGTTTTCGATTACGGCAACGAACCGATGCGCTACCTTGAAAACGACCGTCTGAAAGTCGGGATCGACCTGAGCATCGGCGGAGCGGTTACGTTTCTTACGGACCGTGAGAACGGCGGCGAAAACATGATCAACAGTGCCGACTGGGGACGGCAAATCCAGCTTTCGTTTTACAGCGGTCCCCGACCGTTTGTCGGTCCGAACGGTGAACAACCGTCGCCGCGCTGGGCCGGACTGGGTTGGAATCCGATTCAGTCGGGCGACTGCGGCGGCAACCGCTCGAAAGTGACGCAGTTCGCTTACGAAGGAAACAACGCAATGCGGGTACGTTGCATCCCGATGCAATGGCCACACTCCAAAGGGGTCTCCGGCGATTGCGAGTTCGAAAGTCTTTACACGCTCAACGGAAACGTGTTGACACTCAACGCGACGATCTTCGTCAATCGCCCGGACAAGACGCAATACGATGCGTGCAGCCAGGAAATGCCGGCTCTTTACACGAACGGGGCGTGGTACAAGCTGGTCAGCTATCTCGGCGACAAGCCGTTCCAAAATGAACCGGTAACGATCATCGTTGACAAAAACGACGGCAAAGGCTGGCCGTGGTGCAACTTCAAGACGCCGGAACGCTGGGCGGCACTCATGGACGACAACGGCATGGGGATCGGCGTTTACCAAGCCGACGCGATTGCCATGACGACCGGTTTTCACGGCGGCGATGCCGGTAAGGGACACGGTGGTGTCAAGTCGGGACAGACGGGCTACATCGCACCGCTGACCCGACAGATACTCGACCACAACATCACTTGGGGTTACGAAACGGCGTTCGTGTTGGGAACGATTGACGATATTCGCGGTTATGCGAAGCGTCGGGAAGCGGAGCGGGGTTTGCCGTCCTGGTCGTTTACCGATAGTCGTAGCGGCTGGTTTTACGGGGCCGGAGCCAAAGATAAAGGCTGGCCGATTACCGGGGCACTTGAAATCGAATACCCCGCTGGTGGAAAGCTGGTTGGCCCCGACACGTTTTTACCGATTCAGGACGCCTTGACGCTTGAAATTGAGGCCGCATTTGATTCAGCGGACGGCAAAGAGGCAACGGTTACGGTGGTTGTACAACCGTTCGGACCGTCCGACATGACCGACTGGCTCGGCTGGAGCGAAGGGGCACAAAATGTCGAAGCCCAACGCCGTGAAAAGGCGGGAATTTTTCCAACCGCTCCACCGCAAACGACCGAATTGACCGTTCGCGGCGATGGTGTCAACCGCGTTTATCGAGTACCGCTCGGCGATGTGGTCAAAAATCACGCCGCAATCAAAAACGTTTCGCTTACGTTCAGTACCCCCGGTTCGGCCAAAGTGAAACGAATTGGATTGAAGTAAGGAACTCAGACCACAAACAAATGGGTACTCAAAACAGTCAAGGGCATCGGGAATCGGGCATCGGGAATAGATGATAAGTGAAAAACTTCCTCCAATTCCCGATTCCCGATTCCCGATGCCCTTAAATTTCAACACTTTTTCCGGCCTCAAAACCAATCCGTTTACACCTTGAGTGAGTAACAAAGAGAACTTACCATGCCCAACTATTCCACGACTCGACGTCATTTTTTGAAAATCACAACCGCATCCGTTGCGATTCCTTACCTGATTCCCCGCAACGTGCTTGCCCAAGACGGCAATCCGGGTGCCAACGAAAAAGTGGTGGTCGGTGTCGTTGGAGCCGGTTACCGTATTCGGGAAATTATGAACTGGCCGAAATTGATGCGGCTCCAGGCGATTTGCGATGTGCAGGATTCGCAGATTGGCCTGACCATTGACGGCAATCCGAGCGAGTACCGCACCTACGCCGGGTACAAAACGCTTGATCCCGACGCGGTAAAAGCGGTGCGGTACAAGCATTATCTCGACATGTTCGACAAGGAAAAACTGGACGGTGTTTTCATTACGACTCCGACCCATGTTCGGGCAAGAATTACGCTGTTCGCCCTGGCCGCCGGATTCGATGTGTACGGCGAAAAACCGTTCGCCCTCACCGCCGAGCAGGGCCGTGCGATTGTTGACGCCGTTCAAAAGTACAAGCGGGTCTATCAATGCGGTGCCCAAGCCCGTTCGATTCCGCTCAATCAATGGGCCGTCGAGCAGCTTCATAACGGAGCGATTGGAAAAATTTCCCGAGTGGAAATGACGAATTTTCTTTCGCCGGTCGATTACAAACCGCTTGAGGTTGCAGAAGAGTGTCCCGCCGACCTCGATTGGGACGCCTGGTGTGGGCCGGCTCCGCTCTACCCGTTCCAAAAAATGCTCCTTGGAAGCACCGAAGGCTGGGGACAGTTCCGCGATTACGACGGCGGCGGCACCACTTGGGGAATGACCGGGTTCGGAACCCATGCGTTCGACCAAGTTCAATGGGCGATCAACAAGGACAAGGAGCTGCCGGTTGAAATTGAAGCGTCGCAGCCGGATCACCCGAAAAACCGCAGCCCGTTCAAAATGACTTACGCCGACGGAACGCAAATCGTCATCCGTGAAGAAGGAGAAAGCAACAATGCGTTCGGCGGATTTCTTTACGGCGATAAAGGGAGAGCGGAAATTACCCGGGGACATTTTCGTACGAATCCGAAGGAGATTGCCGACGCCGCTCCACCGGACATTCGGCGGGACGAACTGGACCATGTGAAAAACTGGATCGATTGCATCAAATTACGGGAAACGCCCCGAACCTCGGCGGCAATCGCCCATTACCACACGATGCTGTGCAACTTCGGCGTCATCTGCCGCGAGGTGAAAGGCAAACTCAAATTTGACTCCAAGACGGAAAAATTCGACAACGAGCAAGCCAACAATCACCCGTCCATGAAACGCGAAGCCCGCAAGGGACATGAATTGCCGAACGTGTGAGGCCCCATCAATCGCGTTGCACCGTGACGCGGCAAACGATCAAAGAATCATGGGAAACATCAAAGAGGACAAAGCGACGGCGAAGCGGGAACGGACTTCGTCCATTGCGAAAAAGGAAAACACGCAATCTTACGATTGCGGCTCCGGTTTCTCATTTCCCATTTTGCTTTTTGTATTTTTTCTTTTACCCCTTGCTGTTTTCGCCCAGACGGCGCATTCACGGCGTCCGGTGCCGCCGGGGTTGGAGCTTCCGACTCCGGGCAAAACGACTTCCCTTGCGGAAGAAGTGGGGAAACTTTGGCAGCAGACCGACGAGTATTCCCAGTTGCCCAAGCCGCGAACGGAAGACGATCCGCAGGCAACCGTCGGGCTTGTTCCCCGTGGTGCTCCCGACGGAGTCGTGTATCGCTACTTTTTCGACCAGCGAACCGATCCCAACCAAGACGGTTGGCCTGACGGTTGGACTCGAAAACCGGGAATCGGGTTTCCCGAATACGTAACAACGGAAATCGTCCTTAACGAAACACCGGTCAATTTGCGGGCAATGAAAATCGACGTTGCCGGTGGAAACGTGCTCCTGCGAACTCCGATGATTCCCGCTCTCTCCGGGTTAAGCTATACCGTCAAGTGTTACGTACGGACTGAAGGACTCGTCCACAACAATTTCACTGTCGGTCTGACCTATTTTGACGCAGTCGGCAAGCCGATTTACACGGAAACGTCGCCGCCGGTCCCGAAAAACAGCAGAGGGTGGTACGAGGTCGAGCTTGGACCAATCGCCGCAGAATCACCTGAGATTAAGCAGGTTCAACTCAGTTTTCTTCTTTCGGTCGGCAAAAGGCAAGACCTTTCGGGAACCGTTTTGATTGCGGGGGTCGAACTCAAGGAAAGCCCGACCGTGTTTCTTACATTGCCGAACAAGGATCACATTTTCATCGAGGACAAGGATCGACCGGAACCAATCGAGGTCCGTTGCCGCATTACCGGCCTTCCTTCGCTTCAGGAAAAATTGTCCATTTTTCTGGAAGACCCGTTTGGACGGATTTTGGAACAAACGTCGTTCGACATACGGTACGACGACGGCCCGGACAATACGTTTGTGCTGAGCCAAACCGGAGAAAAGCCGATTTTTCAAGGGCGGGGAAACTGGACGCTCCCTATCGGCGAACCCGGCTTCTATCGGATTCGGGTTTCCACAAGCGGCCTGGACCCTAAATCGCGTTCCAACACGACTTCACTTGTCGTGCTTCGCGCCGGACGGCCTCTTCCCGGCGGAGATTTCGGCTGGACGCTCCCCGGCTGGTCGCTTGATGAAATTCGGGACAAGCGGCACCTTCTTTCGCAGTCGGGCCTCTCCTGGCTCAAGTTTCCGATCTGGTTCGACTCGAACACGTCGCAGCAGGACTGGGACAAAGCGGCGGACCTTTGCGAATGGTTGACCCGAATGCAGAACTTGACGCTCGTTGGCCTCCTTTCAGAACCGCCGCAGAGCGTTTTGGACAAAATCACCTCCGGCCGGAACGATGCGGCGGGGATTTTTAGCCTTGCGCCGCAAGCGTGGTTTCCGTCGCTCGAACCGACGTTGCTCCGGCTCAACCTGATTCGGTATTGGCAACTTGGCACGGACGAAGACCGTAGTATCACGGAAATCGATTCCCTGATTCCGCAACTGGAGGAAATTCGCAGCGCAATCAACACGACCGCCATTGGAGCGTCCCTTGGATTCGGTTGGGATTGGAACAACAATATTCCCGAATCGTTCGACGTGAATCGACAAGCGGCGATTGACGAAGCCCGTGCAAATTCCGAGGGTGCGTTCCGGATTGTCAAAAACGGTCGGGAGTTTCTTTCGCTTTCCAGCGACGAACCGCTCACGTTTCCCGAACTGGAAGAGTACCTGCAAGCAAGCGGCGATTCCAATTGCGACCGATTCGTGGTGTTACGCCCGATCTCCAGGACGTTTTATCCCCTGGAGGACCGGATTAACGATTTGGTTCGGCGCATGATTACCGGCAAAATCAACGATGCCAAAACGATCTTCATTCCAGAGCCGCAGGACGATAAAACCGGCTTGCTCAACACCGACGGAACGCCGGGAGAGTTGTACCTTCCCTGGAGAACGACCGCACTGATGTTGTCCGGACGAAAATGCGTCGGAAGCATTAACCTCCCAAATGGAAGCGAAAACCTGATTTTCGAGGCGAACGGGACGAACGAAGGGGTCATGGTGGTTTGGAACGACGCGGCGTCACGGGAAAAACCGATCGACGAAATCCTTTATCTCGGAACGAACTGCGAACGGGTCGATCTTTGGGGGAAGCGAAGCAGACCGCTTCGGGAAGGGCGTATGCAAATCATCCCGGTCGGCCCGATCCCGACGTTCATTACCGGCGTCAATGGGACCGTAACGCGGTTCCGGCAACAGTTCACGTTGGATAAAACGGTGATACCAAGTCAGTTTGGCCCAAAAATTCCGAACGGCGTCACGTTTGAAAACATCACCGACGGCGGCATTGGCGGTACCATGAGTTTGATCGGACCGTCCGGCTGGAAAATCGAGCCGCAAAGCGTTTCGCTGAACCTGGCGGAAAACGAATCGGTTCACGTACCGTTTTCGACGATTTTGACGCCGCAAGCGCAAAGCGGTCCGCAGCCGTTCCAAGTGGCGTTCAAGTTGCTCGGTGCGCCGGACGGTGCGTCGGAATTTGCCGTGTATGAAACGATCCGCGTTGGAGCGGGAGACGTGTATTTGGAACCAGCGACGACGGCCTACAATCCGCGAACCGACGAATTGACTGTTCGCATCGCACTCATTAACGACACGGAAAAACTCGTGTCGTTTCGTTGTACGGCGGTGGTCAAGGGGCGTCAACCGGAGCGAAAGCAGATACGCGATCACGGGTTCGGACGGTACGATCTCGCTTACGTTTACCCGAACGGCAGACAACTTCTTGGGAGAATGTTCACGATTGAAGCCAAGGAAATCGGCGGCACGCGAACGCTCAAAAACTCTTGCGTAGGAACGAAATGAGCTCTCACGTCGGCGATAGCCGACCTGCCGCTATCTAAGAAACTGTCAAAAAATAAGATGTCCAAAAATGTGCTTGCGGGACGAGTGTTTTCAAACGGTTCAGTGGAATGTTCCGTTCGTGCGCGCCCTTAGTAGCACCGGTGGCACCATCAATACTGCGCCCTTATTTCCATACCGATTGGAAAATAAGGGCGCAGTATCGTGGATTACCCTTGGCTACTAAGGGCGCGCTATTGCAAGTCCTCTCGAAAATTC
>Ga0209628_10000991_pt1 | contig 17886 bp, 13 predicted proteins | sample TergutCu122P4_FD_187285 | JGI IMG/M metagenome (GOLD analysis project Ga0209628, IMG submission 187285) | Cubitermes ugandensis P4 segment gut microbial communities from Kakamega Forest, Kenya - Cu122 P4 (SPAdes) (version 2) | ecosystem: Host-associated > Arthropoda: Insects > Digestive system...
CTCCGTGTATTTTGCCGCCTGTTCTACACAGTTAAAAACATCTCTTAAACAACCGCCTGTTTTTTCGATAATTGTCTCAATCGCCCCTTTTTCAAAAAGAGTAAGTTCCGCTCTTTTGTCAATTATTTTTTTTATGGTATCATAACCTGCATCATTTTTTTTACCCTCTTTCGTTTTTACATCAATCATCGGGAAAATATGAGACGACGCTTGTTGCTTTATGGTATTAAATTTTGCATCATACGATAAACCAATGGGAAAAGGATAAACAATATAGGTTCTGATATTTTCCAAATATCCGTTTTTAAATATCTCAATAGCGTTTTCAGTCGGAACTATTTTGTCGAAATTTTCAAAAATAATAATCGGATATTTTTGGTTGTCTTTTTCTTTAATCTTTTCGATGATATTGTCAATACAAACATTCCAATCGGAAAAACGTTTGATAATTGTTTCCCGAATGGTAATCATCTCATCCGAAGTGTTCATAATTTTGGACTTTACCTCCGCTATCAATTTGATGATTTTTTGAAAACCTGCGCCTATTCCGGCATTGATTTCAATGGATACGCCTTTTCCGATTTTCTCTTCTTTTTCAATGAATGCGAAAAAACTATCCAATATTTTAACATCGTTTTCGTTTATATTTATTCCTTTTTCGTTACAAATATCCATCAACGCATTGGAAATAAGTATGAGAATATCTTCCACTTTAAGGTTGGCAATATTTGTTTCCGTTGAGCAATTAATTTTTCTGACGGCAAATCCTTCTTCTCTAAATTTTATTTCCAACCTGTTTATTTCGGTGCTTTTTCCGCACCCTCTGTGCCCAAGTAAGAAATGGATAAATTTAGCGCTATCGCCTGTGCAGGCTTCAAATATATCTTCAATCGGCGATTTGGCCGGATTGCCCGTTCTTGCCGCAATCGTATCTACATAAAGACCGGTTTCTTCATCTAATTGACTACCTTCCAATGGATATGAGAAAAAATTCCGCCTTATGCCTTTAATGGTCGTTCTGTCTATTATTTTCTGTTCCATAATACATACTTAATTTATATTTGAACTCACAAAGGTAAAAAAATATTTGACTTTTTACTTATTTTTCAAGGGATTACATTCCTTACAGTTTTCAGCAAAGGTTCGGCAGAAAGCGGTTCTCCGGTTGCCTCCAACATCCACTGATTGGGCGTTAAACGTCCGATACGGAAAATGCGATCTACCTCCGTTGCAAAATCTTTTCCTGTTAAATGTTGCTCTAACTGGAATTCGATAATTTGTCCGAAAGCGTAAGCTGATAAATATAAAGGATAACTTATCATGTGCGAATAGATTGCCAGCACAGTTTGGTCTTTAATGCCAAAAACAGGAGCAAAGTATTCGTTCCATATTTCTTTCGACAAGCGGAGAGTGGCATCCCGCAATTGTTCGGCAGTAGCATTGGGGTTGGCATACAGCCATTTCCAAACAGCAATGTCGAGCATCGATACTCCGGCTATTTCAAATAAATGCCAAGTTTTATCCAACACATCCAACTTTTCTTTTTCAGGATCATCGTTTTTGATTCCCAATAATTCCAAATCACGTTTTTGGAAGACAAATGCCAAGGCTTCGGTAAACGCAGTATTAGGAACACCGTTTAACAGATGGTAATCAACATCGTACAAAGAAATCGTTTGTTCTACATTGTGCCCAAGTTCGTGAGTTGCGATGTTGTAACCTTTGTAATCCATTCCTTCCGAAGGGATGCGCGTGCGCAAATGCGCCTTTTGACCTTTCATCTGACCGCCCCACGCATGGCCGGAACCACGGGCGGCATCGACTGCGATTTTTTCTGCGAGATAAGCGGCTCGCTCGGGAGTAAATCCTAACTTTAATAGAATTGCCGGCAATTGCTTTTCAAATGCTTTGGCATCAGGATAAAGTTTGCGGGTTTGCTCGCTTAGTTTTTCTTCATTCAGATTACTTCGGGCTTTGAAACCGTCATACCAAATATCGAAAGCTTGTAAATTCCGGCCTAAACGTTCTTCGATAATTTTTCCTACTTTTTTTAGTTCGGGAGAAGAAAGAAAATGATGGAAAAGAGCTTCGGCATCTTCTACGGAAATTTCCATTTCTTCTGAGAAATTTCGTTCGATATAAGTGTTTCCTGTATACTTATCAATGGCTTGCAACGCTTTGAAATTATTCAGCATTTTTTGATAACGGATTATGTTTTCGGGAGTTCCCGTAACTTGTTTGTCCGATTGAAAGACAATATTGGCAAAAGGATTCCACTCATAATCACTTGAATTGATTACTTCCCGGGGGATCTCTTGCGAGATGACTCTTTGCATTACTTCGTAAATGGTTTGTTGTTTTTCCAAACCTTCGTTTCCTTTATTGTAATTGGCTTTGATTTCATCACGCAGATTCCAGTGTGAAAGCAAGACCATATTTTTGGGGAATAACGTCTTTCCTTCTTTATCGAGCAGATGACCCGCAAAAATATTATAGTTCGTAATATAAATATCTGCATCGCTAAGTGCAGTCGAGTAAGCCTGTTGCAGTCCGGAAGGAATACGCGAAGTGAACACATCTCCCAAACGAGCATAAGCCCAAGCCAAACGGTCATTTCCTAATGCCTCTTTTTCACTCAAAGACAATTCAGGGAAATTTAAGACAATCAAAAAGGCGATTTTGTTGGCATACAAATCATCGCTTAAATGTGTAGCGGGATTATAAGCGGCAAATTGTTCGTCAATATTAAGCAGTGGGCCTGTAGGTTCGTGCACATTGCGTTGTAATCGCAACGACATTTCATTGAAATTACCATCGATGGATTCTAAATACTCGCTGATTTTCAAGAAAGTTTGTTCTTTTTCCGTAGGGTTTGCAATGTAATTACCCAAACAAAACTGCACGAAATCTTCATTCGTTCCATCTGTTTCTTGCCAAAGCTTGGCAACTTGTTTGACCGATTTTTCAATCGACGGTTTATTTAAACTGTCTCTTGAAGAAAGTTCGTTAATTACTTTTTCAACACTTTCAGAAGTGATACTTGATTTTTTATTCATATCGGTACACGCAGTCATGAACGTAAATAATGCAAGAAATAAGATAATATTCTTCATAAAACCCGGAGATATAAAATTATTAAGCTTGCAAATATAAACAAAATCATCATATCTTTGTATTGTTTTGATATGGTTTAGTGCTGCAAAATAACAAACAGAAATGAAGACATGAATGTAATCAATGTTTTGGAAAATAAATCAGGTCTTTCAAAGAAACAACTTTATGTTTTTTTAGGGATTTCTGCATTGTGGATCATCGGGTGTTTGTGTTTACCCTTGTTAGTTTCGTTTCAGCCGGTTATCAATTTTATTACATGGTTTGAAGAATCTTTTATTCATCGTATAATTCCTTCAATATGGCTCGAAGCAGAAATGACTAATTCGATGTGGCTCGAAACTGCGACATGGATTGGCATGGCAGGAATTGTTATATATTTCCTTTTCTTCTTTTTGTTTTTTTACAACGACTTTTTTTCACGAATATTAGCTAAAAAGAGAACGGTTGTCTTTGTTATGGCGACTGTTTCGGCAGTTATTACTTTTATTATTCTGTTTCACGCAAACTGGGTTTTTGGTGATGATTATGTAATTATCAAAAGTACTGCCACTAATCGATACTTCACTTTTTCCGACAACATCTTTATTGGAAGGTTCTTTCCTTTAACATATATGCATTACAATGTCCCGTTTTTCATAACTCGACGTTTGGGTATGACTACAGGACTTCCGGTTGAAGCACACTTTGCATTTCTTCCGGTGTTTTTTATTATGTCGTATGTGTGTCTTTACTCTCTTTTCAATAAAATTGAGCCATTTAGAAACAGGAAACATCCGGTTCTTAGCTTATTTTTTGCCAGTACATTCTTTTTGCTTGGGAACACATTTTTTGTGATTTTTATGTTCCTCATTCTTCCGGAAACACCGGGCATAATGCTATTCTCTATTTTTATGCTTATGTATTACAAAGCTTTAGAAACAGATAAAATAAAATATTATGTTATTGCACTTCTTGCTGCCGCTTACAATACATATTGCAAAGAACCTGTATTCGGTGTATTTTTGGTAATCGCATTTACTAACCATTTGTTCCGATATAAAAAGGAATCAAAACGGGAAAGGATATTTTATACGGGTCTTATTGTAAACGCTGTTCTTTTCTTGGTTTTGTATTACTTTTTCTCATATAGAAACACTAAAGTTTTCTACAATAGCATTGTTTATGAAAAAATCGGAGAAACTGTTGACAGGGTTCATTTTTTAATAACCAATCCCATATTGATTATCATATTTCTTTTCGGTCTTATCCGGCTTTATTACATTACTATCAAAAAAGACAGAAAGCATTTATATTATGACAGCCTCTTGTTTGCAGGAATTGCATATACATTTGCATACATTGCGTTAAAAATGACAACAAATGATTATTACTTTATGCCTTCTATAATATTATTTCTACCTTCTTTGGTCTACTGGACAAAATATATGTATGAGAAAAAACGCAAGTATGCTTTATGCCTGTTTTTTATGTTGGTGCCGATATATGTATACAATTCCGGATGGGCAGCAATAACCACAAAAGCTATTTGGAAGGAACGTCAGGAGTTTACGCCATATATTACAAATTTGCTTTCGGAATACAATAGTGATAAAGAGTTTGTTTGGTATAGAGAAATGGAGCTTGATTCCGACTGGGAAAAGAACATATACTACTTTTTCTTAAATTATTTCAACAAAAGCGCAAAAACAGAATTTTTTACCGTGGAAAATAGGGCATTAGATAGCATTGACCTGAAACAAAACACATTGCTTTTTATTCCTTTAACTAACAACTCACTGCCTCCTCGTGAATTTAGAAAAACATTAGATGAATTTATTGAAACTCTACAAGAAAATAATTTCGAACTGTATAATGATCGTTACAACACCCTAATTTATAAGCAGTAACTGATTTTATCCGAAAAACAAATAACAAACGAAAATAGCGCAAATAATACTCGCTAAATCTGCCAACAGAGCATAAGGAATTGTATAGCGACCGTTTTTTATATTAACGGCCCCAAAATAAACTGCCACAATAAAAAAAGTAGTATCGGTTGCACCTTGCAAAATACCCGCTAATCGTCCGGCAAAAGAATCTGCGCCAAACGTATTCATAGCATCGACCATCATTCCACGTGCACCACTTCCACTCAAAGGTTTCATTAATGCGGTAGGCATCCCATCGACCCAACGGGCATCAAATCCTAAGAAAGTAACTCCGGATTTCAAACCTTCGACCAAGAAATCGAGTGTTCCCGACGCACGAAACATTCCAACAGCAACTAAAATGGCAATAAGGTAAGGAATAATGCGAATAGCGGTTGTAAATCCATCTTTAGCGCCTTCGATAAAGGCATCATATACATTCACTTTTTTGCGGATTCCACCGAACAGAAACAAAAGAATAACCGAAAAAAGGATAACGCTTGCCACAACACTCGAAATTTTCTGCACTTGACTTTGTTCCATCCGGCTAAACTCCCAAACCATACCGGCAATGAGCAACGCCATGCTGCCGAAAGTTCCGAGAATTACCGCATCTAATTTTATTTTCTGCTTAATACAAACCGCCAATACGCCAATCATAGTGGAAAAAAACGTAGCAATCATAATCGGGATAAAAACATCGGCAGGATTCGATGCTCCCATTTGCGCCCGAATGGTCATAACCGAAACAGGAATCAAGGTCAATCCCGAAGCGTTCAGCACCAAAAACATAATCATCGGATTGGAGGCTTTCTCTTTGTCGGGATTTATTTCCTGCAATTCGCGCATTGCTTTCAATCCTGCGGGCGTGGCGGCATTGTCCAAACCCAAAATATTGGCCGACAGATTCAACAGAATAGAACCCGATGCAGGATGGTCTTTCGGAATATCCGGAAAAAGTCTGCGAAAAAGAGGATTTACCATACGAGAAAAAAATTGAATAATTCCTCCACTTTCTCCAATTTTCATAATTCCCATCCAAAGAGCGAGAACTCCTGTCAAGCCAAGCGACACCTCAAACCCTGTTTTTGCCGATGAAAAGGTGGAATTGACAATATCAACAAACACTTGTCCATTGCCAAAAAACACCAATTGAACGAGAGCTACAAGAAAAGCAATGAAAATAAATCCTATCCAAATATAGTTTAATACCATAGTTATATCATTTGTAATTTGCAAAAATAATATAAATTTGTGGTTTGAAAATAATCACAGAATTAATTTTAAAAAATATGAAAAATAACGTAAATTTAATTGTTGTTTTGTTCTTTTGGGGAATTTCCTGTTTTGCCGGTTTAGGACAAACATTAACAAAACAAGACTATTCTAAATTGGCGCGTTTATTTGCAAAAGATGTCCAATTAAAGACAGGTTCAAGAGAAGCTTATGCTAATTATCAATCCACACGCTCACAAGCTCCATTTTCTCATTCAAGAGTTTTGGCTTTAGATGGAAGTCTAAATAAGAACATAGGTATTGATAAAATACTTATCATTGTAAATTCATCAATGTATAATCAACTCACGGACAAGATTAATAGATATGCACACGATATTAATAATGTATATAAATGTGAAATTATTATGGAAATCTTTACGGGAGGGGATCACGCAGATGTAAAGGATTTAATAGTATCTAATCAAAACAATCTAAGTGGAGTTGTTTTTATAGGGAATATTCCGGCAGCATGGTTCGAAATTTCTGACGACTTTAATGAATATGGATATGCTTCATGGCCTTGTGATTTGTATTACATGGATCTCAATGGGGAATGGATTGACACCGACGGGAATGGTATTTATGATTCTCACATAGGAGATGTTGAACCTGAAATTTTTGTAGGAAGAATATCAACAGCAAATATGGGAAGACTTTTGTCTGAAAAAGTCGGATTAGAAAGGTATTTGGATAAAAATCATAAATTTTGGATTGGAGAAACTCCTGTAAATAAGAAATTCGGTCTCTCGTACACAGACCATGATTGGCTCCCTAATTACGACATTAAAACAGATATCCAATATTTGTACGGAGAATTAAACTACGATACAATAGCTTATGGTGATCCTTTTTTCGGAAAAGCAGATTATTTAGATCGTTTATCAAATAACAGATATGAATTTATACAACTTGCCTGTCATGCCGGTCATGACTATTTAGCAATGTCGGAAGGGGGAATTCCTTCAAGCGAAATTTTCAATAATGGAACTGAGGCTATTGGTTATAACTTATTTTGCTGTAGTGCTGCCGATTGGACTGCCGTTTTCCGACTCTCAATCCAAGGGTTTTTAGCCGGCTCTCATGTTTATAATGCCAATAATTCATCTTTAGTTGCTGTTGGAAGCACAAAAACAGGCTCTATGCTCAATTTTGATAAATTTTACATCCCATTGGGAGAAGGAAAATCAATAGGCGAATCATTGAAATTATGGTGGATTACCGCATACGGAACGATGCGTGAAGAATGGGTTATATCATGGCATTACGGGATGTCAATAATTGGAGACCCCATGGTAAATTTTTATCATAGTATCGATAATGCTCAAGGATTAGCATCCTATTTTTCAGAAAAAAACAAAGTCTACTTTGACGCTACAAAACAAGTCATTGTAATAGATAAAGTTATACAAAATCAATCTTTAACGTTAGAGTTAATGGATTTGCAAGGAAAAGTAATATTGAGAAAAAAAGATGTAGACAATACTCCCATTAACATAGAAAATTTGCCGGATGGGGTATATTTATATCGGTTATTGCAAGACGGGCAAGTAATTTATACCGGCAAAATACTTAAACGCGCAAAATCATTGATTTAGAGCGAAATAGAATGAAAAATTATCAGGCAGTTATTTTTGATTTAGACGGAACGCTAATCAATTCGTTGGAAGATATTGCAGATGCAATGAATTATACTTTGTCATCATTTGGTTTTCCAACGCATAACTACGATGCTTACAAGTACTTTGTCGGCAATGGATTGATGAATTTAGTCAGAACAAGCATTCCGCAATCTGCTCTTGAAAATCAGCAAATGGTGCAATTGTGTTTTGAAACGATGATAGATAAATATCAAAAATATCTGCTTAATAAAACTCATTTATATTCCGGCGTAAAAGAATTGCTGGATATACTAAGTTCAAAAAAAATGAAAATGGCGGTACTTTCCAACAAAGCAAATAAACTGACACAACAGATTTGTAATTCCTTACTGAAAGAATGGTCATTCGATATCATTATGGGTTCTATGGAAGATTTTCCTCGCAAGCCTCATCCGGATTCCGCCCTTTTCATCGCAAAAAAATTAAATATTCCTCCCGAAAATATCATTTATATGGGAGACTCTAACATTGATATGAAAACGGCCAATGCTGCCGGAATGTTTCCGGTGGGTGTCACTTGGGGATTCCGCACAAGAGAGGAATTACAGGATGCAGGCGCAAAATTAATTATCGACAAACCTTTGGAGTTAATAGAAAAGTTGAGCAAAATTGAAGAATAAAATATGGAAACATCTTATATTGCATTATTAAGAGGCATCAATGTCGGTGGGAAAAATATTATCAAAATGGAGACGTTGAAACAAGCGTTTATTGATATGGAATTTTCCGATGTGATAACCTATATTCAAAGCGGAAATGTTATTTTCAAAACACAAGAAAGCGATAAATCAGATTTGACAAAAAGGGTTGAAAATCATTTGCAAAAAGTATTTTCTGCTGAAATAAAAACACTAATTCTTACGGCAAAAGAATTGGCAGAAATTATTAAATTCGCACCTGAAAGTTTTGGTGCAGAGCCTGAAAAGTTCCGTTACGATGTGTGGTTTCCCTTACCCCCAACAAAGACAGACGATATTGTGTCAAATATTCGTCTGCGCGAAGGAATTGATTTTTTGCACACAGGGGAAAATGCAATTTACACTTTGCGTCTTACAAGCCAAATGGGCAAAAGTTATTTCTCTAAAATTCTCCAAACTCCAGTTTGCAAAAATATTACCATACGAAATTGGAATACGACTAAGAAACTCTTGGAGTTATCAAAAAATTTAAAATAATTTATTCAACAAATTTAATACCTAAAAATCATGATTAATCAAGAATTGCTCAATCCAAAAAGTATTGTTGTTATCGGAGGTTCCAACAACACTTCAAAACCCGGTGGTAGTTGTATAAGAAACCTGATTAATGGTAAATATGCCGGAGAACTTTATGTTGTGAATCCTAAAGAAGATCAGGTACAAGGTTTGAAATCCTATCACAATGTTTCTGAAATTCCCAATACCGATTTGGCAATTATTGCCATTCCTGCGGTTCTTTGTTTAGAAACGGTTACAATTTTGGCAGAACAGAAAAATGTAAAAGCTTTCATCATGTACACTGCCGGATTTGGAGAAGAAACAGAAACCGGAGCTCAAATGGAAAAACAAATTGTTGAAACGCTTAACAAAGCCGGAGCAAGTTTAATCGGCCCCAATTGCATCGGATTACTCAACAGAAATCACCACAGTCTATTTACTTTACCTATTCCGGAGTTAGACCCGTTTGGAGCCGACATCATATCCAGTTCCGGAGGGACAGCCATTTTCATCATGGAATCTGCCATCCGCATGGGATTGCGTTTCAACTCTGTATGGTCGATTGGAAATGGCGCTCAAATCACGATTGAAGATGTATTGGAATACATGGATAATAACTTTGATATTACCATAGATTCACGCATCAAAATATTGTATATCGAAGACATTAAAAATCCCGATAAATTGTTGCATCACACCACGTCTTTGATTCAGAAAGGATGCCAGATTGCTGCGATTAAATCGGGAAGTTCCGAATCGGGCAGTCGCGCAGCATCTTCTCACACAGGAGCAATGGCCAATCCGGATTTGGCAGTTGAGGCATTGTTCCGGAAAGCAGGCATCGTGCGCTGTTACAGCCGGGAAGAATTGGCCACCGTAGCTGCTGTTTTCACATTGAAAAAATTAAAAGGAAACAATATTGCAATTGTTACTCATGCCGGAGGACCTGCTGTCATCCTGACCGATGCTTTATCGAAAGGAGGAATGAACATTCCCAAATTATCGGGAACACCCGAAGCCGACAAACTGAAAAAGCTTTTGCTACCCGGAAGCTCTGTAAGTAATCCGATAGATATAATCGGAACGGGAGAACCTAAACATTTGGGAATAGCAATTGATTACTGCGAAGAAGAGTTCAAAAATATCGATGGAATCGCGGTTATTTTCGGAAGTCCGGGACTCACGAGGGTCTTCGAGGCATACGAAGTGTTGGATGAAAAAATGCGGACTTGCCGCAAACCAATCTTCCCGATTCTGCCTTCTACCATCACTGCATTCGACGAAACAGACTTTTTTGTCAAAAAAGGGCATGTGAATTTTAGCGACGAAGCCGGATTGGCCAATGCGTTGACTAAAATCATAAAAACTCCGCATCCATCGGGAAATTCGGTCGACCTTTGGGGAGTCGAAATCCTTGAAATGAGAAAGATTATCGACGCCATTAAAACTCCCGGATACATCGAACCGGCAAAAGTACAGGCATTATTGCATGCTGCCGGAATAAAGGTTGCAGAAGAAATTGTTTCCGATAACTGGAAAGAAATTGCCGATTTTGCTAAAAAAGTAGAATATCCGGTGGTGGCCAAATGCGTTGGTCCCGTACACAAATCTGATATTGGAGGAGTGGTATTGAATATCCGTTCGGAAAAGCATCTTAAAATTGAATTCGAACGCTTGATAGAACTTCCCGAAGTTACTGCGGTAATGATTCAACCGATGTTATCGGGCACGGAACTTTTCATCGGAGCCAAATATGAAAAAAGATTCGGACACGTTGTGCTCTGCGGCTTGGGTGGAATTTTCGTAGAAGTTTTGAAAGATGTTGCATCAGGTCTTGCACCGCTCAGCAAAAACGAAGCTTTATCCATGATTCGTTCTTTAAGAGGATATAAAATTATCCAAGGAACGCGAGGGCAAGCAGGCATCGATGAAGAACAATACGCCGACATTATCGTAAGGTTATCTACCTTGCTCCGTTTTGCTCCCGAAATCAAAGAAATGGATATCAATCCTTTGTTGGCTACTCACAAAGGAATCATAGCCGTAGATGCCAGAATCAGGATTGAAAAATAACAATTTACCAAAATATTTTTTCTATTCTTGTATTTTTAAAATACTTACTATACATTTGCGGCTTAAATAATTAAAAATATTCGCCTATGGTAAAATAATAATGTGTTAATACGCACATTTTAAGACATATTGGAATAAAGCAAACAAGCCGCCATAACTAACTGATAATAAAAGAAAAAGCCCGCTACTTACAGTAAGCGGGTAACAAACGAGTAACAAAACAGCCTTTTTTGAGGTATTTTGGCGGGTTTTATGACTTCAAAGATACAACTAATTTTCAATGATGCAATATTTTTTCTTTTTACTTTTCACATAGGCGTTAAACTTGCCCGATAAACCGTTTTCAGCCAAAAAGTCAAATATCAAAAACTTTTCACTTTGCACAATACTACTCAAAGTTTCAAAATCTCTATGGATTTTTATGTACTCCGATTCACAGAATAAAGCCGCCGATATTGTGTTGTTTAGAGTTGCAAACACACTATAAATGTTTTCCCCTAACGTCAATCTAATATCACAACAAGGCGGTATTCCTTATATTGATTTAGGCCTTGTGGCAGATGTTAGAACCTCACCGGAAAAACTAATTATTTATGACACACGGAATCCCCTAAGTGATGGCAGAGATCGACAAACATTGGCAAATTCAGAAACAAGTTCTTTCGGTTATAAATTTGTTTTAGGAACCGGAATAGAATTCAAATTAAAGAGCAAACATTCACTTTATACCGGAATTCGTTTCCGATACCTCGAAGGAACTTTTCAAAGTGAATATAAAGACAGGGCGAAACACTTAACGCTCAATATTGCGTATGGTTTTTAAAACAAAATCCCAAATTTCCATTGGAGAATATAGGGAATAAAAATAATACATCCTATAACGACAGCAACGATAGCAACCAAAATAACAGCCGCTGCGGCCACATCTTTAATCATCTTGACCATCGTATTGTATTCGGGATGGATAAGGTCGCAAATGTATTCTATGGAAGCATTCAAAGCCTCTACGGATAACACAAGGCCTATAGTCAAAAACACAATCAACCATTCTGTTTTTTCCACATCGAAAAAGAAACAAGCAGCGATGACCATTGCGGATACCAACAAATGAAACCTGAAATTTCGTTCGTTGTATATCAATGTCCAAACTCCCTGAAAAGCTACGGCAAAGCTTTTCAGGATTGATATTTTAGCTCGCTTTTTTTTGGAGACCATCTACTTTATTATCAGTTTAATATTGTTGATATTTTTTTCGGAAACCACTTTTACAATATATATTCCGGCTGACCAATTTTGATTGATGGTGTGTGAAATAACATCAGGTAAAGTTTCTCTATTCAATAATCTGCCATCTAAGCTATATATTGCAACTTCACTTACCGGATTGGATATATTAGAGGTTATCTGAATAAAGCCATTCTCCTCATATACATTCACTTCAGTATCTTTTGTATGTTCCAAAAGAGCGTTAATAAGAGGAACTTCTTTGCTCACAGGATAAGATGGCGTCTTGCCTGTTTCGTAAACTACAAATTGCAATGTATCTCCCTCTTGAATAAAGTTTGCAGACAGACTTTGTATATCTATATTTTTTATTCCTGCTGTTTGAGCACCTAACATTTCTATTTCATCTGTGCGGGAATTGTATATTTGTATGTTCTCGGCTGCATTTCGCAATTCAAATGAAATAGCTGAAGACGAGATAGCTAAATTATACAACGGTGCACTTTGGAAAGAAAAATAAGGATAGGATTTTCCGTCCCAAATAGTCCATGTTCTGTTATTGTTTGCAGCAATGCTCCATGCTGCGGCTTGCCAATTGTTTAGTGTGGAGAAGAAAGTAAGACTTCTCAATTTTGCTAAAGATATAGCAGCTCCATGCTTTCTATTATGAGCATTGTCAGGATCCGTATCAACAATTATGGATCCGTTTAGCCTGAGAAATTCATAATGATAATTGTTACTAAGTCCTGAAATACCACTTTGATATCCTACTATTCCACCGACATTGCTACTGCCGTTAATATTACCCATTGCATAGCTATTGTGAATATTGATCCCATTGACACTTTTATATCCCACTAAGCCACCAATAGTATTATTGCCACTAACATCACCTGTCGCATAGCAGTTGCTAACACTGGAACCGGAGTTTTGATACCCGACCAAGCCACCGACATAAGAGTTACCTTTAACATCGCCCGTCGCGTAGCTGTTGTCGATAGGATTCCTTTGATATCCGACTAATCCACCAACAGAGTTATTGCCACTGACGTTACCCGTAGCATAGCTGTTACTAATACTCGCAATGGTGTTAGAGCCAACATATCCCACCAGTCCACCGACATAGTTCCCTCCACTGACATCGCCTGTAGTATAGCTGTTGCTAATACCGAAGTTAGTACTGGCGTCAAGATATCCCACCAAACCACCGACATAAGAATAAGAATTGCCATTGACTCCCTTGGCAGCAATCTCAACGCCAAGATTTTCTATCTTTGCATTGAAGGCATAACCGAAAAGACCAGCATAGCTTGAGTTACGGTTAATCCATAATCCGGTAATTTTATGGCTGCCACCGTCAAGACTCCCGGTAAATTGGGAAGAAGAATTTCCTATCGGCAACCAACCTTCGTTGCCCCACTGAGCATAGCCGCCTCCCCCTTCTGCGAGATAACCGCTAAGGTCAATATCGTTAACTAACTTGTAGTAAGCAGAAAGATCGTTGCGCATAACATCAAGTCCCATAGCAGAACAAATGAGGAAAGGATTGCTATATGTACCAATACCTCCACAGAAAACACCAACTACAATCCGAATGGTTTTATCATTTTTGCCCGAACTATTTTCTGCCGTCAATTTAACATCATAATATCCGGAAGCACTGTAAGTATGCGTCGGATTTTTTTGGTTAGAAGAATTTCCGTCTCCGAAATCCCATAACCATGTCGTTTCAGGAGAAGCTATAGTGGTATTGTTAAATTGCACGGTTAAGCCGGATTGTGCTCCTATAGTAAAATTTGGTTGAGGCATAAAAGAAATTTTGAAACTCATGGTTTCTCCTCCGGAAGTACCAATCTCGTTAATTATAATATAGCCCAAGCCGGGAGTATTATTCGACAAAAAAGCAGGCGGATTACTTGTATCGCTGAATGTCGTTCGGCCGGTTTGACTGCTAAAATGAGCACTGTTAAGACTTCCATTCGTTGTCGTATTACTCGCTCCCAGGCGGAAAACATACACTTCATCCGGAGGACCATCCACATTCCCTTCATAATTTGAATTAATACGATAAATAATAAGTCCACTGCCCGGCAAAGAAGCATCCCATATTATGTTTCTATCCCGATATTCTATCAGGAAAAATTCTCTGGTAGAATTGGGAGACGCAATCTTGTAACAATTGTTCGTAGCCGACCATACATTATTAATGGTATAAGTCCCTTCTTGAGTTATCTCCGTGGGTACAAGAGTAGGCCATGGAGCATATTTATGACTTATCCAAGCTGTAGACGATTGTGGAGGATTAGCAGTACTCGCCATCACGTCCCAACGGCCTACCGGATCAATTGTTTTGTCATCATATCGATATAGGTCCGGAGCTCCAAGCGTGTGATACATTTCGTGAGTCAATACGCCTTGCCTTCCACCGCTACTGGTTAAATGATTTTCTATTTGAAAATTATAAGTCCAAACTCTTTTTCCGTTTATTCTTACATTTTGAGAATAAAGGTACCACATGTGCGGCCATAAAAGCGAATTCCATGCTCCGGGATTTCCTTTAACGATAAAACAAACATTATCGACATAACCATCGTTGTTGAAATCCAAATTTAGATCAGACGGGATTTGATTTCCAATTGCATCAATCGCACGTTTCAATAAAGCATGCTCTACTGTTGCCTGTTGATACTCAGGAACATTTTCGAAAGTTGAACGAGGGTAAATATCCTGATAAGACAAAACCGTTGTTCCGGGCGGTATCGGATAAAAAGTAGAATGCACACTCAGTTGTCCATGCGAAATATCATTAAAATAACGATACATGGATGCACCCGGAGCGTCTTTGTTGAAAAAGTCTGCAAAATAGCTGGAAGATTGTGTAAATTCAGGGTCGTCCGAAAAACGGATATAAACGACTATGTTATTCAGGGTTCCTCCGATGGCGGTAGATGCACGTAAAGTAGATTTTTCCGGCGTAGCGTCCAAGAAACGTTGTCGAATTTGTCTCCTTTTTTCTGCAGAAATATCAACATCCGGAGTAAGTCCTACCGTTTGTGGGTCGGTCTTTCCTACAAAATACCCCGATGAAACCAATTCATCATTTTTCAAAACAGCGTACACCAAATACCCTGTTTTCGGATCTTTAATAATCGTAAAACCATTAGCATCATGAACACGTCGATGGAATTCATCTCCGGTTACATACAACTGCACCGTTTCTCCATTTGGCTGCTGAATCTCAATCGGGAAATTCGTTATGAAAGCTGCAAATAAAGTGTTACTCAACAGCAAAAATGATAAAAGGGGAAACAAATACTTTCTCATATTTCTAAGTTTTATATATTATTCGATAAATACGCAATAAATATTTCCGTATAGGAGATAACCAAATCCAAAAATGCCAATATAATCGTGCAGTTTTACTTTGAGTAGAAACCGCTTTTTTATTGCGACGAATAACGGTACGAACAATTCCTATTACATCAGAAATTATGATTTGCTCCTGCTCTTTTACCACTCCATCTCCCTGTATCAGCAACTTTTCTCCATCACGCCGGATAATCCGGTGACAGAGGTATCTGCCATTGTAACGAAACGCTACAATTGCTCCGGGAATTAGTTCTTCAGGTGAGAAAGGAGAAACGACAATGATTTCACTTCCATCACCTCGCAAATAAGGATGCATACTGATGCCAAAACAACGTAGTTCAAGATTTTCTCCTTCGGAAATCAATTGTTCTACGTTTCCAAAAAAAGCATCAGTTGGGATCATCCTCATAAATGGCCGTTTTCTTTTAACGTTGAATAAACTAATTGAGCCGCATCCACATCGGGCAAACACTCCAAATGATAAATCGGCACTTGCTGCAAAGTATGAGATACAATCTCGCAAACAGATTCCGACAGCTGTTTATCGTATGCAAAAGCAAACGGACAAGATGGCAGTAACGCGCCAATTGCCTCAATGCCTTTCAAGCGTCGGATACGATTATACGGTGCTTGCGACAAGCGTATAAAAGCGGCAACAGGAGTTTGCTTGTTTTTGTAACAAGGTGTTTTTCCACTCCACGGAGAACCATATACCCAAACATCACCATCTGTCTTAATTCGAATGAAAGGACTATCGTCGTTTAACAATTCCGTTCCCGAAATGTGATTCAACCACAAACGAGTATGTGTACTCTTACCCGTACCCGATTCACCAAGGAAAAGCATCGTTTTCCCTTGATTCATTATTGCAGATGAGTGAATAGAAACAGTCTGCCGCGACAATGCAGCGATGCCAAAAAGTAACCAGCAAACAAAATGTAATACCTCATCTCCAAAAGTACCCGTTCGGTGAACTCTCGCCCGAAATCCATCACCTTCACTACGGATTTCTGCTAATAGACGATTGCCGTTAGGATGCTTTACTCGGAAAAGATAAGCACCATCTCTGCCGGATAAATCATAACTCATTTCTTCGTACTCAGAAACAAAGGTAGGTGAAATATCCCAATCTTGCAATATTGCATCCAAATGAATTGTCAGCAAAGGGTTATCACTCGTTTCTTCAGACAAGAAATAACCAAAACCGGGAAGGGACTCTTGCCCCCCCCCGGAAATTCGGACTACGTGCCCTGCTATCTTATAGCTGTGCATAATTTCGATACAAGATTTTCATTACCAAGTATAATCACCCTTACCGGTATTCGGTGAAGAAGGTGAAGAAGGTGATGACATTTGAAATCCTTGTTCAACCTTTACTTCTACTGTTTCAATAATCGGTGATTCGTACACCTCTTTTTTTGTTTCCATACATTTTATCGTATTATTAGTTTAACATTATTCATATTCTTTTCGGAAATCACTTTCACAACATATATTCCCTGTGGCCAGTTCTTGTTGACGGTGTGAGATATTGCATTGAGTGATTCTTTGTGTAACAGATTGCCTTGCAAACTGTAAACCGCCACTTCCCTGATTGGGTCGGACTGGCCGGAAATGATTTGAATCATTCCATTAGATTCATATACATTTATCTTTTCTCCTTGGATTCCATTCAGGCTGTTAGGCGCTTTTGAAAGCCTCAGGAAGAAACGGTCTTCGCATCTTGGTTTGTCGGCTGTGTAATTGACAACATAATCGAATGACGGTATGTTTGTCAGATTGAACTCCTTACTTTCGACTGCATCGATCAGACTTATCCGGGCATCGTATTTGTCCATGCCACTGAATGTGAATGTGATATTGCCGGTGTAATTCGTTGTCAAGCCCAACGGAATTGTTGTCTCGTTGTTGTTGATAACATTCACACTGACCGCAACGTTTGTGCCGTTGTGAGGTTTCAATGTGTAGATTTCCGGAACTGATGTGACTCCATTGATGATTTTGCGGGCATCCATATCTCCGAATGTATCCTGTCCGTCTTCATGTTTGGTGATGATGGTACGAACT
>Ga0209628_10000992_pt1 | contig 17885 bp, 15 predicted proteins | sample TergutCu122P4_FD_187285 | JGI IMG/M metagenome (GOLD analysis project Ga0209628, IMG submission 187285) | Cubitermes ugandensis P4 segment gut microbial communities from Kakamega Forest, Kenya - Cu122 P4 (SPAdes) (version 2) | ecosystem: Host-associated > Arthropoda: Insects > Digestive system...
ATCATCCCCAAGCAGTTCCTGAAATCGATCAAGCGTTCCGGCTTCGGCCCCAACGCCTTCGACGAATGGCGCTACCTGGATGTCGGCGAGCCGGGGCAGAACTGCGCGGGCCGTCCGAAAAATCCCAATTTCGTGCTCAACCAGCTGCGTTATCAGGGCGCGGAAATCCTGCTGACGCGCGCCAATTTCGGCTGCGGCAGCTCGCGCGAACACGCCCCCTGGGCGCTGCTCGACTTCGGCTTCAAGGCCATCCTCGCCGAATCCTTCGCCGACATTTTTTTCAACAACTGCTTCAAGAACGGCATCCTGCCCATCGCACTGCCCGCCGACGAAATCGTGGCGCTGTTCGGGCAGGTCGAGGCGACGCCGGGCTACAAGCTGGTCGTCGACCTGCCGGCCCAGGCGGTCATCCGCCCGGACGGCCACGGCATCCCGTTCACCATCGACGCCTTCCGCAAGGAATGCCTGCTGAACGGCTGGGACGACATCGGTTTGACGCTGCGCCACGCCGACAGGATCAGGGCCTTCGAGGACAGGCGGCGCGTCGAACAACCCTGGCTGTTTGCTCGATAAGAGGATATTTCCCATGAAAATTTGTGTTCTGCCGGGCGACGGCATCGGCCCGGAAATCATTGCCGAGGCGGTACGGGTGCTCCGGGCGCTGGATCTGAAATTCGAGATGGAGGAGGCGCTGCTGGGCGGCGCGGCGGTTGATGCGACTGGCGACCCCTATCCCGAAGCGACCCGCAGGCTGGCCCGCCAGGCCGATGCGGTGCTGCTCGGCGCGGTCGGCGGCCCGCAGTGGGATACTTTGGCGCGCGAGAAGCGCCCGGAGCGGGGGCTCCTTGGCATCCGCAAGGATCTGAACCTGTTCGCCAACCTGCGTCCGGCCATTCTCTACCCGGAACTCGCCAATGCTTCGACGCTGAAGCCGGAAATCATTTCCGGGCTGGACATCCTGATCGTCCGCGAATTGACCGGCGACATCTATTTCGGCCAGCCGCGCGGCGTGCGCGAGGAAAACGGCGAGCGCGTCGGCTTCAACACCATGGTCTATAGCGAGTCGGAAATCCGCCGCATCGGCCATGTCGCCTTCCAGGCCGCGCAAAAGCGCGGCAAGAGGCTGTGCTCGGTGGACAAGATCAACGTGCTCGAATGCACCCAGTTGTGGCGCGACGTGATGATCGAGACCGCCCGCGACTACCCGGATGTCGAACTCAGCCACATGCTGGTCGACAATGCGGCGATGCAACTGGTCAAGGCGCCCAAGCAGTTCGACGTGCTGGTCACCGGCAACATGTTCGGCGACATTTTGTCCGACGAGGCCTCGATGCTGACCGGCTCGATCGGCATGCTGCCCTCGGCCTCGCTCGACGACAGGAACAAGGGCATGTACGAGCCATGCCACGGCTCGGCGCCGGACATCGCCGGCCAGGGTGTGGCCAATCCGCTGGCCACCATCCTGTCGGCGGCGATGATGCTGCGCTACACCTTCGGCCTGGAAGGCGAGGCGCTGCGCATCGAAAACGCTGTGAAAACAGTGCTGGCCCAGGGTTATCGCACCGGCGACATCTACGAACGCGGCGCCCGCAAGGTGGGGACGAAGGAAATGGGTGACGCCGTGCTGGCGGCAATGACGTAAACCAAAACCCGCCTTGGCGCGTTGAACGAGAGTTTTAAACGGAGCAATGAAATCATGAAGAAGGTAGGTCTGGTCGGCTGGCGCGGCATGGTCGGCTCGGTGTTGATGCAGCGCATGGTCGAGGAAGGGGATTTCGCCCATATCGACCCCTTGTACTTTTCCACCTCCGCCGTCGGCGGCAAGGCGCCGGCTTTCGGCGGCAAGGAAGCCGCCTCGCCGCTGCTGGACGCCGCCGACGTCGGGGCGCTGAAATCCTGCGACATCGTCATCACCTGCCAGGGCGGCGACTACACCAAGGAAGTCTTTCCTAAACTGCGCGCCGCCGGCTGGAACGGCCACTGGATCGACGCCGCCTCGGCGCTGCGCATGGCCGACGACGCGGTCATCATCCTCGACCCGGTCAACCTGAACGTCATCGAGGATGCGCTCGCCAAGGGCGGCAAGAACTGGATCGGCGGCAACTGCACCGTGTCGCTGATGCTGATGGGCCTGGGCGGCCTGTTCCAGAACGATCTGGTCGAGTGGGCCACGTCGATGACCTACCAGGCCGCCTCCGGCGCCGGCGCGCAGAACATGCGCGAACTGATCGCCCAGATGGGCGTCATCCACGATTCGGTCAGAGATCTGCTGGCCGACCCGGCATCGGCCATTCTCGACATCGACCGCAAGGTGGCCGAAACCATCCGCGCGGAAAATTTCCCGAAGAGAAATTTCCGCAACACGCCGCTCGCTGGCTCCCTGATCCCCTGGATCGACGTGCCGGTCGACAACGGCCAGTCCAAGGAAGAATGGAAGGGCGGCGCCGAATGCAACAAGATTCTCGGCCGGCCCGCCTTCCGCTCGCCCGGCGCGATCCCCATCGATGGCCTGTGCGTGCGCATCGGCGCCATGCGCTGCCATAGCCAGGCGCTGACCATCAAGCTGAAAAAGGACGCGCCGCTCGACGAGATCGGCGACATGCTGGCCAAGGCCAATCCCTGGGCCAAGGTCGTGCCCAACGAGCGCGAGCTTTCCGAACGCGAACTGACGCCCGCCGCCGTCACCGGCAAGCTGACCGTGCCGGTCGGCCGCCTGCACAAGATGGCGATGGGGCCGGAATACCTCGCCGCCTTCACCTGCGGCGACCAGTTGCTGTGGGGCGCCGCCGAGCCGCTGCGGCGCATGCTGCGCATCCTGCTCGACGCCTGAGCGAACGCGCCCGACGGCAAAGCCGGGATCCCGATCCCGGCTTTTTTATGCGCGGCATCATAAGCCCCGCCCCTGAGCCGCCAACGCCGGTTCATTTTTTGCAAGTGTTGTAAGCGCCACAATTTTCATAACTGAGAAGCTAAGTGAACTTGCATTGCTAAGTCCATGATGTTAGTTTGAAAGTCCCAATTAGACGCTCAGGGTTTCGCCGTGAACGAAACGAATGGTTCCCAGTTCAAGAAGCGTGTAGCCGCGCTTGCGGTTGCATCTTGTCTTTCTCTGTCTCCGTGGATTGCCCAAGCGGCAGGCTTGGGGAAAATCACCGTCCTTTCCGGCCTGGGGCAGCCCCTGCGCGCCGAGCTGGAAGTGTCGGCCAGCGCCGATGAGCTGTCCGGCATGACGGCGCGGCTGGCGCCGCCGACGGTCTTTCAGCAGGCTGGGATCGATTACGCCAGCGTCCTCATGGATTTGCGCTTCGCCGTCGAGAAACGCCCCGGCGGTCAGACCGTCGTCAAGGTCAGTTCGGTGAAGCCGATCAACGAGCCGTTCCTGGATTTCCTGGTCGAACTGAACTGGCCCGCGGGGCGTCTGGTTCGTGAATACACCTTCCTCCTCGACCCGCCGGAAGTGGCGGCGAAGCAGGCGCCGCAGGCGCCGGTCGCCCCCCGCGTCGTCGAGACGCCCAGGGATGAGCCGAGCCGGGACGGGGCGACCATCACGCCGCGCGCCGCGCCGGCGGGCCGCGCGGCCTCGCCCGCGAAGGAGCCGCAGGCCGGGCAGACGCGGGTCGTCAAGCAGGGCGACACGCTGCGCAAGATCGCCGGCGAGTTCCCGTATGAAGGCGTTTCGCTGGAACAGATGCTGGTCGGCCTGTTTCGCAACAACCCGGAGGCTTTTTCCGGCAACAACATGAACCGCCTGAAGGCCGGCGCCATCCTCAGCCTGCCGGACAAGGAGGCGGTGGCGGCCATTCCCGAAGACGAGGCGAAGCGGGTGTTCCACACCCAGGCGGCGGACTGGAATGCCTATCGCCGCAAGCTGGCGGCCACGACGGCCGCCGCGCCGGCGCCGGAGGCGACGGGCGGCCAGGGCAGTTCCGGGCAGATCACGGCGCGGGTTCAGGAAAAAACGGCGCCGGCGGCGCCGTCCAAGGATCAGGTCAAGGTCGCCCGCGCCGAACCCGGCGCGGCTGGCGGGGCGGCCGAGGCGGAAGCCGACCGCATCGCCCGCGAGAAGGCGATGAAGGAAGCGCAGGAAAGAGTCGCGCTGCTGGAAAAGAATGTCGCCGAATTGCAAAAGCTGGTCGAGATGAAGAACCAGCAGATGGCCGAATTGCAGCAGCAGGCGGCGCGCAAGGAAGCGGCGAAGCCGGTCGAAGCGCCGAAGGCCGTCGAGCCGCCGAAGCCGGTCGAGCAACCGAAGGTTGCGGAGCCGCCGAAACCGGTCGAACCGCCAAAGGCCGTCGAGCCGCCCAAGCCCGTCGAGCAAGCAAAGCCCGTCGAACCGCCAAAGGTCGCGGAAGCGCCGAAGGAAGTCGAGCCGCCGAAGGCCGCCGAACCAGCGAAGCCTGTCGAGCCGCCGGAAGCCAAGCCCGTCGAGCCGCCGCCGGCCGAGGAAGCCGTCAAGGCGCCGGAGGCCGCGCCGCCCCAGCCGGCCGAGCCGCCGCAACCGGCGGCGGAGAAGCCCAAGGCACCGCCGCCGCAGCCGGAAATCGAGGAGCCGGGAATACTCGACGGCATCCTGGAAGATCCCCTGCCCCTGGCGGGCGGCATCGGCGCGATCGCCCTCTTGGGCGGCGGCTACCTGCTCTATCGCCGCCGCCGCGACAGGGTGCTGGCATCGGAAACGACGACGCCGATCGCGCCGTCCATCCTCGGCCCGAATTCGGTGTTCCGCATGACCGGCGGCCAGAGCGTCGATACCGGCAATACGCCGCCGCAATCCAGCGATTTCAGCCAGACCGGGCCGGGCACCATCGATACCGACGAGGTCGATCCGGTGGCCGAGGCCGATGTCTATATGGCCTATGGCCGGGATACCCAGGCCGAGGAAATCCTGCTCGAAGCCATGCAGAAGGACCCGCAGCGCGTGGCGATCCATGCCAAGCTGCTGGAAATCTACGCCAACCGGCGCAGCCTCAAGCAGTTCGAGACGCTCGCCAGCGAGTTGTACGCGCAGACGGGCGGCAGCGGCCCCGAATGGGAAAAGGTCGCGGCCCTCGGCGCCGGACTCGATCCGAAAAATCCCCTGTATTCCGGCGGCAAAGCCGTCGGTGAGCCGGTCGTCGCCAGTAACGAGGCGGCGGCGGCCATCTCTTCCGCCGCCGCCCGCCCGGCCGCGGCGGCGACGCCCGGCCAGATGGCCAGCACGCTCGAAGCGGCGGCGGACAGGTTGCGCGACACGCTGGTGCTGGGCGAGTTGCGTCAGCACGAACCGCCGTATCAGCCGCCGGAGGAGCCTGCCGAGCAGCCGGTTGAACTGGGCAACCTGGATTTCGATCTGGGGCTTTCCACCGACCACGGCGTGAAGGCGGCAAAGCCCGCCGCGCCGCCTCCTCCACCCCCGCCGCCGCCGGCCGATTTCTTCCCGGTCGCCCAGCCACCGGAACTGGCTGACAACGACACGGCGCTGGATTTCGACATTTCCGGCGATGTGCCGCTGGAAGCCTCCGCCACCGTGGTCGGCGACCTGCGTCTGCCGCAGGATTTCGCCGCCAGCACCGATGATGGCGTGGTGACCTGGACCCGCCCGCCGGCGCCGCCGCCCCCCCCGCCTCCGCCGCCGGCCGAAGGCGGCAAGCACAATTTCTCGCCGGATGGCACGCTGGTGTTGTCGCCGTCCTCCGGCAACGAGGCCGGCCCGCGGGCGAAGGCCGCCGCCAGCACCTTCGTCGGCACGATCGAGCAGTTGCAGACATTCGGCGAGCAGACGAGCGCGCCGAAAGCCGATTTCGCCGCCGCGCCGGATGCCTTCGGGGTGGCGACGCAGATCAACGCCCCGGTGCAGGGCGATGCGCCCATCATCGCGCCGCTCTCTTTCGATGGCGGACAGCAGCCGGCCAAGGCGTCCAGCGCGTCTGGCGCCCCGGCGGCCGGCGCCGATGGCGTCGAGTTCGATGTCAGCCTGACCGATTCGGTGTTCCTCGGCGAGCCGATGGCGTCGCCGGAATTCGACATCGGCGCGATCAACCTCGACCTGGCCGCCCCGCCGGCGGCGAAGGCGCCTGCCGCCGAGGCGGCGGTGGGCACCTCGACCTCGATCAACCGGCAGTGGGAGGAGGTCAACACCAAGCTCGACCTGGCCAAGGCCTATGAGGAAATGGGCGATCTCGAAGGCGCCCGCGAACTGCTCCAGGAAGTGATGGGCGAAGGCTCGCCCGATCTCGTCGAACAGGCGCAGGCGATACTGGCGCGCATAGGCGGGTAGAATCGCGTTTTGCGAACGCCGAATGGCCCCGCATGGGGCCATTCGGTTTTTCGGAGTCCGCGTTTTGCATCCTTCCTGCAATCTGATCATCTGGCTGGCGCTGACGCTGGCCCTGCAAACCCTCGGTTTCGCCGGCGCGCTGCTGCTCGGCGCGGCCTTGCCGGCGCTGGGCGGCGCGCTGCTGCGCGCGTGGCGGCGGCAGGTCTGGCGCGCCCGCTGGCTGCTGCTGGCGCTCTGGCTGATTCTGGCCTGGGGCGCGCCCGGCGAGGCCTGGCAAGGCATTTCCTGGGCGCCGACTTACGAGGGGATGGAAATCGCCAGCCTGCACACGCTGCGCCTGATCGTCATGCTGGGCTTGCTCGCCTGGCTGCTCGAAAGCCTGGGCCGGGACGGGCTGGTCAGCGCCCTGTGGGGCCTGCTGCATGCCTGCCGCGCCATCGGCATCGACCCCAGGCCGCTGGTCGTCCGCCTGGCGCTGGTGCTCGGCAATCTGCAAGCGCCGCCGGAAAAGGGCGCCTGGCGGCATCTGCTCGACGGCCGGCGGCAAAGCGCCGGGCCGGCCACGCTCAACCTGAGCCTGCCGCGCTGGGCGGCGCGCGACACCGTATTGGCCGGCGCGGCGCTGGCCGGGCTGCTGGCGGCGCTGATCGCATGAGAATCGCCCTCGGCGTCGAATATTGCGGCGCGGCCTACCACGGCTGGCAGAGCCAGGCGGGCGGCAGGACGGTGCAGGATGCGCTCGAAGGAGCCATCGCCGCCATCGCCGGCCAGCGCGTCGGCACGCTGTGCGCCGGGCGCACCGACGCGGGCGTGCATGCCACGCAGCAGGTCGTGCATTTCGACGCGCCGGTCGAGCGTCCGCGGGACGCCTGGGTACGCGGCGTCAATGCGCATTTGCCGGGCGATGTCGCCGTCCGCTGGGCGCGGCCGGTGGCCGATGATTTTCACGCCCGCTTCAGCGCCCGTGGCCGGCGCTACCGCTATCTGCTGCTCAACCGGGCGCAGCGCCCCGCTTTGTGGCAGGGCCGGGTCGGCTGGTTTCATTGGCCGCTCGATCTGGCGGCGATGCTTGATGCGTGCGCCCGCTTGCATGGAGAACACGATTTTTCGGCGTTTCGCGCCGCCGGCTGCCAGGCCAGATCGGCGGTGAAGCAGATGACCCGCGCCACGGTGCGCCAGCATGGCGGGATGTTCGTCTTCGATTTCGAAGCCTCGGCCTTTTTGCACCACATGGTGCGCAATCTGGTGGGCGCCCTGGTGCATGTCGGCAAGGGCGCGCGGCCACCCGGCTGGCTGGAGGAATTGCTGCGGCAGAAGGATCGCCGTCTGGCGGCGCCGACCTTTTCGGCGGCCGGCCTGTATTTTCGCGGGCCGATCTACGAGCCGCGCTGGGGCCTGCCCGATCCGGCCGACGATGTTCTCGATGGATTGCTGATATGAGAACCCGCATCAAGATCTGCGGCCTGACGCGCGAGGGCGATGTCGATGCCGCCGTTGCCGCCGGGGCGGACGCCATCGGCTTCGTCTTTTATCCGCGCAGTCCGCGCCATGTGACGCCGCGGCGGGCGGCGGAACTGGCGCGGCGGGTGCCGCCCTTCGTCGATATCGTCGGCCTGTTCGTCAATGCGGCGCCCGAGGCGGTGTATGCGGCCTGCGCAGGCGCGCCGCTCAACCTGCTGCAATTTCACGGCGACGAGGACGCGGCCTACTGCCGCCAGTTCGCCAGACCCTGGCTGCGCGCGGCGCGGGTAAAGCCGGGGGTCGATCTGGTAGAATTCGCGCGCTCCTTTCCCGACGCCAGGGGATGGCTGCTGGATGCCTTCGTGGAAGGCTACGGCGGCGGCGGCCATGTTTTCGACTGGACGCTGATTCCGCCGGGCCTGCCCGGTTATCTGGCGTTGTCCGGCGGCCTGACGGCGGCCAATGTCGGCGACGCCATCCGGCGGGTGCGGCCGGCGGCGGTCGACGTCTCGTCCGGCGTCGAATCGGACAATGGCATCAAGGATCACGACAAGATCGCCGCCTTCGTCGCGGCAGTACGGAGGGCCGATGAGTCACTATGATTTTCCCGACGCCAGGGGGCATTTCGGCCCCTATGGCGGCGTTTTCGTCGCCGAGACGCTGTTCGGCGCGCTCGACGAGCTGAAGGCGGCCTATGCCGAGGCGCAGGCCGACCCGGCGTTTCGCGCCGAATACGAGTACGAGCTGAAGCATTTCGTCGGTCGCCCGTCGCCGATCTATCACGCCAGGCGTCTTTCCGAGGCGCTGGGCGGGGCGCAGATCTACCTGAAGCGCGAGGATCTGAACCATACCGGCGCGCACAAGGTCAATAACTGCATCGGCCAGGCCATTCTGGCGCGGCGCATGGGCAAGCCGCGCGTCATCGCCGAAACCGGCGCCGGCCAGCACGGCGTCGCCACGGCCACGGTCGCCGCCCGTTACGGCATGGAATGCGTGGTCTATATGGGCAGCGAGGATGTCCGCCGCCAGGCCGCCAATGTCTATCGCATGAAATTGCTCGGCGCGACGGTGGTGCCGGTGGAATCCGGCTCGAAAACGCTGAAGGACGCCCTGAATGAAGCGATGCGCGACTGGGTGACCAATATCCACAACACCTTCTACATCATCGGCACGGTCGCCGGACCGCACCCGTACCCGATGCTGGTGCGCGATTTCCAGACCGTCATCGGCCGGGAATGCCTCGCGCAGATGCCGGAAATCGCCGGCCGCCAGCCGGATGCGGTGATCGCCGCGGTCGGCGGCGGCTCCAACGCGCTCGGCATCTTCCATCCCTATATCGATGTCGAGGGCGTCCGCCTGATCGGCGTCGAAGCCGCCGGCCTCGGCCTTGCCAGCGGCCAGCACGCGGCGACCCTGAGCGCCGGCGTGCCCGGCGTGCTGCACGGCAACCGCACCTATCTGCTGCAAGACGAAAACGGGCAGATCATCGACACGCATTCCATCTCCGCCGGCCTCGACTATCCCGGCGTCGGCCCCGAACACGCCTGGCTCAAGGACACCGGCCGGGCGGAATACGTCGCCATCGACGACGCCGAGGCGCTCCAGGCTTTCCACGATCTATGCCGCATGGAAGGCATCATCCCGGCGCTGGAATCGAGCCACGCGCTGGCCCACGCGATGAAGATCGCGCCGGCGCTGGGGCGCGACAAGATCTTGCTGGTCAACCTCTCCGGCCGGGGTGACAAGGACATGCACACGGTGGCCGAAAAATCCGGGATCAGCTTCTGATGTCCAGAATCCAGAAAACCTTCCAGCGCCTCGCGGGCGAAGGCCGCAAGGCGCTGATACCCTTCATCACCGCCGGTTTTCCCGACGCCGCGCTGACCGTGCCGCTGATGCGCGCGCTGGTCGGCGCCGGGGCCGACGTGATCGAGCTTGGCGTCCCCTTTTCCGACCCGATGGCCGACGGGCCGACCATCCAGCGCGCCTCCGAACGCGCGCTGGCCGCCGGCATGAGCCTCGCCAAGGTGCTGCAAGGGGTCGCCGACTTCCGCGCCGGCGATGAGCGCACGCCCGTGGTGCTGATGGGCTATGCCAATCCCATCGAGGCGATGGGCCTCGAAACCTTCGCCGCAAGGGCCGCCCAGGCGGGCGTCGACGGCGTGCTGGTGGTCGATTATCCGCCGGAAGAAGCCGCCGAATTCGGCGCGGCGATGAAGGCGCATGGCATGGACCCGATCTTCCTGATCGCGCCGACCTCGACGCCGGAGCGCATCGCGCAGGTCGCGGCCATCGCCAGCGGCTACGTCTATTACGTCTCGCTGGCCGGCGTCACCGGCTCCGGCGCGCTCGACACCGGGGCCGTCGCCGAACGCCTGCCGGCCATCCGCGCCAGGACCGGCCTGCCCGTCGGCGTCGGCTTCGGCATCCGCGACGCGGCGTCCGCCGCGCGCATCGCCGCCTTTGCCGATGCCGTAGTCATCGGCAGCCGGATCATCGAGGAAATCGAAAAAGCCACCCCCGATACCGCCTGCGCCAAGGCCGCGGCCCTGCTCGCGGACATCCGGCGCGGCATGGATAACAGTAAAAACCAGGGACAATAAATGAGCTGGCTGACCAAACTGCTGCCCCCCAAAATCAAGCGCGAACAGGGCGCCCAGCAGCGCCGCAGCACCCTGCCCGAAGGGCTGTGGAGCAAGTGCCCGTCATGCGAGGCGGTGCTCTACGCGACCGATCTCGCCAACAACCTGCAAGTCTGCCCCAAGTGTGGCCACCACCACCGCCTGAACGCGCGCCAGCGCCTCGACCTCTTGCTCGACGCGGAAGGCCGCTGCGAGATCGGCCTCGAAGTCGCGCCGGTCGACAGCCTGAAATTCAAGGATTCCAGGAAATACCCCGACCGCCTGCAAGAAGCCCAGCGCGATACCGGCGAAAGCGACTCGCTGGTCGTGCTGCAAGGGGCGATCAACGGCATCCCGGCCGTCGCCGCCGCCTTCGAATTCGATTTCATGGGCGGCTCGATGGGATCGGTGCTCGGCGAACGCTTCGTGCGCGGCGTGCAGACGGCGGTCGAACAGAAACTGCCCTTCATCTGCATCACCGCCTCCGGCGGCGCGCGCATGCAGGAAGGGCTGTTCTCGCTGATGCAGATGGCCAAGACCACGGCGGCCCTGACCCGGCTGGCGGACAACGGCCTGCCCTTCATCTCCATCCTGACCGACCCGACCATGGGCGGCGTCTCCGCCTCCTTCGCCTTCGTCGGCGACGTGGTCATCGCCGAGCCGAACGCCCTGATCGGCTTCGCCGGCCCGCGCGTCATCGAGCAGACGGTGCGCGAAAAATTGCCGAAAGGCTTCCAGCGCAGCGAATTCCTGCTCGAAAAAGGCGCCATCGACATGATCGTCGACCGCCGCCAACTGCGCGACCAGGTGGCGCGCACGCTGGCGCTGTTGCAGAAGCTGCCGGCGGCGGCGTGAGGCGGCGCGGCGGCTGGCCGCCCATGACGGACAGCGAATGACCCTCACCGACTGGCTGACCCGCATCGAGGCCATGCACCCCAAGGGGCAGGCCGGCATCGAGCTGGGGCTGGAGCGCGTCCGGCTGGTGAAGGAGCGCCTGGGGCAGCGCCAGCATTGTCCGGTGATTACCGTCGGCGGCACCAATGGCAAGGGGTCGACCTGCGCCTATCTGGAAAGCATCATCGGCAAGGCGGGCTACCGGGTGGGCTGCTACACCTCGCCGCATCTCCTGGCCTACAACGAGCGGGTGCGCATCGCTGGCGCGCCGGTCGGCGATGAGGCGCTGTGCGCCGCGTTTGCAAAGGTCGAGGCGGCGCGGCTGGCGAGCGGCGCGGCGCTGACTTATTTCGAGTTCGGCACGCTGGCCGCCTGGGAGGTTTTCGCCGCCGCCGGGGTCGCGGCGGCGGTGCTGGAAATCGGCCTGGGCGGGCGGCTCGACGCGGTCAACGTCTATGAGCCGGATGTCGCCGTGGTGACCACGGTGGCGCTCGATCATACCGACTGGCTGGGCGCCGACCGCGAGGCGATCGGCTTCGAGAAGGCCGGCATCTTCCGCCCAGGGAAGCCCGCGCTGTGCGCCGATGCCGCTCCGCCGCGCAGCCTCCTGGCGCACGCGGCGGCCATCGGCGCCGACCTGCGCCTGCTCGGCCGCGATTTCGGCTTCACGCAGCCGGCGGTGGATGCCGCCGGGCCGCGCCAGCAGTGGCAGTGGTGGTGCCAAAGCGGCGGCCGGCTGCTGAAGCGCTCGCTGGCCTGGCCCGGCCTGCGCGGCACGGCGCAGTTGGCCAATGCGGCGGTGGCGCTGGCGGCGCTGGAAGCCATTGGCGACAAACTGCCGGTGACCATGCAGGCCATTCGTCCGGGCTTGATCGAAACCGAACTGGCCGGGCGCTTCCAGGTCATTCCGGGCCGGCCGGCGATCGTCCTCGATGTCGGCCACAATCCGCAGGCCGTCCAGGCGCTGGCCGGTAATCTCGACGGCATGGGCTTTTTCGAGCGCACCCATGCGGTGGTCGGCATGCTGGCCGACAAGGACATTGCCGGCGCGCTGGCGGCGCTGCGTGGCAGAATCGATGTCTGGCACACGGCGACGCTGAGCGGGCCGCGCGGCGCGAGCGCCGACCGGCTGGCGGCGATCATCGCCGAGGGCGGCCTCGGCGGCAGGGTCGTCTGCCATGCCTCGCCGGCCGAGGCCATGCGGGCCGCTGCGGGCGAGGCTGGCGAAAGTGATAGAATCGCCGTTTTTGGTTCGTTCTACACGGTGGCCGGGGCGCTTGCGGCCCTGGGCCGGAAACCCTGATTCATGGAAGACAACGACGCTCAGTTGCAACTGGCAAAGCGCGCCCGGCGACGTCTGGTGGGGGCGGTCGTCTTCGTTTCCATCGTCGCCGTGGTCTTGCCCTTGCTGATGGACGACGAGCCGCGCCAGGCCATGCAGGATGTCGAGATCCGCATTCCCGGCCAGGACGAGACGCCGTTCGCCCCGCGCATCGCCGCCGAGCCGGTTGCCGCGCCCAAAGCGACGGCGCAGCCCGCTTTGCAGCCAAACTCGCAGCCCAATCCGCAGCCCGCTTCACAACCTGCCGCGCAACCCGCCGCCGTCAAGGCGCCGGAAAGGCCGGCGGCGGCCAAACCCTCCGCCGCCGTCGCCAAACCGGCGGAAAAAGCGCCGGAAAAACCCGCCGAGAAGCCAGCCGCCAAGCCGGACGAGGCCAGGCGCGCCGCCGCCATTCTGGCCGGGCAGACGGGCGGCGAGCCGCCCAGGGCGTCCGGCGAATATCTGGTGCTGATCGGCGCTTTCAGCAACGAGGCCAATGTGGCGAATCTGAAAGCCAAGCTCGGCGAGCAGGGCATCAAGGTCATCACCGAGCCGCTGGAGACGCCGCAGGGCCGCAAGACGCGGGTGCGCGCCGGCCCCTTCGCCAGCCGCGAGGCGGCCGAGAAGGCGCTGGCCAGGATGAAGAAAATCGGTGTTTCGGGTGACATCGCGCCGCGCCAATGACCGTTTTCGATTACGTGGCCATCGCGGTCATCGGCTTTTCCCTGTTGTTCGGCCTGTGGCGCGGCGTGATCGGCGAGGTCATCGCGCTGCTGGCCTGGGTTTTCGGCATTTTTGCCGCCATCCAGTTCGGGCCGCTGATCGGCGACATGCTGCCGGCGGAGGTCGCCGACCAGGCGGTGCGCGCCCTGAGCGGCGCCTTGCTGGTCTTTCTCGGCGTGCTGCTGGGCATGGCGCTGTTGCGCATGGCCGTGCACAGCATGGTCAAGGCGCTCGGCCTGTCGGTGTCGGACCGGCTGCTGGGCATGCTGTTCGGACTGGCGCGCGGCGTGCTGGTGGCGATGCTGCTGGTCGGCCTGGGCGGCATGACCGGCGCGCCGAAGCAGGCGTGGTGGCGGCAGGCGGCGCTGGCCAGGCCGCTGGAAATCGCGGTGATGATGGTGCGGCCCTGGCTGCCGGACGATCTGGCGAAACGGATTCGATTTACTTAGCAGGAAGCTGATATGTGCGGGATTCTCGGGGTCATGGCGAACGGGCCGGTCAACCAGTTGCTCTATGACGGCATGATGGTGTTGCAGCATCGCGGCCAGGACGCGGCGGGCATCGTCACGGCGGAAGGCAACACTTTTCATCTGCACAAGGGGCCGGGGCTGGTGCGCGACGTTTTCCGCACCCGCAACATGCGCGCCCTGCCGGGCAACTGGGGCATCGGCCATGTCCGCTACCCGACCGCCGGTTCCGCCTACAACTTCGCCGAGGCGCAGCCCTTCTACGTCAATTCGCCCTTCGGCATCGTGCTCGGCCACAACGGCAATCTGACCAATGCCGAATATCTGAAGGAGGAGATGTTCCGGCTCGACCGCCGCCACATCAACACCAATTCCGATTCCGAGGTGCTGCTCAATGTGCTGGCGCACGAATTGCAGTCGGCGGCGCACGGCTATGAACTCGATGTGGACAGCATCTTCCAGGCCGTGGCTGGCGTCCATCGGCGCTGCCGGGGGGCCTATGCCGTCGTCGCCCTGATCGCCGGCCACGGCCTGTTGGCCTTCCGCGATCCGCACGGCATCCGGCCGCTGATCTACGGCCAGAACCAGACCGAGCAGGGCATGGAATATCTCGTCGCTTCCGAGTCGGTGGCCCTCGATACCCTGGGTTTTCAGGTGGCGCGCGACATCGAGCCGGGCGAGGCGGTGTTCATCGACCTCAATCACCAATTGCACAGCCGTCAGTGCGCGCAGCAGCCGATTCATGCGCCGTGCATTTTCGAGTACGTCTATCTGGCCCGCCCGGATACGGTGATCGACGGCGTTTCGGTCTACGAGGCCCGCCTGGCGATGGGCGAGCTGCTGGCCGAGAAGGTGCGGCGGACGATACCGCTCGACGAGATCGACGCGGTGATTCCCATTCCCGATTCCAGCCGGCCATCGGCCATGCAGTTGGCGCACGCGCTGAACATTCCCTTCCGCGAAGGCTTCGTCAAGAACCGTTACGTCGGCCGCACCTTCATCATGCCGGGCCAGGCGATGCGCCGCAAATCGGTGCGCCAGAAGCTCAACACCGTCGGCCAGGAATTCAAGGGCAAGCGCGTGCTGCTGGTCGACGATTCCATCGTGCGCGGCACGACCAGCCGCGAAATCGTCGAGATGGCCAGGGCGGCGGGCGCGACCCGCGTCTATTTCGCTTCCGCCGCGCCGCCGGTGCGCTATCCCAACGTCTATGGCATCGACATGCCGACGCGCGCCGAACTGATCGCCACCGGCCGCACCGACGCCCAGATCGCCGCCGAGATCGGCGCCGACGCACTGATCTACCAGAGCATCGAGGCGCTCAAGCAGTCGATCAGCAAGCTGCGCCCGGCGCTCAATGTATTCGACGCCTCCTGCTTCGACGGCTGCTACATCACCGGCGACATCGACGACTATTACCTCGACGCCGCCGAGCGCAAGCGCGACAACAAACCGGCCAGGAGCAACGGCGAGGACGACGGCGAAGGCCGCGTGACGCAGCAGATGATGCTGGGCCTGACCATCGGGGGTGAAGCGTGAGCGAAGAGGCGGCTTACCGGCCGGAAACGCTGGCGGTGCGCGCCGGCCAGCAGCGCAGCCAGTTCGGCGAACATGCCGAGGCGCTGTACCTGACTTCCAGCTTCGTCTTCCAGAGCGCGGCGCAGGCCGCCCGGCGCTTTTCCGGCGAGGAGCCGGGCAATGTCTACGCCCGCTTCTCCAATCCCACCGTGACCCTGTTCCAGGAACGCCTGGCGGCGCTCGAAGGGGCCGAGGACTGCATCGCCACGGCCAGCGGCATGTCGGCCATCATGGCGCTGTGCCTGGCGCATCTCAAGCACGGCGACCACATCGTCGCCTCGAACAGCCTGTTCGGCGCCACCGTGCAACTGTTCGCCAACATCCTGTCGCGCGCCGGCATCACGACCACTTTCGTCGCGCACGGCGACCCGGCGGCCTGGGCCGCCGCCATCCGCCCGGAAACCCGGCTGTTCTTCCTGGAAACCCCGTCCAACCCGCTGACCGAAATCGCCGATATCCGGCGGCTGGCCGACATTGCCCATGATGCCGGCATCCTGCTGGCCGTCGACAACTGCTTCTGCACGCCGATTCTGCAAAGGCCGCTGGAACTGGGCGCCGATCTGGTCGTCCATTCGGCCACCAAGTATCTCGACGGCCAGGGCCGGGTGCTCGGCGGCGCCGTCTGCGGCCCCAGAAAGCTGACCGAGGAAGTGTTCAAATACCTGCGCACCGCCGGCCCCACGCTGTCCGCCTTCAATGCCTGGGTGCTGCTCAAGGGCCTGGAAACCCTGAAGATCCGGGTCGACGCGCAAGCGGCCAACGCCGCCCGGCTGGCCGCCTGGCTGGAAGCGCATCCACGGGTGGCGCGCGTCTTTTATCCGGGCCTGCCGTCGCATCCGCAATTCGATCTGGCTCAAAGGCAGCAGCGCGGCGGCGGCGGCATCGTGTCCTTCGCGGTCAAGGGCGGGCGCGAGGAAGCCTGGACGGTCGTCGACCACTGCCGGCTGCTGTCCATCACCGCCAATCTCGGCGACACCAAGACCACCATCACCCACCCGGCCTCCACCACGCATGGCCGCATCAGCGCCGAGGCGCGGGCCGCCGCCGGCATCGGCGAGGGGCTGCTGCGCGTCGCCGTCGGCCTCGAAGCGGTGGAGGACTTGCAGGCCGATCTGCAGCGCGGCCTGGCGAAAATCGGCCGATGAAGCACACGGTCCCGGTCGACTGCCTGCAACCCGGCGTGTTCATCTCGCTGGGCGAATTGCGCTGGCTCGACCATCCCTTTCTCCTCAACCGCTTTCGCCTCGCCAGCGCGGAGCAGATCAAGGTCTTGCGCGGCCTCGGCCTGAAAACGGTGGAATGGGACCCGGAGCGCAGCACCGTCCAGCCGCTGCCGGAGGCCAGCGCCAGCGCCGACGCTAGCGAGGAGGAAGCGGATTTTTCCGCCTCGGTGCTCGACAGCATGCTCGACGCCAAGCGTTCGCGCAGCGAGCGGGTGCGCGCCCAGCGCGAGGGGCTGGCGCGCTGCGAGCGCCTGTTCGAGCAGGAAGCGAGCGGCATCGGCGAGATTTTGCGCGATCTGGGCGCCCGCCCGAACGAAGCCTGCACCCGCGCCAGAAGCGCCGTGAACCGGCTGGTCGGCGGCCTGCTCGACGCCGAAAGCGTGGCCGTGCATCTGGTCAACATGAAGGTCAAGGAGCCTGGCCCGGCGCAACATGCGATGAATGTCGTCGTGCTCGCGCTGCTGCTCGGCAAGGCCGCCCGGCTCGGCGAGGAGGAGATGCGCTGGCTCGGCCTCGGCGCCATGTTCCACGACATCGGCGAACAGGACGTGCCGGCCCGCGTGCTGCGCAGCACCCAGCGCACCGCCGCCGAGGAGCAGTTCTACCAGGCCCATGTCGGCTACGGCATCAAGCGCGCCGCGCTCGTCGGCGAATTGCCGGTCGCCGTCAGGAACATCATCGCCTGCCACCACGAACGCTGGGACGGCCAGGGTTTCCCGAACTGCCTGAGCGGCGCGAAAATCCCCCGGCTGGCGCGCGTCACGGCCATCGCCGACCGCTACGACAGGCTGTGCAACCCGCTCGACGCCAGGGTGGCGAAGACTCCCGCCGAGGCGCTGGCGGCCATGTTCAAGCAGGAAGGCAATCGCCACGACCCCGAATTGCTGCAACTGTTCGTCAAGGCGGTCGGCGTCTATCCGCCCGGCAGCTTCGTGCAACTGAGCGACGGCAGCGTCGGCCTGGTGGTGGAAAGCAACAGCGCCGACCTGCTCAACCCGCTCGTCATGCTGCACGACCCCGGCGTGCCGCGCAACGAGGCCCTGCTGCTCGATCTGCGCGAAACCGATTCGCGCATCGAGGCGGCGATCAGTCCGGCCAGACTGCCGGTCGAAACCGTCGAATATCTCGCCCCGCGCGGCCGCATCGACTACTACGTCGACGGCGCGCGCTGAACTCCCCGGCCGCTTTGGCGGCCATCATCCTTTTCTGGAGCATTCCATGTTGTTTTCCGAACTCGGCCTCAAGGCCGAAATCCAGCGCGCCGTAACCGAGGAGGGTTACGACACGCCGACGCCCATCCAGCAGCAGGCCATCCCCGCCGTGCTGGCCGGCCCCGACCTG
>Ga0209628_10000993_pt1 | contig 17880 bp, 16 predicted proteins | sample TergutCu122P4_FD_187285 | JGI IMG/M metagenome (GOLD analysis project Ga0209628, IMG submission 187285) | Cubitermes ugandensis P4 segment gut microbial communities from Kakamega Forest, Kenya - Cu122 P4 (SPAdes) (version 2) | ecosystem: Host-associated > Arthropoda: Insects > Digestive system...
ATAAGAACTATTGTTGAACCTGCCATTTTACTTACCCATTATTTTACTCCGAAGAACAATAAATATATAATAACCACAACTATATCTACATCTTTCGGGAGAAATAACTATACTGCCTTAAACTGGTACGATGTGTCTGACCCGCGCCCCGATTATTATAAATCGCTACCCAGTTTTCCTCTTAGTGACGAAGATACCACTTCGTATAACGCTTTGAGAAATGCTTGGCTTACGGATGTTAAAATTAGACAAATTGACTGGGATACAATGTATTACATAAATCAAAAAGCAGCCCACAATCCGGACGGAGCATTACGTGCCCAATATATGGTGGAAAACCGTGTGATCGACCATTTTGAATTGGGTGGAACTTCTAATTTGGTAATGGATATCAATAAAAATATCAAACTTTCTGCCGGAATAGATATTCGTGGATTACAACAACATAATTACAAAACTATTAACGATTTGCTTGGGGGCGCTTATTGGATAGATGTGGATAAATTTTCAGAAGGCGCTGCTCCTATTTCATTAAATGCTGAGTATAACGACTTAAATCACATGAATGATTCCTTGCACGAAGGTGACAAGTTCGGCTACGATTACAATTTCTTAATATGCACTCAAAAAGCTTGGGCGATGTTGAATTTTACCTATCCAAAAATTGATTTTCATGTAGGAGGACAATTAGGTGCAACGGAGATGTGGCGCGTAGGATTTATGAAAAACGGTAGATTTCCTACAAATTCTGAAGGAAAATCTGAAGTAAAATCATTTTGTGAAGGGGGCGCTAAAGCCGGCATAACCTACAAAATAACAGGTCGTAACTATTTGGTGCTAAATGGTGCATTTAATGCTTCTGCTCCCAGTATTTTAAATTCTTTTTTGGCATCCCGTATTAGAAATACATATATTAAAGATTTGAAAACAGAGAAAGTTGCAAGCACTGATTTGTCTTACGTGATGAGTTATCCTTTTATGAAATTGCGTGTCTCCTTGTATTTTACACAATTTTTTGATGTTTCAAAAGTAACCACTTTCTACGATGAAACTTATAGAACTTTGGTAAATTACGCCATGACAGGAATTAACCAACGCCACATGGGAGTGGAACTGGGAACGGAAATAAAACTCAGTTCTATGTTTTGGCTTATTGTGGCTGGTAATTTTGGAGATTATCGTTATAGCAACAACCCCTCCGTTTATATCAATGCCGAAAATGGCTTCAATATTCTAGATGCAGATAATATTGATATGAAACAAACCGTATATTGGAGAAACTTTTTTGTATCCGGTTCTCCGCAAGTGGCAGGTACTATAGGACTTAAATTTAATTACGATTATTGGTGGGTAAATATCAATGCCAATTATTTCGACAGAATTTTTTGTGATCTAGCGCCAGACAGACGAACTTCCGCTGCGCGTGGAACTTTTGATCTAAGTAATCCTAAAGAAGCTGCACTATATCATAGTATGGCTGATCAAACTCGGTTTAAAGGACAATTTACGTTAGACGTTTCCATAAGCAAAAGTTGGCGTATTAAACGATATACCGTAGGTTTTAATATAAATGTTTCGAATATTACCAATAACAAGAATCTGATAACAAGTGGCTATGAATATAGTCGTTTCGATTATCAAGGGTACAATGCAGGAAAATTTCAAAACAGATATTATTATGCATTTGGAACCACATTCTTCGCCGGATTTAACTTTACTTTCAATTAATAATTAACTTACAAAAATAACATTCAAACCATCAAACTATTAAACTATTAAACTATTAAACTATATTATAATCCCCTATGAAAAAAATATCCCTTTTAATTATTACTCTATTTTTTTTATTTGCCGCATGTTTCAAACCCGAAATAGCCCCTCCATTAGATTATCAAGGGAAAGCAAATATGACCATTGCGGAATTTCAAAAATTACGCACATTAGGAACTGAGCAATCAACTTATATTGACACAATAGCTATTATTTCAGGAATTGTAACTTCTACCGACCAATTCGGAAGTTGCTATAAAGAGATCTTTCTACAAGATTCTACCGGTGGAATCAGCATTCGTACTTCCAATACCTCATATTATACAAAATATCCTGTTGGGCAACGCATTTTTGTGAAAGCCAAAGGGCTTTATCTCGGCAATTATGTAAGTGGAAATAATTACGGATTTTATCGGATAGGTCAATATGGAGGAGACGGAGGTGCTCAGGATCTTTCACTTACTGATGAAAATAAACATGTATTTCGTTCCGGAGTTCCGGGAAAACGCCCCGCTCCTAAAATTATTACACAAGCAAGCGATATTAATACAAATGTAGGAGGCGATTACCATACTTTGGTAAAATTGGTTAACTGTCGTTTTGCAAATGCTAAAGATGGCAATAAATATTATGAAGAAAAATTTGTATTAGGAGGTGCAGCCAACCAACCTATCATCTTGAGTTCGGGAACCGGTCAGGTGATTGCCCGTATCAGTTCGCCTGTATATTGTTCTTTTGCAAATGATACTATGCCGGAGGGGGCATTAAATATTACCGGCATATTAACAAGATTTGGCGGCGACAATAATCCCACCAACCAGTTTATTATTTGCAGCATAAATGATGTTGAAGTGATTCCGCCTGCGGAAATTTTGAAAAAATATGATATGACTACCGACCCTTTTTCACAAGGATGGACAAACAAACAAGTTATAGGTGAAACGGTATGGACCTATTATTTATCAGATAAAAATGTAAGAATTAGACCTCAAACGGGTAATGATACCGAATGTTGGTTAGTATCTCCGAAATTTAATTTTTCCGGAAAGAAAAATATTACGCTTACCTTTAACTACAGGCTTACTGATGGGACAAGCGAAAATGCTCAGGTACTATACACGGTTGACGGAAAAACTTGGAATCTGCTGGATTTTATTCCGAAAATTTCCACTACCGATGCAACCATATTGCTAGATAATCAAATGGCCACAAATCCGAATTTGCAAATTGCTTTTAAATATAAAACTACGAATCTCTACCCCATGTGGGTACTTAATAGTATTGTTTTTGAATCAAAACCCAATTAGAAATTAATAAATATTTCAATATGAATAAATTACGTTTTATACTGCTGTTTTTTTGGGGTATATTTATATTTTTAGGATGCCATAAGTGGGGAGAACCCGAATTTAAAGTAAATGAATGGAAAGACCCCTCTACACCGGTTCCTTTTTGGACCATTGGCAGCAAAAGTACCTCTGACAGAAAATGTATATTAGCCAAACATGTACCAGGTACTTCTCCTGATTCCATTGTAACATCCTATAAGGGAAATATTTATGTAAAAGCTGTAGTGGTGAGTTCCGACGAAGGAGGAAACTATTTCAAAAAAATGGCCATTCAAGATTCTACCGGAGGTGTTGAACTGCAATTGGATATGACAGGTTTATATACTATTTATCCTGTTGGACAAAAAATTGTACTCATTTGTAACGGATTAGTAATAGGAGACTACGGCAAACTTCCGCAAGTGGGCTGGTTATATCAAGGCACGCAAGTAGGAAGAATCAATTCATTATTCTTCAATAACTATATTATTAAGGATGGTTTGGCAAGCAAAGCCAATCTTCCCAAAATCTTAACAAATAATGAAATTGATTTTATAGGACAAAGAGATATTAATAAATTGGTTCGCTTGGAAAGGGTTAAATTTAGAAAGAGTGCAATTGGTCAACCCTTTGCTTATGATGGTTTTACAACTGAATGGTATGTAGATATACCTGTTGGAAATACTACACAAACAGTTAATATCCGTACTTCAAACTATGCAAAATTCAGAAATATGATTATTGAAGACAAGGAATATAATCTTACCGGAATTTTAACTTATTTTAGCAGTTCTAAAACTCCTTATCAGTTAATGATTAGGGTTAAGGAAGATATAGAATTTTCAAAGCCAAACGAATCTATTACCTTTGATTTTTCAACAAATCCGATTGGAGAAGGAAAATGGAGTAATTATACTTTGACAGGTACAAAACAGTGGGGCTTTAGAAATAGCGTCGTCATGCATGCGGGAAATAAATCGGATAATACATTTATGGCTGTTGATGATTGGTTTGTTTCTCCTACCATAACGTATCCTGATATGCAAAAGGGATATTTACGCTTTGAGCATCAACTCAACGTCTCCAATGGATATTATGATGCTTACCAGGTTTACTATACTACTTCAAACTCAGTTTCTTTTAATAAAGATGAATGGAAACCTTTAGGTGTAATTAATTCCTTCCCTTCTTCTTTCGATTGGAGTAATAGATTTCCTCTTTCCAAAATTAATGCTAATTCTTTTAGGATTGCTTTCCGATATAATGCCCCCACCACTTTTGAGACTTTTGAGTGGAGTATTAGAAAAGTGGAAATTAATAATAAATAAGGAGATGGATATCAAGTTAAATACCATTGAAGAAGCTTTAGAAGATTTTAAAATTGGAAAATTTTTAATAGTAGTGGATGATGAAGATCGCGAAAACGAAGGCGACTTTATCGTAGCAGCCGAAAAGATTACGTCGGAAAAAGTTAATTTTATGTTGAGTCATGGGCGCGGTGTTTTATGTACTCCGATTACCGCCGAGCGATGCAAAGAATTAGACCTTGAACTGCAAGTGCAAAGCAATACTTCTTTGCATGGAACCCCCTTTACGGTTACTATTGATTTGCTGGGTTATGGCTGTACTACAGGAGTTTCTATGCATGACAGAGCTGCTACTATTAAAGCGTTGACCAATCCGAATATGAAGCCGGAAAATTTTGGTCGTCCCGGACATATCAATCCATTGCGTGCACGCGACGGTGGCGTCTTGGTGCGTGCCGGACATACGGAAGCAACCGTAGATTTGGCTCAACTTGCAGGCCTTGCCCCCGTGGGTGCCTTAATAGAAATAATTAACGCAGACGGTACTATGGCGCGATTACCACAACTCATGGAGATTGCTCATCAATTTGATATTAAAATTATCTCCATCCAAGATTTAATTGCTTATCGTGTAAAAACCGAAACATTAATTCGTAAAGAGATTGAAGTTCAATTGCCTACAAAATGGGGAACATTTACTTTAATTGCCTACATGCAATTGAATAATCAATTAATACATTTGGCTTTAAAGAAAGGCGAATGGGATAAGGATGAGGAAATTATGGTTCGTGTTCATTCCTCATGCGTTACCGGTGATATTCTCGGTTCGTGTCGTTGCGATTGTGGTGACCAACTTCAAACGGCCATGCAAATGATTGAAAACAATGGAAAAGGATTAGTTCTTTACATGGATCAGGAAGGTCGTGGTATAGGATTGATAAATAAACTAAAAGCGTATCATTTACAAGATCTTGGACGAGACACGGTAGAAGCAAACTTGGAACTTGGATTTCGTGCTGACGAACGTGATTACGGGGTGGGTGCTCAAATACTCCGCGACCTAAATGCCACTAAAATCCAACTCATTACCAACAACCCGCTTAAAAGGGTAGGATTAATCGGGCACGGAATAGAAATCATTTCAACCATTCCTATCATTATTCATCCCAATCATGAAAACTACAGGTATTTAAAAACAAAACAGGATAAGATGGGGCATAATTTACATCTTTGATAGTTAAAAAATGTGAAACTACTCATAACAAAAACTTAAAAAATCATATATATTTGCACCCATTATTTTAATATATTTTATGAGCAATACTGCTTTATTTTTAGTACTTTTCATTACTGCCTTTGTTTTAGTGGGCGCAGCATTAGTCCTCGCCGGATTGTTAGCGCCACGTTCCTATAATTTTTTAAAAGGGCAGGTATATGAATGCGGAATTCCAACCAAAGGAAATTCCTGGATACAATTCAAGGTGGGGTATTATCTTTTTGCTATCCTTTACCTTGTATTCGATGTTGAAACGGTTCTGCTGTTTCCCTGGGCTGTCATTATGAAAGATTTGGGTACAGACGGGCTTGTTTGCGTCGGATTTTTTCTAATAGTATTAACACTCGGGCTGGTTTATGCCTGGAAAAAAGGAGCCTTACAATGGAAGTAAAAAAAATTCATATCCCCAACATGAAGTATGAGGATTTCAACGATAGTGAATACCTCGAAAAATATGTGAATGAACTTAGAAAAAACGGTGTCAATATATTCGTTGGGTCGTTCAATGATTTGATTAACTGGGGAAGGTCTAACTCGGTTTGGCCGCTCACTTTTGCCACCAGTTGCTGCGGCATCGAGTTTATGTGTGTGGGAGCCGCCCGCACCGATTTTGCCCGCTTCGGCTGGGAAGTTACCCGCAACAGTCCGCGTCAGGCGGATGTTATTTTTGTATGCGGCACCATCGTTCATAAAATGGCTCCGGTACTCAAACGACTTTATGAGCAGATGGCAGAACCCAAATATGTGATGGCTGTAGGGGCATGCGCCATCAGCGGCGGACCGTTTAACGATTCTTACCATGTTGTGAAAGGTGTGGACGAGATTATCCCCGTGGATGTTTTTGTTCCCGGATGCCCGCCCCGTCCCGATGCCATGCTGTACGGAATGATGCAACTGGCTCGCAAAATAAAAGTACAAAATTTCTTTAAATTACCTAACCAACCCACAATAACAGATGGAAACGATTCTAAGTAAATTTGCTGATTTAGAATATGTTCAGATTGAACAAAAAGAATCCGGAACGGTACTTACCGTCCCCCCCGAAAAACTCTATGAAACAGCAGCCTCTTTGAAAAACGAAGAAAAGTATGACTATCTGTTCGATATGGTGGGTATGGACTATGGCGACAACCTTGGAGTAATATACTATTTGTCTCAATCGGAAAATCCGGAACATATTCTTACGCTGAAAACGAGTACCGACAATCTGGAGAAACCCCGTTTGTTTTCTGTTCACGATTTATGGTTGAGTGCGCCGGTATATGAACGGGAAATTTATGATTATTTCGGCATAGTATTTATCAATAATCCCGATATGCGCCGCATCTTTTTGCGTGCAGACTGGATTGGATACCCTTTGCGTAAAAATTATAACGCCGACCCCAACATCAATCCCATCCCCCTGCATAATGAGGATATTGCGGATATGGAGAGAGTTCCGTCCGTAACCCTAAGTATGGGACAGGAAAAGGAAACGATTAGTAAACTTTTTGAAGATGATGAGTATATTGTAAACTTCGGACCTCAGCACCCCGCTATGCACGGCGTTTTGCATCTCCGCGTTTCATTGGACGGCGAAATCATTAAGAAAATTGACCCCAATTTCGGTTATATTCACAGAGGTGTAGAAAAAATGTGCGAAGGTTATACCTATCCCGAATTGCTACATCTGGCCGACCGATTGGATTATCTTTCAGGAACCATAAACCGCCATGGAGTATGTTTGTGCTGCGAAAACGCTCTGCAAATTGAAGCACCTCAACGAGCCCAATACGTAAGAGTTATTTTTGACGAACTTACGCGTATTGCTTCCCACTTGCTCGGTTGGGGTTGTATGTGTATGGATATGGGTTCCATTACCGCATTCGTTTATGGAATGCGCGACCGTGAAAAGATAATGGATATTTTTGAAGAAACCGCAGGCGGTCGCCTCATGCCTACTTATAACGTTATCGGCGGTGTTGCCAACGATATTCATCCTAATTTCCAAAAAAAGGTTAAAGAATTTATTCCCTACATGCGCAAAATGCTGAAAGAACATCACATGCTTTTTACCAAAAACCCTATTGCAGTGGGTAGAATGAAGCATGTGGGTTATTTGGCAAAAGAGAAAGCAATATCTCTTGGCGCAACCGGACCTACCGGAAGAGCATCGGGTTGGCGTAACGATATTCGTAAAATTGCTCCCTATTCCGTTTACAGTAAAGTTGATTTTGAAGAGGTGTTAAGAACCGGAGGAGAAACTTTCGACCGTTATATTATTCGTTTGGATGAAATTGAACAATCGTTGCGCATTATTGAGCAACTTGTGGACAATATTCCCGAAGGTCCGTATGCAGAAAAGACAAAGGCGGTAATTCGCCTGCCCGAAGGAGATTTTCTGCAAAGAGTAGAAAATGCAAGAGGACAGTTCGGCGTTCATATTACCAGCAAAGGAGATAAAACCCCGTACAGAGTGCATTTTCGATCCCCATCCTTAGTGTTGGTGGGCGCTTTGAAAGAGATCTCTTTAAATGTAAAAGTGGCCGACCTCATTATGGTAGGCGCTTCCCTTGATTATGTAATTCCTTGTATAGATAGATAATTATGATTAGTTTTTCAGATATTACAAATTGGATAGACGACACGCTGCGTCTATATATCAGCGACGGTTGGACTTTATTGATTGAATTTATTTTGATAGGAGCCGCCATATTAGTTGCTTATGCCGTATTAGCCCTGGCGCTCATCTATATTGAGCGTAAAATATGCGCATTTTTTCAATGCCGTATCGGCCCGAACCGCGTGGGGAAATGGGGAATTTTACAATCGGTTGCCGATATGATAAAAATTCTGCTCAAAGAACTCATATCTGTAAGAAAATCAGATAGATTTCTCTTCATTACGGCCATGTTTCTGGTCATTATTGCCTCTATCGGTACTTTTGGGGCATTGCCTTTTGCAAACGGATTACATGCCGTAGATTTTAATATCGGTATTTTTTATTTGTTGGCCATCTCTTCGCTTGGCGTAGTAGGTATTCTTTTGGCAGGATGGTCAAGTCGCAGCAAATATACGATGATAGGCGCCATGCGCAGCGGAGCACAACTTATCAGTTACGAAATTTCCGCAGGTTTATCATTATTAACCATTGTCATCCTTTCCGGAACCATGCAACTTTCGGAAATCGTGGAACAGCAATCGGAAATGTGGTTTATCTTCAAAGGCCATATTCCTGCGATCATTGCCTTTCTTATCTATATTATTGCCGGACATGCCGAAACCAACCGCGGTCCTTTCGACCTTCCCGAAGCGGAATCGGAACTGACCGCCGGATACCACACCGAATATTCCGGAATTCAATTCGGATTTTTCTACCTTGCAGAATATTTGAATATGTTTATTATTGCCGCCATCGCTGCTACGGTTTTTCTTGGCGGATGGATGCCATTGCATATTCCCGGTTGGGAAGCTTTCAATGGGATAATGGACTACATCCCCTCCTGGATGTGGTTTTTCCTCAAAACGGGGTTCTGCGTTTTTCTTGCTTTATGGATACGATGGTCGTTTCCGCGCCTTCGTATTGACCAACTACTTAATTTGGAATGGAAAATATTGATGCCGATAAGTATTATAAATATTCTGTTGATGGCGATATTAGTAATTTTATAACTATAACAAATAAATAAGGATGTACTTGAAAATAACCAATTTAAAAAAGTATGCCATTTTACTGTTGTTTTTAACAGGATTGGTGTTATTTCATAAATTCGGTTATATTGGACATTATGGATACGATGATTTGGCGTATGCACAAATAGCTCATGATTTTCAACAGGGTAAAATTGATTATGAAGACCATTACGTTTATAGAGCGCCTGTTGTTTTAGCAACAGCTTTATCTTATTCAGTATTTGGAATTTCAGACTTTTCTTCTGCCATTCCTGCGTTAGTTATATCAGCTTCAATGCTCCTTATCCTGTTTTTTATTGTTAAAGACAAAGATTGGAAAACGATTTTATTAACGCTTTCATTAACTACTTTGTCAACCTGGTTTATTTTCTACTCCGATAAATTGTCTGCCGATATTTATGTCGCTTTTTTCATCTTCGCCTCTTTGGCCGTTCTTCATAAATATAAATACGATTCTACAAAAAAACGGACATTTTTATACGCTTTCCTTTTCGCTGTTACGCTGTTTTTAGGTTTTCTTGCCAAAGAAGTTGTGATCTTGGCTGCTCCGCTGTTATTGTATATTTTTATTTGGGATTTCATTCATAAACAAGACCGTAAATTTTGGACTTACAGTATTTTGTGTGGAATTATTTTACTAATGGCTTACTTTATTATAATTGGGTTGCTAACAGGTAATTACTTAAAACGTTTCGATGCTATTATTAATAACAGCTATTTGAACCGTTGCAGCTACGACCAACAATCTTTAAGAATTTTAGTAAAACGCATTGCTTGGGATTTCTTGGATATGTGTGTATATCAAAATATTATTCTTGGATTTGTTTTTGTGTTGGCATTTATGTTCCAAAAAAAGGTGTTGGATTATTTTAAATTGAAAGATTCATTTTCATTCTTTTTTGTCTCCTCAGTTATTTTAATACTCTCCTGTAATTTTATGACCATATCTTTCACCTCTTACTCTCCAATGTGCATTGACCCAAGACATTATCTCTATCTTATTCCTATTGTAGCCATTCCTGCCTCCGTAATTATTTCACAATTTATTGAAGAAAAAAAATATGGAATTCCAATACTTGTTATTTTGGCTGGAGTTGCTGTTATTGCCTATTTTTCTATCAAGAGTATTTTTTACCAACTTTATTTGCCCTTATTATTATTGTTTGCTATTTATATGTTTTTGCTCTCCAAAAAGTTATATAAAATACTATTTGTTGTTGCTTTTGTGATTATTTTGTCTCTCCAACCTGTTCAAACTATTAAATATGCTCAAAAAGTACAATATGGAAAACAAAAAGAGATTGTTTTTGAAAATATCATACAAAAAAATGAAGCGTGTTGTGTTGTTACAAATGACGTTCAGAGACGATTAGGAAACTATTATACCAAATTCAACCCAAATTCATTAATAAAATTTATCACTTACGATGAATTTCAAAATAATCCTGACCTTAGCAGGAAAACCTTACTGCTTAATAATTCTCATACGTTATATTTATCAGGACTGAATGATAATCATTTGCCATATTTTGTTCGACATGCAGCATCTTTATATCAGTTACTATTTAAAGATGACAAATTAAATATGGCCATTTATGAGATAACCGATTTGTCATATATAGATTTAACGAAACGTACTATTTTTTATTCTTTTAATGATTTTGAAACCCCTGTTCAATATTGGAAAAACTATAATATTTCAGATGATGTTAGGTATGCCGGCAACTATTCAAGTAAAATATTTGAGTATTCATCAACATTGGAGTATCCAATAGACTCACTTGGGCTTCGAACTCACGACAAATTGATTATTGATTGTAATTTTTATTGTTATTTTAACAATAAAAGCAACTCGCAAATTGTCATTAGCATTGAAGACGAAAAGGGCTCATATATTTGGCGTGGTTTTGAAATAGATTCATTTATAAAGGCTTATTCTAATTGGTGGCCGGCAAGATGTGAAATGGAACTGTTTTTTGAAGAATTAAAAGAGAACTCTATGATAAAAATTTATGTATGGAATGAAGATAAAAAAATTGGATATATTGACAATTTTGAAATAAGGATGATTAAAATTTGATAATAATGAAAATACTAAACTACATCGCAGCCATTTTTGAGGGAATATACCGCCTTTTGCAAGGGATGTATATCTCTATGCTAAACATGATACGCCCGAAGGTTACGGAGCAGTACCCCGAAAATAGAGGGAAACACAAATATCCGGAAAATTTTCACGGAGAACTCATTCTGTTTCATAATGAGAAAAACGAACACAAATGTACAGCCTGCGGAATATGCCAGATAAATTGCCCGAACAACAGCATACAAATTATTTCCAAAATGGTACCCGATGAGGCCACCGGAAAAGATAAAAAAGTGTTAGACAAATATGTTTATAATTTAGGCTCTTGCATTTTTTGCCTCCGCTGCACTCAAACTTGCCCTCAGGATGCGATTGGCTGGTCAAATAAGTTTGAGCATTCCGTTTATACAAAAAGCAAATTAGTTAAACAATTAAAAAAAGAAAAAAATGACTGTTAATTTAATAATTTTCTGCATATTAGGATTATTTATAGTGGCATCTTCCGTTTTGGCGGTAACCTCTAAAAGAATGATGCGGGCAGCCACTTACCTCTTGTTCGTCCTTTTAGGAACCGCCGGTTTATATCTATTTTTAAATTATCACTTTCTTGCTGCGGTACAGGTAGCTGTGTATGCCGGCGGAGTGCTGGTACTGTTTATTTTTGCAATTCTGCTTACCAGCGACAAAGGCGACACACCGGAACCACATGATAGAAAAAGAGTTATATCAGGATTGTTTGTTATGCTCACCGGCGTAATTATTGCTCTCTTTATTATACTGAAACATCAATTTTTGATTCCATTGAACGCCGGCATTGAGGGAGATACCCAAATTAGCATGAAAATCATCGGTCATGCCCTGATGGGAACCGAGAAATATCAATATTTGTTACCCTTTGAAGCATTGAGTATTCTATTGCTCGCCTGCATCATCGGGGGAATTTTAATTGCAAGAAAACGATAGTTGAAAATTTTAAAGAAATAAAGCATACTAATTATGGAACCGGTAAAAGCGAATTTAGGAATAATAACGAATGGTTCTCTTCAACCATATCTTTCTTCTATTATTTCGCTTTTAGAGAAACATAAAATTAAAGACGCTTATCTGTTCGGGTCTGCTCTTACCGATAAATTTGGCGATAAAAGTGATGTTGATTTTTTAGTCAACTTTGTTGACGGTTTAGATCCTTTAGAAAAAGGTGAATTATTATGGAATTTACGCTTCTCTTTGGAAGACAATTTGAACAGGAATGTTGATATAATTACCGAGTCCTCCCTGAAAAACCCATATTTTATTGAAGAACTGAATGAAAAAAAAATAAAAATATATGGATAGAAGTGTGAAAAAATTCTTGTTTGATATTTCAGAGGCAATTTATTGCATTGAAAATTATATTGGTGATCCTAAGGTTTTTGCAAATTATGAAAATAACAAACAACTTCAACAAGCAGTAGAGCGAAATATAGAAATTATAGGTGAAGCAACAAGGCAGATATTAGAAATTGAGCCAACTATAAATATCTCAAATGCCAGAAGGATAGTTAATGCAAGAAATAGAATTATACATGGTTACGATAATATTGATAATGTTGAAATATGGAGTATTATTATCAATAATTTACCTGTTTTGAAAAATGAAGTGAAAAATTTATTAGGACAAAGTTATTAATCAAAAAATATAAAAATATTATGATAAAAATAGAATACTACCTCATCATCAGCACTATTATGTTTTTTGTAGGGATTTACGGTTTCATTGCCCGCAAAAACTTATTGGCAATTCTGATTTCCATAGAACTTGTACTTAATGCTGTTGAAATCAATTTCAGCGTTTTTAACCGCTACCTGTATCCGGGACAATTGGAAGGGATGTTTTTCAGTTTGTTCGGCATTGCTATTGCTGCCGCCGAAACCGCCATTGCCATTGCCATAATTATTAACATTTACAGAAATATCCAAAATATTGATGTACGACATATTGATAAGTTGAAAGATTAAAGAAATTTAATATGAAAACCACCCATACCATAATTCAAGGTGACAGCCGTCAAATGAGCAAACTAAAAGATAGTTCCGTTCATTTGATTGTCACATCGCCGCCTTATTGGCAGTTGAAAGATTATGGTAATAAAAACCAAATCGGATTTAATGACAGTTACGAAAACTATATCAACAACTTGAATTTGGTTTGGTCAGAATGTTTTCGCGTGTTGCACGATGGTTGCCGCTTGTGCATCAATATCGGCGACCAGTTTGCAAGGTCTGTGTATTATGGTAGATACAAAGTAATTCCCATTCATTCTGAAATTATAAAGTTTTGTGAAATAGTTGGTTTTGATTTTATGGGGCAGATCATTTGGCAAAAAGCAACTACTATGAATACGACAGGCGGCGGGGCGGTAATGGGCAGTTTCCCTTACCCACGAAACGGCATTGTGAAATTGGATTTTGAATATATTTTGTTGTTTAAAAAACAGGGAGAAGCCCCCAAACCAACCAAAGAACAAAAAGAAAGCTCCGTAATGACTAACGAAGAATGGAATACAAATTTTAACGGTCATTGGTATTTTAATGGAGCAAAACAGGATAAGCATTTGGCTATGTTTCCCGAAGAACTTCCTCATCGTTTAATTAAAATGTTTTCGTTTCCGAATGAAACTATTTTAGACCCATTTTTAGGTAGCGGGACGACTTCTTTGGCAGCGAAAAATCTGAATAGAAATTCAGTTGGCTATGAAATAAATTCCGAATTTATTCCGATAATAAAGGAAAAAATTGTCGGAAACGATCCTCTTATGCCAATTGAAACTGAATTTTTGCAACAGTTTCATTGCGAATTTGACGCGCAATCTCTTGCAAAAAAAATAAATAATTTGCCCTATCAATTTATTGACGTTCATAAATTAGACAAAAAAATTGACATTAAAAAACTGCAATTTGGTTCAAAAATAGATGTGGAAAGTAGAGGCCAACGTGAAGATTTTTTTACCGTAAAAGAGATTATCAGTCCCGAACTTATTAAATTAAATAATGATTTAGTAATAAGACTTATAGGCATTAAACAAAATTCTACAATCAATGGAGAAGCAACAAAATTTTTGAGTACAAAGCTGAAAGGAAAAAGAGTTTTTCTACGCTACGATGAAGTGAAATACGATAATGAAAATCACTTGATGGCCTATCTATATCTTGAAAATAAAACTTTTGTTAATGCACATTTGCTGAAAGCAGGATTGGTAGAAGTAGATAAAAGCATGAATTTTAAATATAAAAATAAATTTTTGGAAATATCATAACTATGGCGAAAGAATGGATTTTAAATAGCGTAATGAATCGTTTCCAACTGAATTTCAAAAGAAATGTGGGAGCCACTTCTGAATCAATTCGGAAATGTTCGCCTAAAACATTAGTAGAATGGCGTGATTATTATTTTAATAACATCAAACCTAAAGAACATATCGAAGATTTAGGACGAAAACTTTATGTTAAAATTACAGAGGTTATTCAATCAGAGATTGCTGAAATAACAGAGCAAGATTGTATTGATTATATGTTTCAACTTGTCATTGACCGTACGTTTGATGGCTATATGACAGAAATACAGACTATTTATGGGCAACTACAAAATGTATTGAACGTTAATATTGAGTCTGCACCTGACGAATGGGATAGGCTGTACAACGTGGATTTCTTCATTAAGATGGGAGAAAAATATATTGGCCTGCAGATAAAACCTGTCAATTCAGGAATACAATTGCCTGAAATTCACAAAGAATATTTACTTCAAGAAAAATCACATGAAAAATTTACTTCAAAATTTGGCGGTAAAGTTTTCTATGTTTTCTCAGAAAAAGTGAATGGCAAAAAAGAGATTGCAAATAAAGAAGTCATTAAAGAAATTCAAAAAGAAATAAACAAAATCAACAACATATTATGAACTTTACATTGTACATATTAATCATCCCAATCGCCTTGTTTGTGCTGCTTGCGCTAGCAGGACATAGAATGAAACCGCTTACCACTGGGATTATCGGAACACTGGGAATGACCGTGAGTGCGGTGCTATCTTATCTAGTAGCATATCTTTATTTCTTTGAGACAGAGAAAATTAATGATGTTTTTCAAAAAATTATCCCATTTTCAATAGAATGGTTACGCTTTACCGACAAACTGCATATAGATATGGGAATTTTACTCGACCCCATCTCTGTGATGATGCTCGTGGTCATTACCACCGTGTCGCTGATGGTGCATCTGTACAGTATTGCCTACATGAAAGGGGAAGAGGGATTTCAAAGGTATTTTGCCTTTCTGTCGCTCTTTAGTTTTTCGATGTTAGGGTTAGTGGTGGCCACCAATATTTTCCAAATGTATATTTTTTGGGAACTTGTGGGGGTGTCGTCTTATTTGCTAATAGGTTTTTACTATACCAAACCTTCGGCAGTTGCCGCTTCTAAAAAAGCCTTTATTGTTACCCGCTTTGCCGACCTCGGATTCCTGATAGGCATTTTGGTACTTTCCTACTACACAGGCACATTGGATTTCGGCATGCTTACGGAAGGCAATGCGGCATTGGTAGTGAATTCCACCGCAGGATTCTCTTTTATGGGACTTTCGGTGGCTTCGTGGGCCATGGTGTTGGTATTTATGGGAGGAGCCGGAAAATCTGCCATGTTCCCGCTACATATCTGGTTGCCCGATGCGATGGAGGGTCCAACTCCCGTTTCTGCTTTAATCCACGCTGCCACGATGGTTGTTGCCGGCGTGTTTTTAGTTGCCAGAATGTTTCCCATCTATGTTTTTGCCACCCCCGATGTGCTTGTGGTAATTGCCTATGTGGGCGCTTTTACCGCCCTTTTTGCCGCAGTTATTGCCATTACACAAACAGATATTAAACGGGTGCTCGCTTTTTCAACCATTTCGCAAATTGCTTACATGCTCACAGCGCTGGGAGTTTCCGGCTACGGCGGGCACGAAGGCGTGGGCTACATGGCTTCCATGTTCCACCTTTTTACGCATGCGTTCTTCAAAGCGTTGCTGTTCTTGGGTGCCGGCGCCATCATTCATGCGGTTCACAGTAACGAGATTACTCAAATGGGAGGCTTGCGGAAATATTTGCCTGTTACCCATATCACTTTCCTCATTGCTTGTCTTGCCATTGCCGGCATTCCGCCCTTTTCAGGATTTTTCAGTAAAGATGAAATCCTTGCAGCGGCATTCCATCACGATAAAATCATTTTCATAACGCTTTGGATTGTTGCCGGATTAACCGCATTTTATATGTTCCGGCTCTATTTCACGGTTTTCTGGGGAAAAGAGCGAGCATATGAGCACAAACCCCACGAAGCCTCCTGGGTAATGACCCTTCCCTTAGTGCTTCTTGCCCTGTTTACTTGTTTCACCGGTTTTATTCCGTTCTCCAATTTTATCAGCAGTGATAACTTGGCGTTTGCTGCGCATATAGATTGGAGTATTGCCGCATCGGGAATTGCAGTTGCACTTGTTGGAATAAGTGTGGCTGCCCTATTATACCGGAAATATAACAGCAAACCGGATGATATCGCTTTAAAAATAAAAAATCTTTATAAGGTTTCATTAAATAAATTTTATATGGATGAACTTTGGATGTTTATTACAAAAAGTGTGATTTTCAAATATATATCCTATCCGGTGGCGTGGTTCGACAGGCATATTGTAGATGGTATGATTAACCAAACGGGAAAACAGACCGAGAATGCCTCCTACGCAATTAAAGGACTACAATCGGGCAAGGTTCAGTTTTATGCCATTGTATTTGTGCTGGGCGTGTTAACAATTACGGTATTAGCATTAATTTTTTAATTTTTAAAACATATTAATTATGAGCATATTATCAACATTTATTATTGTACCTTTAGTTTTATTACTTCTGCTTTTCCTGACGCGCAATGCGGTTCAGGCGCGCACGTTGGCCATAATAGGTTTTTCCATTCAGTTGGTAGCCGCTATCGGGCTATTGATTTTATTTCTACAGGAAAGAGCTATTAACAAAGATGCCATGTTATTTGTATCCGATATCGTGTGGTACGCCCCGTTAAATATTCATTATTCCGTTGGCGTGGATGGAGTTTCGGTAGTTATGCTTTTGTTGTCTGCTATTGTGGCATTTACCGGAGTATTCTCTTCCTGGGATATGAAACGCGATTTCTTTATGTGGTACACTTTCTTAAGTATGGGTGTATTCGGATTTTTCGTATCCACCGACCTTTTTGTGATGTTTATGTTTTATGAAATAGCCTTGATTCCCATGTATTTTTTGATTGGAATTTGGGGAACAGGTCGGAAAGAGTATTCGGCTATGAAACTTACACTGATGCTTATGGCGGGCTCTGCATTTCTACTTACCGGAATACTGGGTATCTATTTTACTTCGGGACACACCACCATGAATCTCCTTGAAAT